>Ga0123355_10006844_pt1 | contig 16967 bp, 7 predicted proteins | sample TergutEmb28metaG_3_FD_89872 | JGI IMG/M metagenome (GOLD analysis project Ga0123355, IMG submission 89872) | Embiratermes neotenicus P1 segment gut microbial communities from Petit-Saut dam, French Guiana - Emb289 P1 | ecosystem: Host-associated > Arthropoda: Insects > Digestive system > Gut ...
CTCCGCGTTTAACGAATTTCATTTTATACAAGGCATATTAGAGATATTAAAAATAAAGGGGGATGTGAATTTGTCACAACCAATCGAAGACATTATAATGAAAGCCATAATGGAACTTTTTATGGGGGATGCGGTCAAGTTTTTTGGAATAAACAAGCAAATAATATCAGCCACAAGAACCGAGCTAACACATATCCATGTGCAGAAGAATATTGATGACTGGATACTTGAGGCGGATGATGGATCATTTATTCACTTTGAATTCCAGTCGGATTATGATCCAAACGATATAATTCGTTTTATGGTTTCGGATGCCATGCTCTACTTTAAAATGCAAAAGCCTATCCGAACCATTGTTGTTTACACAGCAGATATAAAAAAAGCAATATCAGAGTTAGACGCAGGTGCGATCAAATACAGCTTTGACGCTTTTTACATGTCTGCATTGGATGGTGATGCGACATATAAAGCAATACGCGCAAAAATCGAAAGCAGCGAGCCACTGACTAAGCAGGACTTAATGTCAATTGTGTTTCTTCCGATGATGAGTAGTAAAGAGGAAAAGGTCATCCGATTTGAACGATCTATTTCTTTATCAGAAAAAATAGTCGAAACAGATGAAAAATTGCAAATTCAAGCAATGCTGCACTTGTTGGCTGAAAAGTTTATTACAGAGCAAGAAACAAAACAAAAACTGAAGGAGATGATAAAGATGACAACGATTATAGAAATGACACGACAGGAGGGTATCAAAGAGGGTACTATAAATATAGCTAAAAAAATGCTAAAGCGTGGTACACCCGTTGAATATGTAAAGGAAGACACAGGATTGGATGAATCCGAAATCCGCGAACTCCAAGCGGAATTACAAGTTGCTGTATAATGTTTAATTTTTGATAAAAAATAAGCCTCAAGCGGGAGGCTTATTTTTTTGTGTCGGTATCACAAAGATTATTTTCTCACATGACATAGATCAAAATGTTACAACCCCATTACAATTCCGCCCAAATACATAAAAAAATCCCTCAGCCGAATAATATATCCATAACGTAGTACACAGCATCAGGAAAAAACGCTTGTAACAAAAGAGATATGAAGCAATCCAGTATTCAAGAAAGAAATGTTACAGCAATATTACAATTCCCCGACAACTATTGAACAATATTCCATCACATGGTATATTGCGCAAAGTAGCAAGGGAAAGGAATGGCACAGATTTGTCTACAAGCCGCATAATAAGCGGCACTTTGTCAAAGTAAAGTTGTGGAGGACTCTAAATGTTGAAGACGTGAATATTGCCCGGTTATTTCCGAAATGTTACAGCCGGATAACAAATGCGTACCCAACATTGACCATTCAAAAAACCTGATGCTATACTACCATTATAAGCGGAACAACCGCTATAAAAAAGAAAGGAGGTACTGGTTTTTACGGGAAAAAGGGTTTTTAAAGACAAGTGAAGGGCGTACGCCCAGGAGCGTAGGGGATGATATGCGATACAAGTGCACATCTGAAAGCTCTAATCACCTGTGTAATAAAAAACACCAAAGTACCGTCGTTTCCGGGATTGCAGTAGGGAAACAAATGTCTCCCATCTCACCCGAGCAGCAGTAATCATCCTATAGTAAGAGCTTTACCAAAAAATACGAATGATAAACATTTTGGATGAATTACTGAAAAAGAAACGGAATTTCGTAACATCGAACAAAGAAGAGATTATGTTTTTTTTACGGTTTTACGTGATTCGAAAACCGGAAAGGAGAAAGTATGAAGAATTTTAAGAAAAAAATTGCTTTACTGCTGGCTATCGTGATGATTCTCGCGACAGTGCCAGCAAATCTTTTTGCTGCTGGTACTGTAGGCCCACCACAGCCACGCCGCACCGCTGGTCGTACCGAAGCCTCTGGCTCAGTAATGTATACCGCGCAAATTCCTGCTAATTTGCTTACTGGTATGAGCACTGAGTTCACAACCGTCCATCAGGGAACATGGGGACATCTGTTGCACGTTGAGCTAGTAGGCGGCACAACAGCATACCCAGTACACTTCCCAGAAGACAATCGTTGGGCAACATCATGGGAAACAGATGATACTTGGCCTGTAGGCTATGTGCCTTCAAACAACTGGCCTCTAGTTGTTGATTCAACCAACACCCGTGGTATTTATGCATCACGCCCAGCTGATGAAACATGGGATCCTGCAAGAGAACTTACCGCTCAGTTCCACAACATGATCGGTGAAAACTCTACTCAAGGCTGGATTTCGTTCGGCTTTGAACCTGCATTTGATGATCTTGTATTCATTGATGGTCTTGAAGATCTTGAAGAAGATCTAGCTGAAGCTATTGCTCATCTAGCATACGCAAACACCTTTAGAACTCGCTTTACTGCCATTAGAAATGCAATCTCAGCCTTTGAAACATCTGTTACAGCGATTTGGGAACAAATCGAAGATTATATGGATGATGAAGGCTTAGACGGTACGGATGATGTTGCTGACTTAGACGCAGATTTAGTAGCCGCTCTTGCTGCAGCTTTCAACACATTAAACGCGTTTATGACTGCTACAACCACCAATCCAGCTTCTTCTCATGATGATATTGCTCTTGCTGCTCTCATGAACGGAATCGTTGGTCCTATGAATGCTGCTGTTCTTACGGCACTTTCAGCTCCTATTCTCGTTGCTCCAGTATTGAATACTGTTGTTGGTTTGGAAGCACTTGCTGACATCGATGCATTAGAAGCTAGAATGGACGCGATTTTAGATCTCGTTGCAAGAACTGCTGCTGGCGTGCCAGTTGCTGGCGCAACAGTAGCAATCGCAGTTGACGCTGCATGGGTTCTTCTGATGGATGAAGTAGCGACTGCACAACAAGCTCTCGCAATGGATCCACCAATGACTGGTCCTGGTAATCTCGTACAAGATATAGCTGATATTAGAGAAGCTCTTGTAGGTCCAGATGGCTTGCTTGCTGAAAACCCAATTCTTACAACATTACCTCTTATTCCAACAGGCGCAACAGGCACACTTAGTGTTACCATTCCTGTTCATAGAGTAAATCATGCTGATGCCGAAATGATAATCAGACGCGGTGGTCCAAATGGTCCAGTTGTTGCTCGTGGTTATCTACTTGATACCGCTGCTGCTGGTGTAACAGTACACACCGGACCAGTTGTATATTTCGAAAACAGCGTAACCCTTAACCAAATCACCATCCGCGAAGTTGCAGCCGGCGCGCTAACAGACAATCTTGCCAGCCACAACTACGACAATCCTGACAGAGCCCTTGCTATCAGACTTACAGCTCCTGTAGGCTATACCTGGGAAAGAACAGATACAAGCGGTGCCGGTATGGCTTGGGCTGGACAACAATGGGCTAACAACGGCAGAGTACGCCGTGTGCCAAGGACATTCCCATACAACCCAGATACAAATCAACCGTTGTATGTAGGTCCTCCTCACTTCCCAGCTGCACCACACATTACTTCACCATTCAACCTTCTTCAATGGCACTGCACAGTAGACGGCACATTCATGCATGCAAATAGGCAAGAGCTAGTTATCATCTTTGATAACCTAACCCGTAACCCAGACCTACTTGCTCATGTACCTGCAGAACTCCACATCCACAATCTACGTCTTCAAGCTGGTCCTAATGCAGCTCCAGCAACAGCAGACGTAAACATCGACGTTCGCGTTGGTATCGTTTGTGCATGGGGTCATATTGGATGGGGTAACACCCTCCCCAACCCTGAGTTGCGTATTGACTGTGCTTTCGAAGAGCCAGTTCCAACTGCACCTCCGGGAGCACCTCCAGCACCAAGACCAACTCCTGGCGAATCACTTCGTCCAACAACACCTCCAACAGTATGTACTTGGGTGCCAGATGGTGACTACGATTGTGTAACACAAGATGGCAGATGCTTCTTCTTCAATGGCATCGAAAGATTCCCCAACAGCCTTAATGAATTAGAAGGTCGTGCAACAACAGGTAATGTACTTCAGCTTAGCTGGAATCATCCTGACGCGATCTCAGTTGTTGGTGATCACACAAATCTTACCGTTGCTCGCCGCGTAACTGCTGGCTTTACTGTACACGTGACAGGCGATCCTGCAGAATTGCGTTCAGGTGATGTAACAGGCACAACCAACACCGTAATCCGCACCGGTACAACCAGACAACTCGAAATTAGAGAAGTCGTACCAGGCGCACTTGCACTATCACAAAGCCGCCCAATTACCTTCACCTTCCCAGAAGGCGTTCATGTAGTTGGTGTAAACTATAGTGTAACCGAAGGTGGTCTTGCAGCATCACCACGCAATATCAACCAACCGTTCACACACGTAACACAGTTTGTAGCTCCAAACGTTGTAACAATCGCTAACAACCTTCCTGTTGGCAGAGTTGCAAGAAACCTCAACATCAGATTCGAACTCAGTGTAGAAGCTGGCTTTGCAGCTGCAAACAACACTGACGAGATCAATGTTGAAATCAGCGGACTAGGTGTCACCTTGCTCGCAGATGCAGACCGCACTCAAACTGTTGCAACAGTATGGGATCCAATCACACTTTCTGGCGTAGAGCCTATCCAAATGCTACCTTTCGTAGGTAGAGAGCAAAACATCATCCACACCTCTATCGGTGATGAAATTGTGATTGAAGAAACCAGACCTGGCGCACTAAGACTAGGCGAAGAACTCTGGATCTTTGTAGCACAACGCTACGGTATCGGTCATCCATTGTTCATTAGCCGTGGTACAACTGTTATCGGTGAAGCAGGCTTCGGCTTGACAGTAACTGAAACAAGAGACATTGGTGCTTCTAGAGGTATCAGACTAGAAGTAACATCAATATCTTCTGGTGAAGCTGGTAGAATCACACTCAGCGGTACAGAACTGTTTGGTCACGTATACCAAGGCGAAGTTTACTACTTCGTTGTAACTGGTAATGCAGTAGCAGCTAACCACACATGGGTAGCCGGCAATGTACCAGGTGCATGGGCAAACGTACCTTATGGTCAGTATGTAATCGAGTATGTTGCAGTAGATGATCCAGCAACCCCAACCCCAACTCCAGAACCAACCCCAGGCCCACGCGCAAACAGCATAGCTGGTCATACTTTCAGCCCAACCAACATGGTAGGCGAACCACCAGCTCCAGAAATGATCTGGTATCGCGCTCCAGGCATGAACCATCAAGGTGGATTCGTACAACTTCGTGCATTTGCTGACCTTGTAGGCGCGACCGATATCAATTGGGTAGCTTCTACTCGCGTTGCAACAGTCGCTGGTTGGACATGGGACGGCCAATGGGTAACAATCACCATGACCCAAGGCTCACCATGGGCTCAAATCTCCCTTGGTACAACCGAAGGTGCTCGCGATCTCGGCACAACACGCGTAGATATCGCTGAGTTCTCTGATGGTCTTACCGGACCTACAGGTACTGTTGTTCCTGTATTCCAAAACAACCGCATCTATGTGCCTTTCCGTTTCGTATTCAACGCTTTCGGTTACTCTGCTGACTACGGTCTTGCAAGAGATGGCAACGTAGCTCGCGTTGTTCCTAACTAATCTATTATCTACGACAAAATATACACCTACTAATGAGTAACTCAATTTACTAATGATGAAACAACAAAGACCTCCCTTGTGGAGGTCTTTGTTGTATGAAATAAAATAGTTGAAATCCTACAAAATACACAATATAATCGTATTACTAAAGTATTAAACGAGGGATTACATGAAAGCTAACGTTGAACCCCTAAAAAGACAACATCGTGATACCCTTTTTAGAGGGTGGTTTAAAATACCCGAAAACTTTCTCCAAATTCTTGCTTATTGCCGCCACAAGACATAAATCTGACAGTAGACGAAATCACACCATTTGACCTAGATTCATCTATCACCAACCGCATCAGACGTAATGATGTCTCTTTTATAACTAAAGATAATCGATTCATAATTCTAATTGAACATCAGTCCACTATCAATCCCAATATAGCTTTAAGATTGCTATTTTACTACTTCGAACTACTACAGCTATGGCTGAAACTCAATAATGTAAGTCTGTACACTACCACCAAATTGAAAAGTTTCCCTATACCTGAATTTCATATAGCATACAATGGTTCAGCTCCTTTATTAGAAAAAACATCAACTTTTAGATTAATATATAATAATGTAAAAATTGAGATAGACGTAAATATTGTAAATATCCGGTATGAAAATATAGCTGATGTCCACCCAGAAAATGCTATTGGGGGTTATGCATATTTTTATCAATTATACGAAAATAATAAAAAATCAGGTGCATCAAGTGGAAACGCTTTCAATAGCGCCCGTGACGATTGTATAAAAAATGGATATCTAAAAGGATTTATAGAGAAGGAGGAGTTTATTATGTTTTATAAAGATTTTTTAGATTATGATACACAACTGAAAGAAGAAGCTAAGGCTGAAGGCAAAGCTGAAGGCAAAGCTGAAGGCAAGGCTGAATTATTAATGGAGTTTGCTCTAAAGTTGTTAAAACGTAATAGACCAATAGAGGAGATAATGGAGGATACTGGATATACCAGAGAGCAAATTGAGGCATTGGCACATTAATAAGAGCATCAACAGTGGTAAATAAAACTAGCCTTCGTTCCCGCCAATGCGTTGCAATGTCTTCAGCAAAACCAACCTAGTTAAGTCGATTACCAAAAATGATCTGATATCACGCTCTAAACATGAATTATTAAGGTAGTTTCATATAATAAAATTAACTAATGGCGAAAAAACAAAGACCTCCCTAGCGGAGGTTTTTGTTTTTGAATTCATATTTTTTTAGACAATTGTTGCTCATTTTAAAAAATGATGTTACAATGATACAAGCGGGTAAGTCACATAGAAGCGAGGCATTCAAAAAAGCAACAAAATCATCAACTTAAAGCATCATACAAAGAAGTGTGGAAGGAGAGAAATGCATGTTACGTAGACTTGAGCAGGCTGCCAAGTCTCAGAAGGTGCGCATATTGGCACTTTTTGTGGTACTAGCAGTCGTGGCAGTGGTAGCTGTACTAGCCGGTGACGATTACGGTGAATATTTCGGAAGCTCAGTTGTCAGCGACTACACAGATTATCAAGGTTTACAAGTACCAGAGTTAAGTTTTGACCCTTGGCATGTAACAGATGATTACCAAGACTACTCTGGTGGGGAGAGTGGAAATCAATTCCTTGTCCCTGAGAATGAAGGCGGGGGACAGCAGCAAGGCTACATACAGGAGCCAGGTAGTGGAATCCCTGGTCAAGAAGAGGATAATGTCGGACAAGATATACCCGGCATAAATGAAAATCAGGATTGGGGGGATCAAAATCCTGCTGAAACAATGACCCCATCCCCAACGGATGCACCGTTGCCGACGGAAGCACCCGGACAGAATGAGGGTATTTTTGAAATTGATCCGAGTGGAGGAGGGTTGCCTGTACCGCTTTCGGATTATTCAATTTATTTTGATCTTGACGGTGGTGTCCTAACTGGTGCATCCAATGTTTTTATGTTGGTGCCAAGTGGTACAATAGTTGCTACGGCGGTTTCTAATGCGGGTTCTGTAATCCCAGGTGCGGCTCCATCTGCACTTACGTTTACAAATCACGTTTTTGATGGATGGCAATATGTTGCTTCTCCGTCTGGGATATCGACGATAATTACGGACTTTGCGGACTTTGCGTCTATAGTTGTCGATCATCATATAGTATTCACTGCCCAGTGGACGGAGTACATTAGTGTCAACTTCCAAATGGGGCTAGGTAGTTACTATATTGCTGGCGTTAATCAAGGAAGTTCTGTTGTACGCCAAATCCCACCATCTACTGCTTTGACTGAATACAATGTCCCTCAGTCAGGAGCCACCGCAAGTGGACAACCGAGGCTATTTATGCGCGACGGAGGTTATCGCTTTGTCGGTTGGCAGGAGACTGTACCAGGTTTTAATGTTGATTTACCATCCGAACCTGTTACCACGGCATTGTTGCAAAACATTGTCCAGGGTGCTACGGATCGCTATTTTAGAGCTGTTTGGCAGCGTTATTTTACTGTCACATTTACATTGGAACAAGAAGATATAGATAATGGAGCGTTCTTTATAGAGTCTGGCGATGCCGCGGACAGGCCTCGCTATGTAGATGAAGGTGCGAATATTTATTCGCTTACAACGCGACCTTCTGTCGGTAGCCCTATTCCCTCTATGCCAGGTGCTGTATTTACCAGATGGTATACAAATCCTCCGTTTGCAACAGGTGGAGCGATAAACGGCGACCTTATTCTGATAGCAGGTTTCAGTACTTCAGAAGATGTTACTTTCCATTTTAATAGTGGATGGCATACCGGCTTTTTGGATGTAGGGCCCTTAACGATATCATTGCCAGCTGTACCGGCACAGCATGTGGGTTTTGCGAATGCTCCAAATCTAACAAGGACAGGTTGGACTTTTGGTGGTTGGCAAGTAGGCTCGGTATATACACCCGGTAGTCCAATTATCGACTTGGATATGGACGCAGAAGCATTACTGTCTATCGGCTTCCCCTTAGAGTTTGTGGCAGTGTGGGTGCGTACAACAATCCTTGTTACTTTTGATTTTAATAATGGCTGGTATCCAACGCCTTTAGACCTAGGTCCAATTTTTGCTACAGTTTATACTGGTGCTAATATTTCCTATATGGATGGTGGTCCGTTTGCTTTTACAATCCCCAATGTTCCAGTCCATCCAAATGGATATCCATTTATTGGCTGGGAAGCAAATGACGGCACTGTTTTCTCTGTACCGTTTACCTTCCTTTATAATTTAACTATTTCTGCACCAATGACCTTTACCGCTTTGTGGGATGAAGGCATGGTTGATGTGGTATTTCAACTAGATGGCGGTACTTATTCTATTTTTGGGACAGGTCCGGTAATCAGACCAAGGAATCCTGGTTCGCTTATACTTATTGCCAATGTCCCATACCCAACCAGGGAAAATCATACCTTTATAGGTTGGCTATATCATACAGGTGATGGAGTCACGCGTGATAGAGTTTCTACAGCAGCTCTGCCTGTTGCTACCGGTGGCGCGTTGTTTATAGCACAATGGGAGCATATACGGCATAATGTTACGTTTGTACTCTCTGACGGTTTTTACTGGGGTTCTCCTGCTGATGTAATACGCTCTGTAAGACAAGGAGAAACCATAACTTCACCTGGGACAACCCCTATTAATTCCGCGCCTATAGCCCCGGGTTTAGATCGTCCTTCACACTCATTTGTGGGATGGCAGCGTGTTGGAGATCCATTTGGCTCGCCACCCTGGTCTTCTGCGTCAGCCGCAGCTCTTTCAATAAGTGGCCCAGAAACATTTATTGCTATTTGGAGTGGTAATCTAACTCAGGTAGTTTTCAATTTAGATGGTGGTAATGTTGCAGGTGATACCAGTCCGATAATTAGAACTGATATGCCGGTTGGGCTAGCAATCACGACTATCAATGTACCTAATCCCACTCGTGAAAATTATATTTTGAACGGTTGGTATGACGAAATCAATAGTGTCATACTAACAACCCAACAAGTGGGTGATGAGTTTGCTACTGCGATGCCGAATTACCGTGTATTTACAGCACGTTGGTCTCCAGTCCTTCACGAGGTTATATTTGTGTTCAATGGCGGTAATATTGGTGGCAATATCGGTCCAATTGTTATGCATGTACCTCATGACAGTATCGTAAACAAGAATATCGGCGGATTGAATGTACCAATGCCTCCCGCGCTTGTTCGCTCTGGTCATTCATTTACTGGATGGTATTTAAGCAATATTTTCTACACAGCAAGCCCCGGTAGCTTTGTTGTAACTGGTCCAGCAATGTTTATGGCACAGTGGGTTGCTGGTGAGCTGGCTGAAGTAATTTTTGATTTCAATGGTGGTAATTTTGGTGGAGACCCCAATCCTTTGACATTTTCTAGGCTCGTTGGTCTTCCCTTTGGTCCACTAGTCCCAGATCCTGTTATATTTACAAATAGGGAATTTTTATACTGGGCACGTCTTAGCGACGGCGTTACTATGAGCTCAATTCAAGTAGCTGCATGGGAAGTGACATCGGGTAGTACCACATGGGTTGCACAGTGGTATCAGCCAGAGCATGATGTGACATTTTTCTTCTTCGACACAGGCGAACTTACTGATTTTGAGTCCATAACGGTTGATCATGGTGCCCAGATTCTTGCTATACCAACAACGAGCCGTGTTCACTATACCCTTATCGGGTGGAGGCGAGACGGTGTCGGCGAAATACTCGAAGATATAGATATTATAGGAATGTCTGTTTATAGTTCACTAACATTCATAGCTGTTTGGGCAAGGAATACCCACGACATTTTCTTTGATCTCAATGGTGGCGAATATGACGGAAGTTCCGCAAATATTCTAGTGGTAGCACGCGAAGGTGAGCCTCTTGATAGAGTGCCTACTCCGACCCGCGAGCATTACAATCTAACAGGCTGGCGTTGGTTTGATTCTATTGCTGATGCATGGGTGTACTTTACCCCAACAGAAATCGCAATGATGGATGTCGAGGATTCCATGACATTTGTAGCAGTCTGGCAGAGGATTTCTCATTTGATCACATTCGTCTTAAATGGCGGTAATATTGCAGGTGACACCACCAACGTTACAACAACCATAAACCAGGGTACTGTAATCGGAGCAGCAAATGTACCAGGTCTGGTTAGCCATCCTACATCCAACTTTACCCACTGGTTACGTGAAGACAATAACAATTTCTATACCCCTGACGATGTAGCTCTTCTGTTAGTGACTGCAACTCCAGGTTCTTTGCGATTTATTGCCCAATGGGATGCGCGTGTATACACAGTTACATTCCAACTTAACGGTGGCAATATCGCAGGAAGCACTTCAGATGTGACACCTGTCCTTGCTTATCAAAGCGTTATCGGCGGTAGTGTTCCTGAGCCGGTAAAGGATACTTTCACCCTTATGGGTTGGAGAGTTGTGTCTGGTGCCGCTATCACTGGCAATGTATATAGTTCTGTTCAGGTTGCAGGGCGTACGGTGACAGGCGAAATTACCTTTGAAGCCGAATGGGTTCACATGCCACAACGCGTGACATTTGACTTGAACGGCGGCGAAGTAGCTGGTTCTACTGCCAATATCACTGTGTTTAGAAGTGAAGGGTCAACACTCGGTGCTGCCAATATCCCAAACCCGACCATGGGCGCATCAGTTCTTACGGGATGGCGCATTAATGGCGTGGGGCAAATATTCACACTTCCAACCATGGCTGACTTCATCGTTCTAGCACCGACAACTTTTGTAGCATTGTGGGATCATGATGTATACGAAATTACATTTGTACTCAACGGCGGCGAGTTTAATGGCTCTCCCGCAGACGTTGTTATAGAAATAGCAGAAGGTTATGAAATCGCAACAGGAGTACCTACCCCCGAACGCGAACACTGGACTCTTCTAGGTTGGCGTGAAGACGGTGTAGGAACAACTCTTACGCCTGCCCAAGTTGCAGATGTTGTGGTCAACGATGACATGACCTTTGTAGCAGTTTGGCAGCGTAATCAGCACAGTGTCACCTTTATACTGGCTGGTGGCATGGTCGCAGGTGACATGGACAACATTGGGATTACCGTTCTCGCAGGTGATGCAATTGGAATAAATAATGTTCCCATTCCAACTCGCATTGGTTCAATGCTAACCGGCTGGCAGTTAGAAGGCGCAGGCACTGTTCTTAACAGAGCAGAGGTAGGCGATGTAGTAGTCACTGGCGCGCTTGTTTATATAGCTGTATGGGATATGAATTTCTTCCCTGTAAGCTTTGACTTAGCAGGCGGAATTTTTGCTGGTTCAACTGCTGCTGTCCAGCATAATTTACTTGCCGGCTCCAATGTTGGTTCCGGATTGATTCCAAACCCAGTGCGTGAAAACTACAGTTTGGATGGCTGGCAATTAGGCAGCCAAGGAGCGACACTTTCTACTGCGTTTATAGCAGGAATCGAGGTTGATAGACCTCTTTCCTTCGCCGCAATTTGGAGTCCTATTCTTCATAATATTGTATTTGATTTGAATGGTGGCAATATTGGTGGTAATACTGCTAATGTTGTCAATCCTGTTGCACAAGGTATAGCTATCGGTTCGGCCAACGTAGCTGCAACACCAGTACTAGCTGGGTCAACCTTCGTAGGTTGGCGCGAGGAAGGTACGGCAGTTGTCCGTACCCCTGCTCAGGTTGCAGAGCTTACCGTTGAAGGAACGAGAAGGTTTACCGCAGTATGGGATGAAGACATTATTCCTATAACATTTGTATTAAATGGTGGTAATGTCGGTGGAGCTACAGTAAATATCGAGGCGAGTGTAATATACGGTAGAGCGGTTGGTGCGATAGTTGTTCCGCTTCCAGTCCGTTCGGATCATGAACTGATTGGCTGGTTGCTAGCTACCAATGTTCTCACTCCAATGCAGGTAGCCGCAACCCACGTGCATGAAGCTCTTACCTTTACTGCACAATGGGCTCCTATTACTCATCCTGTAACTTTCCTACTAGATGGAGGAACTTATTTAGGTTCTACCGCTAATGTTGTAAGACAGATTAATCAAAATGCAACTGTTACCGCAGCCAATGTTCCCACCCCGATTAGAGGAGTTTCTGTGTTTAGCGGTTGGCGTGAACTTGGTGAACAAGTAACCCTTACCCCAGCACAGGTGGCAGCACTTACTATTACTGGTCCACGCTTCTTCGTAGCAGTTTGGGATGCCACAGAATTTGAAGTAATTTTCGACTTAGCAGGTGGTAATGTTGCGGGTGCTACTGCCAATATCACTAGAGCTGTAATTGGCGGCGACCGTATTGGTGGTCACAATGTACCTGAGCCAAATCGCGGGTATTTCGTACACAGTGGTTGGAGATTGAACAATGCCGGTCCAGTACTTTCCGGAGTACAAGTCGCAGGAGTAGAAGTGACAGGAAATCTTTCTTACACAGCAGACTGGACTCCAGTATCACGCGATGTAATCTTGGGACGTGACCCGTATACCGCTTCGATTCCTGGGCATGCAACGGCAGTTTACACTTACACCGTAAACACTGGAGCAAATATCGATGTAACATTTATAATAATCCCACCCGGAAATGGCGCAATCTTCACTTCTCAATCAATAGCAGTACCACCGATTGGATACTTTATCGTTGCTGGACCTACAATTTTGGCAAACGGTAGTATGCAGGTAACTATCAGACGTATGACTGGCGAAGATCTGGATCTTCCCGAGTTTACCGTAACTTTCAATGCAATGGCAGGTAGTCTGCCAACAGGCGAACCAGGATTTAGACGCGGACCACATGGTACTAGAATCGATACATTCCCAATCCCTAATCCTCCTGCCGGGCAAGAGTTCGTAGGATGGTTCTACACAGGTGCACGCGTTATCCCGTCTATGATAATCACCAGAGATATTACCCTAACCGCAGGCTTCCAGCTTATCGGAACAGGGCAGTTATTTACGGTTGTTCATAACCCCAATGGTGGAATCTTGCCACAGGGTGTAAGCGGTACTAACCAGCATGTGTATGGAACATCTCTTACCAGCCATCCTATTCCAACCCGCACAGGTCATGCGTTTGCTGGCTGGCATTTAAATGGGGTACAGATACCAAACCCGCTAATTGTTAGAAGCAATATGACATTGATAGCTCATTGGGTTTCTGATCATGTGGTAACACCACCACCGACAGCTTCGCCACCACCATCAACCTCGCCACCGCCATGGTGTAATATACCTTCTAATTTCTATATCGTAGCCTTTAACCCGCATCCTGGTGTACACGCTGTTTCTGGTGAAACAGGGATACGTGTTGGTGTTCGTAACTCCGTAATTCACAATATCCCAGCTACTCCTGTACGTGCAGGTCATGTATTTGGTGGTTGGAGATTGCCTACTGGTGCGGTACTAGTCGGACCGCTTACCATAACTGGCAATATGACACTCACCGCAATATGGACTCCAGTTGGTGCTTGCCCAAGTACCAAACCGCCAGCACCATCGTCACAGCCACCTGGAGGCAGACCAAACCCGCAAACAGACCCAATCCAGGTAAGCTTTATGATATTTGGAGCAGTACTACTAGTGGGCGCGGCTGCTTACACCATATTAAAACTAGCAAAGAAACATGCCGAAGCTGCTGATCAATATCTCATAGACACAACCCGTCATGAGCGTGAAAAACGGATTACGGATATGTTTAGGAGAAAGCCCAAGAAATAATTGATCTCCTTCTTTAGCAAATAAAGAAAACGCGCATGTCATCTGATAAAAGATGGCACGCGCGTTTTTTGTTAGTCTATATCATTGAAAACAGATTTGATATAGTTATTACGTTTCAAAAAAGGCTAAAAAACCGCCTCCCCCGCCGGAGGCAGGGGAGACGGTTGGTTGGTTTTAAAGCATACCAGCTATGGTTTTTGTTTCGTGATGAGATTTATTATTTATCGGCTTCATCATTTACTGGTGTTGGTCTACCATCCATACGAGTCCGACCACATGTATTGCAGCGTAACCAGCCAGGGGTATGCCTTACCCATGTATGATATCGATCTGCGTAAAATACAGGTCCGTTTCCACCACATAGAAGCCTATCGCACACCATACAACCGAGGACTGCACGATGTCGTGTGCGATGACATACATTTTGAGATCCTACTATAACTGTACCGAGATATGCGGTAAAGGATCGATGATTATTGGTGATTGTGCAACATATATTTTGTGCTTGGTTAAAATTACTATATGCTACTTCCTCGGTCGCAACAAAGTTGCGAAAAAGATTTTCGAAATATGCTAGCTCTTCAGCAGATAGAGGCTCAAGATTTTCACATGGTGTGAAGAGATACACTAAATCAAGACCACTATTGAACATATCTTCAAACCACAGCATTCCTTCTGGTGGGGAAAATGATATAATACCAAGTATTTCGAGCGTTTCTTCAAATGTTAGACCATTTACATGCTCTCTGGGTGGTAGTTCAATATTATTTTCTGCTTCTGGTTCATCAACGCGCAGATTAAACTCGTTGTTGACTTCATCAACTTCAAGTGCGTCGATATCATAGTCCTCTACATTGGCTTGTTCCAACTCGTAATCGGTATTTCCATTTCGTTCAACAGCTTGTACAGCTAGTGCGGCACTTGTCAAAAGAAATAATGATAAAATCGTACAAAAAATTTTCTTTTTCATTTTGCCCTCCTAGTCACTAATTAGGGTTGTGTGATGTACAACATTTAAAAATAGTTTTATTCTTCTTACCACATAGGCATCAACTCCAATCAAATAGATGCATTTTAGTATAATTAGTATAGTTGGTAATATTTGATATGTCAATAAGTGCCACAAAATTCGCTATTATTTAATTTAGCGTTACATGATCTCATATATTATAGTATTTCATCTTGAAAACCGACCGCTTCCCCCCCGCCGGAGGTGGGGGAGGTAGCCTTATCAGCCTTTTTTGAAGGGTAATGACTATAGTTTTGCATTTCATGATTTTAGACGCTTATTTTGTAATGAAATAGTCATTGACTTTTGCAACATTGAATGATATGTTTTATACATACAATCATACATTTACTTGTACATACTAACAAATCTATACTGTGGGATGGAGAATTGGCATGGGTTTTCCCTTGAGATTTAAAAATAAGCGGGTAGTTTGGATACTGCTTGTTTTGTACTTTTTGATAACTTTGTCAGCGGTGATGATATTGGCAAATCAAGAAGATCAAGACGCGCCTGCCATTGATATCAGGCATGAGGCAGTGACTTATCACAATGGTTTTAGTGTATATAGGATGATAGTATCAGCAAGAGCTCCAAATGGTTTCGGACTCTTTGGAATAGTAATGTCATACGATAATAGCATAATACAACCGATACATAGCACATATTTCTCTGACATAACATCACCAACAAACACAACCGTTAGACCTGGCAACGTAGATCCTTTTTATACTCTTATATCGGGATTTATCGAAGCACCTAGTGCATGGCTTGTACAAGAAGGTCGTACAGGGTTTTCTTTTGATGTATTTAGTTTGAATGAAGGCGTTACCACTGATGAAATGACAGATATTTTTGCATTTTATTATCGTGCTCACGCAAACAACATAGAAGCGGCTCCAGATGCATTTCGAATTGAAGACGGACGTATCGAAAACAGTATGGTAGGTACAGATAGTCAAGCATCATTTGTTAGATCTGGAATAATTATGCGGTCTTTGGACACGACCTATGTATGGGGAGCAGCATTTGTTAATCCTACTTATTCCTTGATCCCTGATAGGAATGTAGATGGGTTTTATGGAGAGGTGTTGGCTTTGGAAGTTGCCGCCCCAGAGTCAACTCAAGACGATGGCGATGCATATTCGCCTGACGAACCCCAATATCCATACGAAACGTTGAATCCTGACCCATACACAACGCCAGAACCAGGCACAACATCTACACCAAACCCTAGCACTCCCCCGTCTGCTACATCCGAACCAAGTTCTTCTCCATCTGCCACACCTGCACCAAGCACTACACCTTCCGCCACACCCACGCCTAGTACCGCGCCATCTGCTACTCCTACCCCATGTCCCACCACCCCTTGCCCACCGCCATCAGCTGGTCCACCGGATGCAACAAGACCAAACCCTGCTACCAATCCGCTTGCGATAAGCTTTTTGGTCTTTGGTGCGGTGACATTAACGGGCATCGCATCTGTAGGCATAATCGCTGTTGCAAAAAAGCATAAATCTAGTGCGGACACTTATAATACAGCATTAACCCGTCATAACCGCGAAAGCCGGCTTAGTGACATCCTTGATGAGAAATAAATAACTCTAAATATAGTCATTACCCTTCAAAAAAGGCTGATAAGGCTACCTCCCCCCGCCTCC
>Ga0123355_10006845_pt1 | contig 16966 bp, 16 predicted proteins | sample TergutEmb28metaG_3_FD_89872 | JGI IMG/M metagenome (GOLD analysis project Ga0123355, IMG submission 89872) | Embiratermes neotenicus P1 segment gut microbial communities from Petit-Saut dam, French Guiana - Emb289 P1 | ecosystem: Host-associated > Arthropoda: Insects > Digestive system > Gut ...
GGCACCACGTGGCAGGCATCGCCGATCGCCGACAGCCTGAGGATGCAGAGGCTGCGTGGCGGTTCGGCGAGCGGCAACATTCAGTAAGGAGTCGGACTGGTGGATGGGCGCTGGGCGGTCGGCCCGGAAGTAAAACGCAGCGCCCTCGCGGGCGGCGCCATGCTATATGACACCTCCCGCGCGAGCAATTTGAGCGCCGACTGGTTCGAGCCGCGTTACTGGCAGGCGCGCGGCGCGATCGAGGGCACTGCACGCGGCCGTGGTGCGGCGCACTTCGTCAACTGCGCCGATGGCCGGCGCTATGTGCTGCGGCATTACCGGCGCGGAGGCCTGATGGCGCGCCTCTCCCGGGATCGCTACGTCTGGCGGGGTGAGGACAGCACGCGCCCGTTCGCCGAGTGGCAGCTCACCTACCGCCTGCATCGCGCGGGCCTGCCGGTACCTGCGCCGATCGCCGCGCGCTACCGGCAGCAGGGCGGCACTTACACCGGGGACATCATCACCGAACGGCTGTCCGCCGTCGGCTCGCTCACCGAATGTCTGCGCACCGGCGCGCTGTCGGTGGATACCTGGGTCGGAATCGGCCGCTGCATCCGCCGCTTCCACGATCTTGGCGTCTGCCACGCGGACCTCAACGCCCACAACGTGCTGCTGAGCGAGGATATGGTGTACCTGGTCGACTTCGATCGCTGCCGGCTGCGCACGAGCGGGTTGTGGCGCGACGGGAACCTGGTGCGGCTGCGCCGCTCGCTGGAGAAAGTCACCTGGGCGCTGCCGGCGGAACGCTTTGGCGAATCCGACTGGCACGCGCTGCTCGACGGCTATCGCCAGTCTTCGGGCAAGCGCGAGTTGCAGCCAGCGTAAGAGAGCCGGACACCGCTTGCGCTTTGTCTACCTCCTCGCCGTCTATCTCGCCGCACCTGTTGTCTCCGCCATGCTGCTGTGGCGCGGCCTGCGCGACCGCAGCTACTGGCACAATTTTCCCGAGCGCTTCGGCTTCGGTGAGCGCCTCGCTCCGCACGGGGTGTGGTTGCATGCCGTCTCGGTCGGGGAGGTGCAGGCGTGTGCGCCGCTGGTGAACGCGCTCTGCCGGCACCACCCGGGGCTTCCCCTCACCGTCACGACCTTCACGCCGACGGGGGCGGCGCGCGCGCGGGCCCTGTTTGGCAACATCGCTCAGGTCCGTTACGTGCCTTACGACCTTCCCGGCGCGGTGCGGCGCTTCCTCAACCGCGTTGACCCGCGGCTGGCGGTCATCTTCGAGACCGAGCTGTGGCCGAACCTCTATCGCGAGTGCGGGCGGCGCCGCGTGCCACTGGTCCTGGCGAGCGCCCGGATCTCGGCGCGCTCGGCCGGCCGCTACCGGCGCCTGGGAACCCTGTTCCGGGACACGCTCTCGCAGACGGCCGTGGTGGCGGCGCAGGGGCCGCAGGATGCCGAGCGCTTCCGCGAGCTCGGAGCGACTCCGGCGAGCACCCATGTGACGGGCAACATCAAGTTTGATTTCGAGCTGCCGCCGGACATCGCCGCGCGCGGCGCGCGGCTGCGCGAGCAGTACGCCCGGCAACGGCCGCTGTGGGTGGCGGGCAGTACGCACGGCGGGGGCGAGGAGCTGGCCGTGCTCGCGGCGCACCAGCGCGTGCGTGCAACCCACCCGCAGGCACTGCTGGTGCTCGCACCGCGTCATCCGCCGCGATTTGCCGAGGTCGCGCAGCTGCTGCGGGAGAGTGGTGTAAGCTTCGTGCGCCGCTCCGCGGGCCCGGCCGGGAGCGGCGGCGCCGGCTGCGCGGTGCTGCTGCTCGATTCGCTCGGGGAGCTGCTCGACTTCTACGCGGCAGCGGACGTCGCCTTCGTCGGCGGGAGCCTGGTGCCCGTGGGCGGCCACAATCTGCTCGAGCCCGCCGCGCTCGGCGTGCCGATCCTCATCGGTCCCCACAACTTCAACAGCGAAGAGATCGCACGGCTGCTGATTGCGCGCGGCGCGGCGCAAGTCGTGCACGGCGGCCCAGAGCTCGGCGCGCGCGTCGGCGGCCTGCTCCAAGACCCGGACGCACGCGAGCGGATGGGGGCCCAGGGGCGCGCCGCGGTTGACGGCAACCGCGGCGCAATCGGCAGGCTCCTCGCCCTGATCGAGCCGCTCCTCGCGGAGCGGGCGGCCTAACTTCCGCCGCCCGGCGGAGGCTGGGTCGCCGGCGGTGGCGTGGGCGGCGTGCCTCCGGGCTGCGTTCCGCGTGGCCGCGTTCGCGGCGAGGGGCTCATCGGCGGCGGCGGGGCAGTGTCAGCCGGTGGCACCGTCGGTGCCACGTTCTCGGGCGTTGGCACGGCGGGCGAGGTGGGCTCGCTCGTGGTCAGCCAGGCGTTGACGTCTTTGAGCTCCGGGCGGTCGAGCGTGCCGGCCGCGAGCCGCAGCTGCAGCACGCTGATGATGTAGTCGTAACGGGCCACGGCGTAGTTGGTCTGAGCCTGCACCAGGTTGCGGCGGGCAGTGAGCACGTCCACCGACGTGCGCGTGCCCACCTCGTATCCCGCCTCGGTCGCCTTGAGCGCCGTCTGGTTCGACTCGAGCGCCTGACGCAACGACTGCACGCGCGCAATGCCGCTGATCACGCCGAGATACGCATCGCGCGCCTGGCGCTCGGTAGCGCGCGAGCTCTGCACCACCCCTTCCTTGGCTGCGATCCACTGGTACTGGGACTGGCGCACCTTCGACTGCGTGAGGCCGCCGCTGAAGATCGGCAGCGTGATCTGCAGGCCGATCTGCCGGTCGTTGAAGTAGGTGTCGTAACGAAAGGGCATGCCCTCGAAGGCTTCGTTGACTCCCTGACTCTGGTAGGAGCGTCCGGCCACCAGGTCCAGCGTCGGCAAATGCCCGCCGAAAGCCACCTGCACGTTGTCGCGGGCGATGTCCGCCGCCAGGCGGCTGGAGATGAGCGTTGGGTTCTGCTCGAGCGAGGTGTTGACCCAGCGATCCTGGTCGGCGGGCTCAGGGTTGAGGAGCGGCATATCCGACCCGGGCTTCGCGAGCCGGTCGTACTGCTGGCCGGTGATTTCCTGCAGCTGATTCTGGGCGGTCGCGAGCGTGCGCTTGTCGGCGATCACCGCCGCGGCGGCCGAGTCGCGCGCCGCCTTGGCATCCTCGACGTCGGTGATGGCAATCAGCCCGACCTCGAAGCGCTTGTTGGCCTGATCGAGCTGCCGGGAAATGGCCTCGAGCGCGGCCTGATCCGCCTCGAGCGTGTCGTCCGCGGTGAGCACGGCGAAATAGGCCTGCGAGACACGCAGGATGAGCTGCTGCTCAGCCGCCTGGTAGGTGGCCTCGGCCTGGGCGACGGTGGCATTGGCGGCCTTGAGCGTCATCCAGTTCGACCAGGAGAAAACACTCTGCCGCAGGTTCAGGGCCCACTGCCGGGTGGTGGTGTCGGCTACTGCGTAGAACGGCTGTACGTACGGGGCGCCGGTAGTGGGGTTCGTAAGAAATACCGGCTGCGTGCCTGCATTGTGGTCTCCGGTGATGCCCGCGGTGCCGTTCAGTTGCGGCAGCAGGGCCGACAGCGCCTGCGGCTTCGACTCCCGCGCCGCGAGCCGGTTGGCGTCCGCCTGGCGGATGACCGGATCGTTGTGCAGCGCGTCCTCATACACGCCGAGGAGATCCTTTGACTGTGCGGTACCTGCGAGCACGAGCACCGCGAGCGCGAGGAACGAAGCGCGATTCATGGCATTCCCTTCATTGGCACGGCGGGGTTCAGAACGTGAACGCCGGCGGACGTACGGCATTCACCAGCGGGTCGATGACGGTCTCGAACAGGCTCTGGGTCGCAACGGAGTCCTCGGCCGTGCGCCGCACGAGCCGGGCGTCCATCACCGGCGCCTCGCCCACCACGACGAACAGTCGACCGCCAACCGCCAGCATGCGCTCGAAACGCGCATCGTAGACCGGCAGCGATGCGGTCACCGCGATGACGTCATAACGCGCGCCGCCGTCACTCTGCAGGGCGTCCGCATCCACCACCTCCACGTCGCGCATGCCGAGCAGCGCGAGATTGCGGCGCGCTTCGTCCGCAAGCTCCGGGAACAGCTCCAGCGAGCGTACGTGGGTCGCCATGGCGCGCAGACACGCGCTCAGAAATCCGCTGCCCGCGCCGATCTCGAGCACCTGCTCACCGTCGCTCGGCAGCAGTGCCTGCAGCAGGCGGCCGGCGACGCTCGGACGCAACATGTGTTGTCCGCGTGCCAGCGGCACCTCGACGTCGGCGTAGGCGCGGTAGCGCTGCGCCCGGGGCACGAACAGCTCGCGCGGCACGCGGCGCATCGCATCCAGCACGCGCTCGTCCAGCACCTCCCAGGCGCGCACCTGCTGCTCGATCATCTGTTCGCGGGCATCGGCCGTCTGCATCGTGCGCTCCGCTTGGACTTATTGCCAGAACCGAGAAAAGGCCGCAGAAGTTAAGGGTTTTCCGGGGCGCTGCCAAGCTGCCTTGCGACGAGATATGCTGAAATACCGACGGGGCGAGCACTGAGGACGCGCAATGTCGATCGTCGGGCTGCTGTCGCTTCTCAGCCTCCTGTGCGCGCTGCTCGCCGCCGTGGCCCTGGTCCTGTACGCGCTGCAGCGCCGCGACCTGCGCAGCGTCGGCGAGCCGTCGCAGCCGACGGGCCCCGCAGCGGGCGCGGAGCGCGAGGTCGCGCACGCGCCCAAGCTGTTCGCCGAGCTCGGCGACCGCGTCCACGAGGCGGTGCTCGTGCATCGGGACGTCATCCTGTATTCAAACCCCCAGTTTGCCAGTTCGTCGGCGTCGACCGCGTCGAGCTCATCGGACGGCGGCTGGCGGATCTCGTGACCCCGGAATACGCCGAGCTGGTGAGTGACAACATCCGCCGCCGCCTGGCGGGCGAGAGCGCCGCCGAGCGCTACGAGATCGACATGGTGGGATTGCAGGGACAGGTGAGCCGCCTCGAGATCACCTCCAGCGTGGTGGACTACGACCGGGGCAACGCGCTGCTGATCACCGGCGTCGAGATCCTGCCAACACAGACGCCGCAGGCGCCGCCTGCCGTGCCGCCTACAGCAGCGGCACCAGCAGCAGTGCCACGATGTTGATGATCTTGATCAGCGGGTTGATGGCAGGTCCCGCCGTATCCTTGTAGGGGTCACCGACCGTATCGCCGGTGACCGCAGCCTTGTGGGCATCCGACCCCTTGCCGCCGAAGTTGCCTTCCTCGATGAACTTCTTGGCGTTGTCCCAGGCGCCGCCGCCGGTCGTCATGGAGATGGCGACGAACAGGCCGGTGACGATCGTGCCGATCAGCAGGCCGCCCAGCGCCCGCACGCCGGCACCGGGGCCCATGAGGGAGTTCATGGCAAACACCAGTACGATGGGCACCAGGATCGGCAGCAGCGAGGGCACGATCATCTCGCGGATGGCCGCGCGCGTCAGCAGGTCCACGGCACGCGAATAGTCGGGCTTCTCCGTGCCGGCCATGATGCCCTTGATCTCGCGGAACTGGCGGCGAACCTCGTTGACTACGGAGCCGGCCGCGCGCCCCACGGCCTCCATCGCCATGGCGCCGAACAGATAGGGCACCAGACCGCCGATGAACAACCCGATGATCACCGCCGGATCGGACAGCGAGAACACCGGGTGCTTGCCGGCCGCTTCGAGGTTGTGGGTGTAGTCTGCGAACAGCACCAGCGCGGCGAGTCCCGCCGAGCCGATGGCGTAGCCCTTGGTCACCGCCTTGGTGGTGTTGCCGACCGCATCGAGGGGGTCCGTGATGGCGCGCACCTCTTTCGGCAGCCCCGCCATCTCGGCGATGCCGCCGGCGTTGTCGGTGATCGGCCCGTAGGCGTCGAGCGCAACGATCATGCCGGTCATCGACAGCATGGAGGTCGCCGCGATCGCAATGCCGTACAGGTGCCCAAGGGTGTAAGAGCCCCAGATCGCCAGGCAGACCGCAATCACCGGCAGGGCGGTGGACTTCATCGACACGCCCAGCCCGGCGATGATGTTGGTGGCGTGGCCGGTCTGCGAGGCCGCAGACACCTTGCGCACCGGGCTGTATTCGGTGGCCGTGTAGTACTCGGTGATCGTCATCATCGCCGCGGTGAGTGCCAGGCCGATCAGCGCGCAGCCGTACAGGGACGCCAGATTGCCGGGCATGATCTCGCGGGTGATGAAATAGAACGCGACGGCCGACACCAGCCCCGCCACGATGACGCCCTTGTAGAGGGCATTCATGGCCTTGCCGCCCTCGCGGGTGGAGACGAAGAAGGTGCCGATGATGGAGGCGACGATGGAGGCGGCGCCGAGCGCCAGCGGGTAGATCACCGCGGCCTGCGCCGCGTCCGCCCCCTGCCGGGCGAACAGCAGCCCGCCGAGCAGCATGGTGGCGACGATGGTAACCGCATAGGTCTCGAACAGGTCCGCGGCCATGCCGGCGCAGTCACCGACGTTGTCGCCGACGTTGTCGGCGATCACCGCGGGGTTGCGCGGGTCGTCCTCGGGAATCCCGGCTTCGACCTTGCCGACCAGGTCGGCGCCGACGTCCGCGCCCTTGGTGAAGATGCCGCCACCGAGGCGCGCGAATATCGAGATCAGCGAGCCGCCGAAGGCGAGACCCACCAGGGCGTGCAGCGCCCGCTCGGGGCCGATCGACGGAACCTGCCGCAGCAGCGCGTAGTAACCGGCGACGCCGATCAGGCCGAGCCCCACCACCAGCATGCCGGTGATGGCGCCGCCGCGGAATGCCACGCTGAGGGCGGCATTCAGGCCGCTGGTCGCCGCCTGCGCCGTGCGGACGTTGGCGCGCACCGAGATGTTCATGCCGATGTAGCCGGTGAGGCCGGAGAGCACCGCGCCGACCGCGAAGCCACCGGCGGTGGGCCAGTCGAGCGCCACGCCAATGACCAGGAACAAAGCGACGCCGACGATGAGGATGGTGCTGTACTGGCGGTTGAGGTACGCCCTGGCGCCGGCCTGCACGGCCGCGGCGATCTCCTGCATGCGGGCGTTGCCCGCCGGCAGGCGCAGAATGGTCATCATCGAGAATACGCCGTAGAGCACGGCGAGCACGCCGGCCGCAATCGCGACCCACAGCCACTGGTCGGCAGCCATCGCAACAACCTCCCCAAAAAGGCCGCGCACTATAGCATGGCGGTCACCGCCGCCTGCCTGATCCGCATGGGTCAGGGTGGTCGTCGGCCGTCCCGGGGCGCCCGCGCTGCAGCGCGCAGCTCAGACCCTGAATTCGTCCTTGAGCCTGCGACGCACCCGCACACCGCGGATGCGGACGTAGTCCGGCAGCCCGTCCCGGTATGGCGGATAGGCCTCGCCGGCGATGAGCGGCTCGAGATAGCGGCGGCACGCCGCGGTGATGCCGTAGCCGTCCGCGCGGATGTACTCGGGCGGAAGTTTCTTCTCCTTGTTGGCGACCTCGGCCAGCGGCACGTGGCCGACTGTCCAGCGATAGGGCTTCGACGCCTTGCGCACGATGGTCGTCATCACGGCGTTGACTCCCTGCACGCCAAGCTCGACCGCCGCTTTGCCGACGGCGTAGGCCTGCTCCACATCGACGCGCGAGGCGATGTGGCGGGCGGAGCGCTGCAGGTAGTCTGCGACCGCCCAATGATGCTTGTAGCCGTGCGCCTCGCGCACCATGTTGGCGATCACGGGCGCAACACCGCCCAGCTGGGTGTGTCCGAAGGCGTCGCGCGTGCCGGCGTCGGCGAGGAACTTGCCGTCGGCGTAGGCGGTGCCTTCGGAGGCGACGATGACGCAGTAGCCGCAGTCAGCGACGCTGGCGCGTACGCGCTCGAGAAACTTCTGCTGCTCGAAGGGCACCTCCGGCAGCAGGATCAGGTGCGGGGGCTCGGAGGGTCCCCGGCCCGCCAGGCCGGCCGCCGCCGCGATCCAGCCGGCATGACGTCCCATGACTTCCAACACGAACACCTTGGTGGAGGTGCGCGCCATGGACGCGACATCGAGCCCGGCCTCGCGCGTGGACACCGCGACGTACTTGGCGACCGAGCCGAACCCCGGGCAGCAGTCGGTAGCGGGCAGATCGTTGTCGACCGTCTTGGGCACCCCCACGCAGGTGATCGGAAAACCGAGCGACGCGCCGATTTGCGACACCTTGAGCGTGGTGTCCATCGAGTCGTTGCCGCCGTTGTAGAAAAAGTAGCCGATGTCGTGGGCGCGGAATACCTCGATCAGCCGCTCGTACTCGGCGCGGTTCTGCTCGAGGCCCTTGAGTTTGAAGCGTGCCGAGCCGAAGGCGCCGGCCGGCGTGTGCTTCAGGCCGCGGATGGTGGCAGCGCTCTCGCGGCCGACGTCGATGAGATCCTCGGTGAGCGCACCGATGATGCCGTCACGCCCGGCGTACACCTTGCCGATGTGTTTCGAGCGCAGGGCGGTCTCGATCACACCGCAGGCCGAGGCGTTGATGACGGCGGAGACGCCGCCCGACTGGGCATAGAACGCATTGCGCAACGCAGCTTTTTTTTTCATGAGCGACGCACGGCCGGGCTGAGGTCGGCCAAGAATAACGCACGCGTCGCGGGTGCGCGCGACGGTGGCTGCGGCTTTGCGGCCGTTTGACCTCGCCCGGGGCGGCCGGTAACGTGGCGAGCGTTGTGGCTGCCGGCAGCCTTGGGTCTCGTCACCGTAAGAAACATGCGTATCGTCCTGTTGGGGCCGCCCGGATCGGGCAAGGGCACCCAGTCGCAGCGCCTCGTGCAGCGGCTCGGCATTCCGCAGATCTCGACCGGCGACCTGCTGCGAGCGGCGCGCGAGCGGGGCGATGAGCTCGGACGTCAGGCCCGCGAGGCCATGGACGCCGGCCGTCTGGTCGCCGATGCCATCGTGCTCGGCATGATCCGCGAGCGTCTGGGAGCAGCCGACGCCCGCAACGGCTTCATTCTGGATGGCTTCCCGCGCAACCTCGTCCAGGCCCAGGCGCTCGCTCAGCTGCTCGGGGCGCTGGCGCAGCCGCTCGATGCGGTAGTGCAGTTCGACGTCGACTACCGCGAGCTGGTGCGGCGCATCTCCGGCCGGCGGACGTGCGCGGACTGCGGCCGGGTATTCAATCTCCTGACCTCTCCGCCGGCCGCGGCGGAGGAATCGTGTGCCACGACCGACGCCCCGCATCGGCTGTACCAGCGTCCCGACGACAACGAAGCGACCGTGCGCGAGCGGCTGCGCGTTTACGACGAACAGACCCGGCCGCTGATCGATTTCTATCGAGCCCAGGGGCTCCTGCGGACGATCAACGCCGACGGCAGCGTGGATGAGGTGACGGAGCGGCTGCTGCAGGCGCTCGGCACGCCGGTGCGCACCAGGGGTCGGTGAGAGCCGGGACGATCTACAGCGCGCTGAGCAACCGCTCACCCAACACCGCGCGCCGCCAGCCACGCAGCAGCGGGCCGTCGCGTCGTCCCGCCACGAGCTGCTCGAGGTCGCGCCGCGTCGCCAGCACCTCGGGAACCAGCTGCAGCTCGCGCGCCACCGTGTGACTGATGGCGCCGAGCTTCTTCAACGCCGCGGCCTTTGCCGGATCGGGTCGCGGCCGGCCGGACACGCGCGGCGGCGGATCGTGAACAGCCGCGCCGCTCACGCATTCGAGCAGCTCCGCGCCATGGCGCTTGGCGAGCCCCGCTGGCATGGCCGGGATCTGCGCCAGCTCCGCCGACGTGCGCGGTACCCGCAGGACGATCTCACGCAGTACCGCATCGTCCAGAATCCAGCCGCGCGGTCGGTTGTGCCGGATGGCACGCCGCTCGCGCCACGCCGCAAGCGCGCGCGCGAGGCGCTCACGGGCCGGATCGAGCTCGCGCAACCCCTTGACGCGCAGCCAGGCGTCGTCGGGCTCGATCGTGAGCGAGCGCATGTCGGCGAGCGCGGCGAGCTCTTCGGCGAGCCAGCCGAGACGTCCGAGACGCGCTAGCTGCTCCTGCAGGTGCGCGGCGAGCGGCAGCAGGTAACGCACGTCATCGAGCGCGTACTCGATCTGCTCGGGTGACAGCGGCCGGCGCGACCAGTCGGTGCGCGTGTGCGACTTGGCGAGCTCCTTTCCCAGCAGGCGCCGCACGGCCTCGGCGTAGCCAATCTGTGCGGGCAAACCCGTCAGACTGGCGGCGATCTGCGTGTCAAACACCGGGCGCGTCACACCCGCGGCCGGCCAGAGCACCTCCAGATCCTGGCGGGAAGCATGCATGACCTTGACGACACTGTCGGCGGCCAGCACCTCTGCCAGCGGCGCGAGACTGGCGGGCGAGAGCGGATCGATGCACAAGGCATCGTCGGGCAGGGCGATCTGCACCAGACAGAGCTGCGCGCGATAAGTGCGCTCGCGCAGAAATTCCGTGTCGAGGCCGATACGCGGCTGCGCGGCGAGACGAGCGGCGAGCCCGGCGAGTGCGGGCGCTGTGGTGACAATGGGCTGCAAAACGGATCTGCGGATGATCTGTACAATCGGACCGGCGCATTATGCGAGGCCCGCGGCGGGATCGAAAGACATGAGGGAGCTCATCCGGCTCTTTTCGCAGATCGCGCTGCTCAAGCGGGGGCCACAGGACGTGCCGGCCTCGCCGTTGCTGCTGGCGCTGACCGTCGTCGGCTACCTGTGCGTGAATGTTGTAGTCGGCGCCCTGCTGCCGCCCGACCATCGCTGGCCAGAGTGGCTGCTGGTCGACACGCTGTTCATGCTCGCGTGGTACGCCGTTCTGCTGCGGCTCCTCGGGCGCCCCGAACGCATCCTGCAGACGACCACGGCGCTGTTCGGCTTCCAGGCGGTGTTGTCGCCCCTGTTGATCGCTTCCGAATGGCTGCTGCGCCGCTACAGCGAAGACACCACCTGGCAGGTGCCGATCACGGTGGCCGGGCTGTTGTTGTTCGTCTGGTTGCTCGCGGCCAACAGCCACATCGTGCGCGCGGCGCTGGAGTGGCCGGCAGCCTCGAGCGTGGCGCTGGTGATCCTGCAGACGCTCGCCAGCTGGCTGCTGCAGTTCGCGCTGTTCCCGCCGGTCAAACCCTGAAAATCTGCTGCGATGCACGTCCACATCCTCGGCATCTGCGGCACGTTCATGGGCGGTATCGCCGCCATCGCCCGCGCCGCCGGCTTTACCGTCACCGGCTCGGACCGCAATGTCTATCCGCCCATGAGCACCCAGCTCGCAGCGCTCGGCGTCACGCTTACCGAAGGCTTCGACGCCGCGCAGCTCGTCCCCGCCCCCGACATGGTGGTGGTCGGCAACGTCATGACACGCGGCCAGCCGGTGGTCGAGGCGCTGCTCGAGAGCGGCCTGCCGTACGCGTCGGGGCCGGAATGGCTGGCGCGCGAGGTGCTCAAGGCACGCCAGGTGCTCGCGGTGGCCGGCACGCACGGCAAGACCACCACCGCCTCGCTTCTCGCGTGGATCCTCGAGCACGCCGGCCTCAACCCCGGCTTCCTCATCGGCGGCGTGCCGGCAAATTTCGGCGTGAGTGCGCGCCTCGGGGCTGCGCCGTACTTCGTCATCGAGGCGGACGAGTACGACACCGCGTTCTTCGACAAGCGTGCGAAGTTCGTGCACTACCGCCCGCGCTCCGTGATCCTGACCAACCTCGAATACGACCACGCTGACATCTATCCCGACGTGGCCGCCATCCAGCGCCAGTTCCATCACCTGGTGCGCATTGTGCCCGGCAGCGGCCGCATCATCTGGAACGTCGCGGACGCGCTGCTCAAGGACACGCTCGCGATGGGCTGCTGGACGCCGCTCGAGGGCTTTGCACGCGCGCCGCGGCCGGCAGCGCGGTGGAGCGCGCGTGCGGCCGCCGGCGCCGCCGACTACTCGCGCTTCGAGGTGCTCGAAGAGGGCCGGCCGTGCGGCACGGTCCAGTGGTCTCTCATCGGTGCGCACAACGTGGAGAACGCGCTGGCCGCCATCGCCGCGGCGCGGCATGCGGGCGTCGATGTGCCGCTGGCGCTCGAGGCACTGGCGGGATTCAAGGGCATCGCGCGTCGCATGCAACTGCGCGGCGAGGTCAGCGGCGTGCACGTCTACGACGACTTCGCACACCACCCGACGGCCATCGCCACCACCATCGACGGCCTGCGCCGCCGTGCGGGAGCTGCGCGGATCCTGGCGGTGCTCGAGCCGCGCTCGCACACCATGCGCATCGGCGTGCACCAGCACACGCTCGCGCCGGCGCTCGCCGGTGCGGACGAGGTGTGGCTGTACACGCCGCCCGATCTCGGCTGGGATGCCGGCACGGTGCTGGGCGCTCTGGGGGTGCGCGGGCACGCCAGCCACGACGTCGACACACTCGCCCGCGAGCTCGCGCGCAGCGCGCGTCCCGGCGACCAGGTGCTCATCATGAGCAACGGGGGTTTCGGCGGCCTGCACGGCAAGCTGCTCGCGGCGCTCGCGGGGACGGCGCCGCCCCCATGAACCGCAGCGCGCTGCCGCTGTTCCCGCTCAGCGTGGTGTTGTTCCCGGGTGGGCCCCTGAGCCTGCGCATCTTCGAGCCGCGCTACCTCGACATGGTGCGGCGCTGCCTGAAGGAGCGCCGCGTGTTTGGCGTCGTGCTCATTCTGGAAGGGGTCGAGGCCGGAGCGGTCGCGAGCGTGGCCGGCACCGGCACCAGCGCGCGGCTGGTGGACTTCGACACCCTGCCCGATGGCCTGCTCGGGCTCGCGTGCGTCGGCGAGCGGCGCTTCCGCTTGCAGCGGCGCTGGCAGCAGGCCGACGGGCTCAATCTCGGGGAAGTCGACTACCTGCCCGATGATGCGCCCTGCGCCGTGCCCGCGGAGTACGCGCACCTCGCCGAGCTGCTGCGCGAACTGCTTCCCAGGCTCGGCGGCGGCTATACGTACGTCGAAGCGCACTACGAGGATGCCGGCTGGGTCGGCAACCGCTGGGCGGAGATCCTGCCGCTCGCACCCGCCGAGAGGCTGCAGCTGCTGGAGCTGACCGATCCGCTGGCGCGCCTCGCGCAGGTGGCGGCGTGGTCAAGCCGGCAGCCCGCGGCTCCGCACGTATAGCCCCAGGTACTTGCGCCGCACGTAGTTGGATTCGATCAGCGCGAACACCAGTCCGCGCCAGCCGTCGAGAAAACCGAGCCGCAGCAGGTAGCCGCGCACGAAGCGCCACTGCGGATTCAACAGCACCGGGGTGAGCCCGCAACGCCGGCCCTGCTGGTACAGTGCCTGCGCCATCAGATCCGCGTAGCGCTGCATGCGGCTCTGATGATCGCTGAGGCTGCGGTACGGGTAGTGCTCGAGCCGGCCGCGCAGCCTCCCGACCCGTCCCGTGACACGCGTGTTCTCGTGGATCTCGTAGCCGGTCCAGCCGCCGCGGCGCCGGTCGAAGAGGCGCACGAGGCGGTCGGGGTAGGCGTTGCCGTGGCGCAGAAAGCGGCCGAAGTAGTCGGTGATGCGCGGCACCGACCAGCCCGCCGCGGCCGCAAAGCCCGCTCGCCTGAGGGCGGTGATCTCCGCGCGCAGCGCCAGGCTCACCCGTTCGTCGGCGTCCACACACAACACCCAGTCGTGGCGGGCCGAGTCAACGGCGAACTGCTTCTGCGAGCGATACCCCGCCCAGTCGCGCTCGATCACGCGTGCGCCGAGCCGGGCGGCGAGCTCGCGCGTGCGGTCGCTGGAGTGCGAGTCGACGACGATGATCTCGTCGCAGAAGGCCACGGAGTGCAGGCAGGCTTCGATGCGATCGGCTTCGTTGCACGTGATGATGCACGCCGATAAGCCGCTGTCAGTCGCCACCCGCGCCCTCACCGTCGCCTGCGACAAAGTCCGTACAATATACGCTCCCATGAGTCAGGTCCTGTTCTACGACCCCCTGTGCCAGCAGCCCTACGACACGCGCACTCTGCGCACGCAGGCCATGGGAGGGACCGAGGCAACGCTGGTGCGCGTGGCGGATGCGCTCGGTGCGTGGGTGATCCAGCACAATCGCAGCCAGGACTGGGAGCGCTACCGGCACCCGCAACGCCTCGACGGGATCACGAGCGTCATCGTCAACCGCGACTCGCGCGCCCTGGCAGGCGTGCGCCAGCGCTATCCGGGTGCGCGCGTGTACCTGTGGCTGCACGACCGGTTTCGCCCCGGCTCGCGGCGTGCGCGCTGGCTGACGGCGAGCGCGCCGCTGCTGCGGGAGATGGCGGTGACCGTGGTGTGCGTGTCGGATTGGCAGCGCCGCGGCGTCGAGGCGACGCTGCGCAGCGCCGGCCTCGCCACACACGTGCGCACACTCACGATCTACAATCCGGTCGACGATGCCCTGACTCCCGATGGCACGGCGGTCGATGAGCGCAAGCTGGTGTTCTTCTCCTCGCCCAACAAGGGGCTCGGCTACACCCTCGACGCCTTCGACGGGCTGAGGCGCGCGATGCCGGATCTGCGTCTGGTGGTCGGCAACCCCGGTTACAAGGCCGACGCCTGTGCGCCGCGCGCGGGCGTCGAGTTTCTCGGCCCCCAGCCGCAGGCGCGCATGCACGCCGAGGTGCGCAGCGCGCTGTGCACCTTCTTTCCCAACTTCGTGATCCCGGAGACCTTCGGCCTGGTGTTCGCCGAATCGCATGCACTCGGCACGCCCGTGCTGACGCACGGGTGCGGCGCGGCGCCGGAGGTAGTCGGCGACCCGCGGCAGGTGTTGCCGCTCGGCGCCGGCTGTCGGCTGTACGAGGCGGTGGCCGGTGCGCTGCCGCAGCGCTGGCGCTACCTGCCGGCGCGGCTGGCCGCGGCGGCCGGGCTGTTCGATCCCTACGTCGAGCGCATCCGCGCCTGGCGCAGCGGCTCACGGCCGCACGCAGGTCCTGACCCGCGTTTCCGCCTGCGCGCCGTCACGGCGCAGTGGCGTGCGCTGTTGTCGGCTTGAGCGCGCCGTCCGCCGTGCCGGCCGCGGCCGCCGCCGCCGCCGCCTGCGGATCGCACCCGCGAAGGGCGCACCAGGCCGCGAACACCGTCTCCATCGGGATCTGATCCAGACGGCTGGAGTGCGGCGGTCCGCCCACTCCGACCACGGGGGAGCCCGACGGGCTGCGCGGCAGCCACTGCTGCTGCGCGTGCGGCCCGAACATCACCACCAGCGGCAGGGAAAGGGCCGCTGCGGCATGCGCGGGTCCGGTGTCCACGGAGATCATGCTGTCCGCCCGCGCGCATAGCGCCAGCAGGCGCGGCAGCGGCAGCTCCGCGGCCGCGACCGCGGGTAATTGCGCCGCTGCCGCAATCCAGCCGAGCAACAGCGTCTCGCGCGGCGCGCCGCACAGCACGATCACCGCCTGCGGCAGGTGGGCGTGAACCTGGCGCAGCAGCCCCGCCCAGCGCTCGATCGGCCACGCCTTGTCGTCGGCGCTCGACAGGCGGAGTCTCCCCCCGCGCATGGTGCGGCGATTGCCGGGCTGCACCAGCACCAGCGGCCGCCCGCCCCAGCCTTGCGCCTCGATCCACGCCGCGCATTCCGCGCGCGCCGCGGCCGACACCTCCAGACGCGGGGCACAGAGTGGCGGCGGCGAGGGCCAGGGATAGTCGGCGGCATCGAATGCCGCGGGCGTGAGTCGTCCGAAGGTCACCAGGCGGTCGACCCAGTGAGCCGGGGCGTCCACTGAGGCCGGGGCCGAAGGCGCCTCGGCGCGGTGCAGCTCCGGGAGGCTCACCTCGCGGATGAGGAACAGGCAGTGCGCCGGGTCGGTTCCGCTGAGGCGCAGCAGCCGGCGGATCCTGACGAGTTTGTGCGGATCGTGCTCGCAGACATAGACCGGGCTGCCGCGGGCGGCGCGCAGTGCGGCCAGAGCGCGCCACCAGGCAGGATCGAACAGGAAGGCCGTGTAGCGGCGCAGGCAGGTGACGCGCGCCACGTCGCTGTGCGAGGCGTAGATCTCGGCCGGCCACGGGCCCGCGCCGATCACGTGGCAGGGGCGCCCGTAGCGGCGGTGCAGGACGTCCAGGAGAGCCGACAGCAGGATCATGTCGCCGACCCGCCCGAACCAGATCACGATCGGTTGCACGGGAGGTGCGGACACGGTTCCTCACGGTTGCGGGACCGCCATAAGCTATGCGGGCAAGGTTCTTCCAGGCAAGCGAGCTCTCGTCCATGCGTGCATTTTTGTGGTTCATCGGCCTGATGGTGGTGGCGCTGGCGGCGGTCGCGCTGTTTGCCTATCCCGCCTGGACGCTGCTGTACCCGCATTTCGGCTTCCCGTTTCACAGGGTCGGCGAGCGGGTCGGCATGCTCGCGCTGCTGGTAGGGTTCGTCGCCCTGGCGCGGCATCTGCGGCTCGCCGACCGTGCCAGCCTCGGCTACGGGATCCCGCGGCGCACTTTCCTGCGCGAGATGATGCTCGGACTCGTTCTGGGAGCGGCCACCATGCTGGCCGTGGTCGGCATCATGACGGCGCTCGGACTGCTCGACTGGACGCGCAGCTCCGGCCTTGCCGCGGCAGCGCTGGCGAAGCTCGCCGCGGCGAGCCTCGCGAGCGGATTGGCCGTGGCGTTCATCGAAGAGACCTTCCTGCGCGGGGCGATGCAAACCGCGATCACGCGCGAGTCCGGCAGCGGCGCCGCCGTGCTGCTGACCGCGGCTCTGTACGCCGCGACACATTTCTTTGGGAAATATCACATCGCACCGGAGCAGGTGACGCCGCACAGCGGCATCGACCTGCTGACAGGCACCCTGCACGCGTTTGCGCAGCCGCTCGGGATTGCGGATGCCTTCCTCGCGCTGTTCGCGGTGGGGGTGGTGCTCGCCCTGGTGCGCGCTGCGACCGGCAACATCGCGGCGTGCATCGGACTGCACGCCGGCTGGGTGTGGGTGATGCTGGTGGCGCACGAGTTGACACGGCCGCTCGCCGGCGCGCCGCTCGGGTTCCTGCTCAGCCGCTTCGATGGCTTCGTCGGCTGGCTGGTGCTCGCCTGGACCGTGCTGCTGGCGGTGCCGTTGTGGCGCTTCTACGTGCGGCGCACGGCGCGCGCCGCA
>Ga0123355_10006846_pt1 | contig 16966 bp, 23 predicted proteins | sample TergutEmb28metaG_3_FD_89872 | JGI IMG/M metagenome (GOLD analysis project Ga0123355, IMG submission 89872) | Embiratermes neotenicus P1 segment gut microbial communities from Petit-Saut dam, French Guiana - Emb289 P1 | ecosystem: Host-associated > Arthropoda: Insects > Digestive system > Gut ...
AAAGACGGCAAAAATGAGACGGGCTACATGAGATGGATTCCAGTGCAGTCCGAGCTTGAAAACGTAAAATATGCGTTCAAGAGCCTGCTTGACGGCAAAGCGATAAAAAATATCGCCGCTGATATCTTCAAAGACAAAAACCCAAGCGACAAGCAAATGGTCGCGTTCTACAGAAGACTGATACGCATTTTTCGGCAGTTCGCCTACACCGGACACTCCCTCAACACTGACGGGCTGGAAATTCTGAACCAATACAAAAGATGCGAGGTTGAAAGCATATCGGCTCTGCTGGACAAAAAATACTGGCTCAAGTCCGCGCCGTATCCCGTGGAAGTCATATCAGTTGAAGACTGGATCAAAGCGGTAGAAAAACTGCACGCCCACAAGCTGGCATACAAAGACAAAATGAGGAAAGCCGACACCGAAGTCCTGACCGGGATAATAGAATGCCCAATCTGCGATATGAAGTATTATTTGTACAACGGCGGCAAATATCAATATTACAAACATTTTTCAAACAAGAACTGCCAGCAAAAGCCCAAGTCCTTCAACGTCGATAAGCTTAACAGTTTGTTCGAGGTGTTCTTCTTTTATTTCTACCTTGTCTATGACGACACAAAGGCTCTGATTGAGGAAAGCCAGCGGCTTATAAAAATCAAGCAACTGGAGCTAAACGAAAAAATCAAGGCGCTGGAAACTGAAAACAGGAAATTCGACAAGCAGATCGAGAGGTTCCAAGCCATTTACGAGGACACGGACGACGCAGAACTGCTGAAACTGACGCTTGTCAAAGAAAAAGAACTAAATTCCAAAAGAGAAAAAAATACCGATGCCGCAACTATGCTGAAATATGAACTGGACGGGCTTAACCAGAAATTCGACAAAGACAAGCTCGAATTGACATACCATGACGTGAAAGCCACCATAACGGACTTCTTTGAAAACATGCACGTTGCGGAAAAAAGAACGGCGCTGGTCAAGCTGATAAAAAAATGCCTCGCGTTCGGCAAATACATAACCATTGACACAGGTAAACTGCTGTTCATTTTCAACGTTGACGATAGCAGCCATGTGCCCGAGGATATTTGGGCTCAATTCAAGGCGGACGAAAAATTCAAGGACAATTTTCTTGGAACGCCTCAGCTTGCCGAAGCGCTGAAGGACGATGCCAGTTTCCAAAAAATGATGAACAGCCCAGACAAAAAACTGGTTGCCAATTATTTTTCCGCTAGGCGGCTGGGGGACATTCGTATCTTTGAATGCCCGCTGCGCTTAAAGAGCCTGAAGGCCGATATGACGGAAAGGCTCGGCAAGCTTGGCATTAGCCATGAATTATCCGGCATAGAGAAGATCATAAGCTTTACGGCGCTGTAACGGGCTATGCCTTTTTCTTAGCCACCGGCTTCTTAACCGCCTTTTTGCTAACCGCCAGCTTTTCCTCCGCCGTAGATTTTTTCGCAGCAGCAGGCTTCTTTGCGGGCGCAGGCTTTTTATCCGCGGCCACTGGTTTTTTGGCGGCGCTCGGCTTCTTCGCTGTTGCTTTGGCGGCTTTCCCCGCCGCGTCTTTTGCCATAATTTTCTTCGGAGCGGCAGCCTTCGGAGCCTTTTTCGCCACCACTGCTTTCTTCGCAACAGCCTTTTCCCCATCTACGGGCTTTCCCGCCAACAGGGATTTTTTTTCCGCCGAAGGTTTGTTAGCGGCTTTCTTTGCCGCCGGCTTCTCCGCGCCGGCGTTTTTTATCGTCGCGGGCTTCTTGCTTGCCGTTGGCTTGGCGACGGCCAAAGGCTTGCCGGCAGCCGCAAGCCTTTGGCGCGCCGCTGTTTTTTTTGCCGGCGGCTTCCGGACTTCGCCCCTGTAATTTTCAAGAACAACCCCGCCATTCCTTGCCGCCTCGGACACGTTTTCAGGGAGCCCTGGCTGGCGCTCTCCGTCAAATATAATTTTTTCTATACCGTCACCCAAATGCTCATAAATAACCGACAGGGCCGCCTCAGTTATTTCCCCGCTGACCACAAGCGCCTCATCGCCCTCGTCAAAGTTGCCGTGCGCGTACTCAAGCGCTTCGAAAACCATAAGCGCGCCATCTGCTTTTTGCCGCGCTTTCCGCCGAGCGCCGGCGGGAGCGTCGCCTGGGAGGAGCCATTTTTCAGCGCAGGCATACTCCCAACTTATGTAAGCGCCCAAAACCCTGCCGCCAAACACGCCGTCCCATTCCCTGCTTTCATCAAAATCGCCGTCGGGAAAGACAGTGTGATACCCGGCGTTCAGGTATTCGCCGGCCGCAATTTTATAAAATTCCACTCGGGGAAAACAGCTCGACAAGGCGTTGGAAAACCGCTCGGGAGCCGAAAGATCCCTGACGGACGACGCGCCGAATTCCATGCTGCCCGCATCCGCCCCATCGCTCCAGTCATAATCAAGCCCTTCCAGCGCATTTACCACGGCGTCATCATCGGACAAATCATCGCCGATGTCCTCTATCTCGGCGAGCTCCTGCCCAAACAAGCCCCGCAGCCAGCCGGCGTCGTTTAGCTTGTCCCGATTTTCCATGATAGCGGATAGCCGCTTGCGCATGTTCTCCACGTCCTGCGGCGGCCCCTTTGCAAAGGCTTTAAGGCTTAAATACCAGCTTCCCATAATCTCTCCTTTTCGGAAGATACCACATATTCACCACCCGGTCAATGCGCTGAATGTGGCGCTTTCATGAGTAATATACGCTACATATAGCACCCTCACGAATTTTTTCCCCGGTTAATCTATATACAGGTCGTCTCGTGAACCGAAGACGACCAAACATGTAATTGGGGAAACGCGGAAAACCCCGGCCAGGCTTTTTTGTCCAGCCGGGGACGACTCCTAAACCAAAGTCCCCGGTTACTCACTTCAAAATAAAAATGCCCGTTCAAAAACCAAAATCCAAATAGAACGGGTCAAGGAGTTATTCATGGACAAGAGGACAAGCCTGAAAGACACAATCCAACGCGGCTATTACCGGCAGTTAACGTCTGCCGGTGATGTTATTCTCACGAACGGCAAGAGCGTGTTTAAATTCATGCCGTTCGCAAAAACGCACCAGCACTTTGAGATTCCGGGCAAAAGCAGGATTTACCATTTGCTTGACGAGGAAGAAGACAAAGAGCCTTGGCCTGTAGTCAAATTGACGGTTGACTTCACCAAGCCATACGGCAAAATCAAAAACGAGCCGTTCTTGAACATTGCGCCGGAAATGCCAGTTAAATCAGAAAACAACGGCGAGGGCACGTCCCTCATTTGGACGCATATTGAAAACTTGTGCGGAAATGTTGAGCAAGACGTGAAAGAGTGGGTAAAAGACTGGATCGCCGACATATTCCAGAGTCCAATGTCAAAACCAGGAACGGCGTTGACTTTCAGATCGGAGGAAGGAACAGGAAAAGGCTTGATTTTCGACAAGCTGATGTCCAAACTGCTGGGCGAAAGGCATTTGTCAACGTCAAGGTCAGTTTTCGGCGAAAGGTTCAACGGCGAGGCGAAGCACAAGCTTCTAATCAACTTTGACGAAGGCTCATGGGACAACAAGAGAGCCGACATTGGCTCGCTCAAAAAGTTCATCACCGACAAAGATTTTTCGTTTGAGGAAAAAGGGAAAGACGTAGTTCTGCTGCCTAACTTTGCCAGAACTGTCTTCACTTCAAATGCGTCATGGATAATCAAGAACGACAGCTCAAGAAGATTCTGCATGTTGAATCCAATCAAGGAGAACTATTGGACACCTGGCTATTTCAGCGATTTGGTTTCCGTGATCAACAACGAGCAAGCGATAAAGCAATTCCTATTCGAGCTTGAAACTAGGCCGATAACTCATGATTTGACTTTGATACCAAAAACAGACGAATACATGAACCAGCAAATCATATCTTACGACTACTACGAAACTTGGCTTTTGGAAGTTTTGGAAAATGAGCACGTATTTGTCAGCAAGGATGGCACCGTTGACTTATGGGAAACGTTCATGCCAAATTCAAAAACTTGCTTGGGCGCATATGCCACGCACTCATTCAGCGAGATGAACAGAATCAGCACAACATCACAGAAACTGTTTGCAAGGCTAAAAAACAGCGTCAATAAGTTCGGCTACACGCTGGATCATCTTGTCGTGAACGAAAACGGAAAATCGGTTAGATACTGGGAATTCAAGAGAAAAATAGCAATTGCGTCTAGTTCAAATCAAACCAGCACAGTCTCAGCAGACGGCGATTCCACTGTGATTCAAGGCTAAAACGAGGGCTAGATTACACAGTTACGTGTTACACCACGCAATCACTTCATAATAAATTATTTTTTGTTGCTGATTTATATAATGTAATCCATGTAATTGTGTAATCTATGTAATTTATAAATGAGATATAAGGAAAATGCCAATGGTTACTATTAAAGACGAAAATTTCGGAACGCCGATGCGGGTGTTCGACAACGGCAGCGCAATTGTGGAAGACAAGCCAGACAGACACACAGAGTTCGTTACTGTGAACAGGCTAATCGAAGGTTCAAGGACGGCGAAAGACGAGAATGTGGAGACTTACCGCAATTTCATATTTGAAATCGACAACGAGGATATTAATACTCAAAAAGAACGGGCAAGATTGTTATTCGAGAAACGCATAATCAACCGCGCCGTTTACTCGGGGAACAAAAGCGTGCATTGCAGGATAACTTTGGCCGACGAGCCAGAGAACAAGGAAGAATACAAGTACGCATGGTCAAAACTCAACGAGGCGTATTTCGAGGGCAAAGCAGACAAATCATGCTCAAACCCCGCAAGATTGACGAGAATGCCGACCGCAATACGTTCAAACGGCGTAAAACAACAAAGACTTCACTTGTCAAATGAGGTGCTGTATTTCGACTGGAGAGCCGAATATGAGTTGGGCAAGAAATTGGATTGCTATTTGCCGAAAACACAAACGAACAATTACAATTTTGGAAACGGTAAAACGCCTGTAGAAATACTGCTGAAACGGAACATACCGATTGAAGCAAGAAAACTGCTTGAAAACAACTTTATGGACGGCGAAAAGCACAAGATGATGCCCAGGGCGATTAAGTTTCTCAAAAAATGCGGGTACGGACTTTGCGAGTTGGAAACGCTTGTAAAAACCACAAATATCAGAGACGGCGTAAACTACGTCAAGAACATGTATCAATACTCAAACTAAGGAGACAAAATGGAACTGCAGAAAATGAAAATGGAAATCGAGAACGTCAGGAAGTGGGCGCTGAAGAACGGAAACACGAAAAACGGGCTTGACTATCGGATGCTGTACGAGGCCATCACCGGAGAAAAAGCAACAGGCAAAGGCTGGAAGGACAGGATGGGCAACGCCGATTACGCCAAGGCGGCATACGCTTACGGCGTGTACGCGTTCAAGGGGTTAAACAACTGGGACGAGTACAAAAGGAGGCCGAATGCGGACGGCGAATTTCTAAAGATATTGGATTAGAAACGTCAAACCGCAGGCCTTAAGTATTGAATACCACAGTCTGCGGTTTGAATCCCCAAACCGCCAATCTCATATCTAAACGTGAAATATAACACAATATTATATTTCAACATAATTTGAGACACGGCGGGGTTCAAGATGATGGTTCAGAACGGGGCAAACCAATACGGAAACAGCACAGTTGAAAACATGGCTTTCAGAATCGCAAGCCAAAGTCCGAAACTGAACGACTTGGCGGGCGAGCATCTTGAGCAGATTGCCAAAATCGTGATGACGCAGAACTTGGCCGCCGAATTGAGCGGGCTGGCCAAAATAGCGAGCATCGACTACAAAATGGAAAAATCGACGTTCATATCGCATTCAAGCAAGACGGGAAGCAAACACACTCAAACGTCATATCTTAAAGCATTGAATGAGCTGGAGCATTATACCGCCAAAAACGGAATCAATATCCTGCAACTCACTCCGGGGCAGGCAGACGACTTTATTTACAGTTTGACGGGATCGCCCAACACGAAAAGCATAACCATAGCCGGCGTGTCTTCGTTCTACACTTACTTGGAAAGACGGCATTCCACGATTAAGAATCCAATACGGGGAACAAAGGCGAGGCCCGCAAAGAAGACAGTCAAGGATATAGAAGCGCCGAGCGAATCTGAATTGCCCTTGATTCTAGATTCAATGCCCGAACTTGAGAAAATGGCAGTCTATGTCATGGCATTCCGTGGCCTGAGAATTGGGGCGTTGAAGAACTTGAAGATATGGGGAAGCAAGTACCAGTCCGTATCAAAAGGAAAATCCATATTTGGCGAACTGCCGGCTGAAATTGTCGCCGGCATCAAGAGTTCAGAATTGAACAGCAGAACGCCGTTCGAATCCTTGACTACAAACGCGCTCAAACTAAGAATCTATCGGCACACGTCAAAACTGCACCGTGAAGGAAAGATACAGTCCGCATATTCGGCCCACGACTTCAGGCATTACTTCGCAATCAGCGAGTACAAGAAAAACAAAGACATATACAAACTTTCAAAACTGCTGGATCATACGAGCATTTCAATCACGGAAGGCTACTTGAGGAGTCTCAAACTGGAGATATAACTAACTATACATGAATATCAAGACGGAAAATGAATCGTACAGCGTCGGAGCCGCAAGACACGTAATACTTGACCTGTTACGCCAGACCGAAAACGAGTGGGCTTGCAAGGAAATACCGCCGAACAAAAAAAACGGATACGTCAGAAAAATCATATTCGCAAAGAAGGAAAGCGAGGAATGGAAACATGAGAACTAAGGAAAGGCATCTACGAGAACTTAAATATGCAAAACGCAAACTGGAAGCAGTCTATGCACGAACAGGCTTTTTGAAAGAGTGTACGGCAAATACAACAATCGCAGACTGCGTGAAAAGAAAGGAGATGAAAAACAAGTCTTTATAACTGAAGAGGAGATAAGGGATATATTCAGCATTATTCCAGCAAAAACTGTCGAGTATGTTGCTTCCAAACGTGGTAGGGATTCTTTTGACTGGGATGGCAATTCAATATCTATAGCCTCTTACGCCGATTTAATTCAAAGCATCAAGTTTTTGATTGAGATAATCGAGTATGATTTGGTTGATGCGTTTGCAGATAAGATACTTAGAAATGTAGATCCAGACGATCTTAACGAAGACGACTAAAAACATAAGACATTCAATACTTCGATGCCGTATTTCTATTCGTGATTACATCAGATGAATGTAATCATATCTGATATGTAAGTTTGAATACTTTAGTTCCATGTCTCATATATATCATGTAAGGAGAGAGAAAACATGGAACGGAAGATAAACGAGGACTTCGGGGCCTGCGCAAACAGGGCAAACTCAAACAGAACCGATGCTTTGCTGATTGACGCGGCGCTTGGCAATTTGCAGGGCTTGTTCGATTTGGACGGCATAACGAAGCCGAAAGGCAAGCAAAGAGAGATATTGGAACTGGTGCGGGCAGTCGCCGTGAATGCGTACCAGATTGGGTTCTCCCGCGCGATAAACCAAGACTTAACGCATGACGGTTTCCAATCGCTCTTGTACGACAGCAACTATCATGAAGCGGGAAAAGTGATACAGGACGACTTGCTCACAATCAAGCGTCTTTTCCACTGAAAGCGGCGAAAGCCAAACCAAACTTGGAAATGCACGAGTTCAAGTATTGATACGAGATTCAGTTTTCAAACTGGATTCCGTGCCAATATTGGATTTCAGTTCGTAGATATGGACATTGAACATTAAAGTCCAGCATCTCATATATACTTAAGGAGAACGGGCATGAAAGTATCAGTCATTTTCGAGTTCAAGGACGAAAGCCTGCCGAACGGGGTTTACGCATTGGAGTTTGAAATATCCGTGCCGTCAAACTTGAACATCGAACAGTTGGAGAACGTGAAGATTATGGTTCCGGTAGTGGAAACCAAGACGTTCAAAGTTGAAAAGACGTGATTCCTTCGGTTGGGGTCAACCCCCGACTGAAAGACACGTATCGAGAGATTGATTCAATTATGTAGGGTTCAATATTCAAAACGGACGGATACCGGGAACACGTACATTGTACCTTCGGGACAGTTATGACATAATTTACCCCGTGAGACGACATTTTGACGCGGACAAATTTTCCGAATTCATGTTTATGGAACGAGACAAAAGTATCCACGAAGAGGGTGACATACAGACGAAAGACATATCAGACTGGTTGGAGTGTTCGGTGAGGTTCGTACAGAAGTGGGGTGTGTCTAACGACTTACCTTTTCACAGAATCAGGGGTGTAAAACACTATCTCTGGGACGGGGAGACGCTGGATAAATTCGGGGAATGGTTCAACGGTAAATGGGACAAACCCAAGAGGACTTACTGCGTCAAGAAACCCAAGAGGGAACCGAAACCGAGACCAGTAAGGGAAAAGAAAACTGTCACGTTCACCACCGTCAAGGACGTGGTTGTCGGGATAAACATGAAAAACGGGTTCGTGGAAAGGGACATACCCCAAAAGACACAGGAAAAGTACATCCAGGAATGGTGTAGGGAAAACGGAACCCCTTATGAAAACATAGGTGGACGGAAATACTACAGAATAACGTCCAACATGGAACAAAGGCTGGTTGACAGATTCGAACCCGTTTTTTTGGGGATGGCCTTGAGACAAAGGGAAAACATAAAACGCCATACCGAAATGGGAAAAAAGATGAAGGTGATTGAAAAAAGTATAAAAGAAAGAATATCCGGAAGGAACTGACAACCTGCCATTCCCATTCGTGATAACATTAGGGGTATATTATATACCTGGGTCACTGGTTACATCAATCATATTCACATAACTTATAACAATATATACATCACCAATACATATCCTGAAACACGGACAGCCCGACTTTCCCCAAAACTATCCGCTCTATTTGACTAACGAACATATTTGGTGTTTTTGAACATTTCCCAACGAAAAAACATATGTATGTGTCTCATGGAGATACGGAACACACTTTGACGAGGAGGACAATATGTCAGGGAAAACCAAACGGCCGGATTTCAGCCGGGTACATCTTTTTGACGGTGAGCATGGGGAGATGGGGGATATAATACGGGAAACCATCACGAGGACGTATTTCGGAACGTTGAACAACAGGTACAACGTGAACAAATACAAGCCAGGGACACCGGAACTCCCGGAACAGGTCGCCTTCGACAATTCATATCTGGAGTTGGAGGAATGCCCGGAGTATCCGGAAGAGATACGCCTCCATTTTCGTATAACCCATTTGGACACCGTTACGGGTGAGTTGTACCAATACGGTACAAACGTTTATTTCTATAAAGGTCTCAAGGGTGACCTCCTGTTAAAGGAAATGTTCGATGAACGTGGGACGGACATCAGGGAATGGTGGGACAAGGAACAAAGACGGATTGTCTACATCCCCGATTTCGTCCGCTCCCTGTACCTGATAAAATTCGGCACGACCGACTAACGAACGGAACTTGACATTTTGAATGTTTTCCAACGAAAAAACATATATCATATATAAGAAACAACCCGTATGGGTTGCCAAAAACTTTCAGGGGGATTGAATATGAAAAATTCAACCAAGACAAACGGCGTGTCAAAGGACACGGTAATTCTGAACGGAGAGAAGGTGAGGTTGGACAAAATAACCATGGAAAACGTCAAAAAGTATTTCAACGTAATGGACAAGTTGTCAATGGTGTCCGGAAGTGTGCCACGGTACAACTCATCATTGAGTCCAATTGAAAATATGAATCGTATGTTATCCGATACCATAATCATGGAAGGGGAACTGAGGGGGGACTGGAATGACGCCATAAACGGTGTGTTCGACATATACCTGCATGAAACTTTCGAGGAACACAAGAACAGGGTATTCAAGGAAATGTCACGCCTGGGGGTCGGGAGTTCCCTGACAATGTGGAACGGGAAAATGTTCACGGTCAGGAAAGACAGGATAACAAACAGTTTCAATATTTTTGAGAGCGGGATCGGTTACTAAAACAGTCGCGGTTTAATCCGACCGTGGTGAAAATGTTCTTTGGACGTTCACCGCGGTACCTGTCATGGGGATGGACATGAAGGATTGTGGGCCGACCGAACCTGACAACGGGTTCCGGTCAGTCCGCACATTTCTATTCGTGACAACATAAGGGGTATTATATATCGGTTACTGTTACATCATCATTATATATAACTGTCATATCTATGTATACAGCATACGCCAGTGACATTCCGGTCGTACATATCCCCCGGTTATACACAGTCACCGACAATTCAAAGGTTTCCAATGGATAAAAGTCAACGTCCAGACCACGGGTTTCACCCGGCCAACGAACAAAATTTGGTGTTTTGAAAACAAGCCGGCGATTGTTCATATACCATACAGGAAAACAGCCCGTATGGGTTGTCAGACAATTTTTAGGAGGACAACATGTCCAGAAAGGAAAAAAACATCGGTCGCACCGTGTCAACTTACACGGAGGATTCGAACAAAAAGGAGCGTCATTGTAGGACGGAACGTTATTACCGTTCCAACTCACTGAAACTTGAATTACACATTGTACACAGGGAACAGGGTTTCGGCCTGTTCCTTGACAGTATGGGAACAGCCGATATCCTGGATTTAAATCCTGACAAAGTGATAATAAAACTGGACGGTGTTGACAAGAACCTTTCAAGAAGGGAACTGACAACGTACCTGAACGAGTCCCTCAAACACCGACTTCCAAGTGTGATAAAAGAAACAAGGAAATTCATGGGACGCTTCCCGCGGTTGTTGGACGACTCCGTTTCCCCTGACATGTAAAAATATTTTTTGACCGTACAAACCAGAGTGAAAAAGATCAGCCGAACTGGTTCACTCCAGTTTTTTAATCATTACAGATCGTGTGGATTGTTGGTTTACGCGGGTTTGAATATGGACAATACCTACCAACGGACAAAACATGATTTTTTGAACGTCCAACCAACGGTTCCTTATATGTCATTTAGAACGCGGGAAACGGGAGACCACGGTCAGGAAGTCAAGGACATTCCACCGGAACCTTCTGGGACGGGTTCCGGTGGGAATTGGAAACGGTTTATCCCCAATATTTTAAGGAGACAAATATGTCCAACAATGAAAACACGAATGCCGTCAGTAACGTGTAAACACGGAAAACACCAAGGAGATGAACTACCTCACTGTTGAGAACGTACTGATGTTTTTTGAACTGAATAAGGATTTCGTATCCGACCTTGATGTCATGATTGAGTACGATCATTCGTTAAGTCCCTTTGAGAACATCATCAGACTGACAAGGGATGTCATGTTCCCAGCCATTAGACCGGAGTATGTCTGGAACGAGTCCGATCCGGAATGGACTGCCGAGAAACGGTATAACGACATGATCAAGTCAATGTTGGAACAATCGTGGATAGGTGATTATGCCCAGAAAAAATAATCTGACCATATAAACCTTATGTTGGTTGCCGGAGCGAAAAGTTCATTGAAAGTTCACCCCGGTATCTTTTCTCATATATTTGGAGGGAACAAAATGGAAACCTACGAACTGGTTGAACTTGACACGGACGAACTCGGTTTCGCATCTACACAGGACGATTTGGTACAGGTCAAAATCTGGATGTTCACTAACGACACCCTGGAACTGGTCGGGACGATCACATTCCATTACAATTTCGAGGACTACGTTTTCAAGGGAATAGTAAGCAGGAAAAACGGTCGTATGGTTCTGGACGTTTGGTACAACACGGGAATTTCCGATTACATGCTGGAAAAAATCGGTGACGACTTGTTTGTGGACTTCCTAAGTACCAAGTACGTTTTCAGTCCCGAAATACTTTCCGATTACTACAGGTTCAAAAGGGACTATCCAGAATACGGACAGTTGAAGTTGGCTGTCGAATGAGGGTGTCAGTCCTTTTTCCCGCGATGTATCTTCAACAACATCTTGGAACAGTCCAGAAGTCCGTCTTTCAGAACGTCGTCCACCGTGTCGTATATCTCAAGTATCTTTTCAAGTCTCACGTCCGGTGGAGGGGAATCGAACATGTCACCTTTTCCAGTCCGAATCCACTCCTTACTTACCTTGAACCGGGTAGATATGAGTTGGATTATCCTGTCGGTGGGTTCCCTGTTACCGAACTCGACCTGACCGTAGAGACTGTGACTGAAATAGATTTCCTTTGAGTATTCCCGTATCGTCAACTTGAAGTGGGTACGGATTTCCTTCAGACGGGTGTGTACGCCGGACATTCGTCAAGTATACAGGACGGAGGGAGATTTTACAAGACTGTATTTGTCTGAATATGGGACAATCTTCAAGTACTGTCAATTTTTGGAAGAAACTCTTGACGGTCTTACAGTTATACGGTATAATTCCAATATATGGACGGAAAAGCTACGGACGACAGGGAACAGTTCATACAGAACTACATGGAGTTGGACGAGAGTGGACGTGAGAAACTGAGGGGAGTGTCCAAGAAGACACTCGACATCCACAAAATCATATCCGAACCAAATGAAGGGACGGATTCCAAAGACGAAGGGAGTTAACTTATAATGGACACGACTACGGGGGTCGTCTCGGTTCCCGTTTTTTTGGATGTGAAACGTGTCACCGGTCGTGTTTGTCTTCATTAATAACTATTTATCTTTTTATATATACTATAATAAATTACACAGATTACATTAATTACATAGGTTACACTATATAAATCACGGGTAAAAAATAATCTATATCGAAGTGGAGCCAGGCGTGTAACTGTAATTCGTGTAATTGTTGACAACATTATGTAATATAAAAATCACAGGACAAGGGGTCGAGACATCTCTCCGCTCGTATCCGTCTTCATTAGTAACTATTTGTTTTATATTCTATAATAAATTACATATATTACACTAATTACATAGATTACATTCATTAAATCAGAGAAAAGAGATAGTTTGTATCGAAGTGGAACACAGTGTGTAACTGTAACTTGTGTAATTGTTCACGACATTTATTTCCCCAATTTAGAAATTTAATCTTCATGCGTAATACTATACGTGGGAGAAACTGGGGAAGTGACCAAGAAGATACTTGACATTCACAAAATCACGTCTGAACTTGATGAAAAAACCAATTCTGTGGAAGCACAAAGTTAACTTTGGAAAACGAGTTTTCAGTTATGGAGTTCACTTTTCAAGATTGAACTTTGGTTTAACGGGGATCGACTCTGTTTTCGTTTTTTGGACAGCCCGTCTTTTATATAGTAACTTACGACCTTTTAATCACTAAATTACATAGATTACACTTATTACATGGATTACATTCATTAAATCAGAGAAAAGAGATAGTTTATATTGGAGTGGAACACAGTGTGTAACTGTAATTAGTGTAATTGTCGGCACTACATTATCTTCTAGCGTTATCGAATTGAACTGGTTTCCGCCCAGTCTCATAAAGTACTGGGAGTTAATATAGAACATATGGAAAATACAGGATAACCATTTCTTCGAGAAAATTGGGAGATAAATTCAAACAACAGAGTTTGGTTCATTTTTCCTCAAAGTCATATTCTGGGTGGGATTTATCTATTTTCAATATTGGAAAGCCATTTTTGTTGCGTCTCTTCCACCACCAATACGAATACCAGTTTCTTGGATTAGATATACGATAATAGCATCATGCCGACCTTTACGGGCTGCATCAAGTACTTCTTTCTGAATCCTTGACCACTCGGATAGGATGTTTTCAGCCACGTCAAATTTGCCTTCAATAGCTTCTTGACGGACAGATACTTCACCGTGAAACGCAATCACCTTGTTTAGTTTCTTGAAGCACCTCATCGTAGGCAGTCCACAATTGATGCTATATTTCATCACCCACATTGCGGTGGGGTCAGATTTGATCTGTCCATTCCAATCAACCGGCGGCTGGTCATTTACGATATTCAACGTGACATCTTTTGCTTCAACTACATATTTCCAGCAAAACTTTCGGGGATCCTTACTACGAGTCAGAATCCAATTTGGTTCTTCGATGTTGCAGTTAGCAAGACGTACTCTTTCGCCGTCAAGCATTGCAAACCCGTGAATCTCTTTCAGAGCGTCCTTGACAGCTTTTTCGGCAAGCTTCTCCTCTTTAGAAAGAGCCTTTTTCGCAGCCTTCAAATTCTCCTGTTCAGCTTTCATCTCCCTAAGTATTTCTTGACAAGTCGGCCAAGAAGCTACCATTCCTTTGGGCAATTCAGGCTGCAAACAAATCCACATATTGCTAGTTACTGCGAATGCTTCCTTTTCATAATCGGAGTCAAGGAACTGCGCTGCTTTCCACAACATTTCCTCTGCTAAGGGGCTTAATTTCACTCCGGACAGTTCCCATCCCGTGGCTTTGTAGCCTGCCGGAAAAATGGGGCCCGCACTCGTAAGCTGGTTAAATCTGTTCCTCTTCATGTAGATATATGAGATCTCCTTGATAGTTCGTTCAAAAATTGAGATTAACTTGGGAATCGCAAAATGCAAAGTCAAACTAAATATCATGGACGGTAAGAGATGGGAATTAGACAGTTTTGAACGTTCAGCCTCACAATCTCATATATCATACAGGTATGGGATGACTTGACGAATTATTCATATCCAGTTAATCTGACATTGGAGGAATAGAAATATGGATAGAAATAGCGTAATTCAACAAGAAACAACGGAAAGTTTGATGAAACTGACTAAAGGACAGCATAAACGAATACAAGAAGCGGATAAGTTATATCCAAATATTTTGCTGCGGGAGAGCGAGCCAAGAAACGAAACGGTAGAAAATACGAAGCTTGACCCTGATTCCGAAGAAGCGTGGTGGCAGATAGATGAAACTGGACCCGATTCTGAAATTGTAAGAGTCGGGAATTTTACTTGGCACAGACGGAAAAGCAATGAAAACGTAACTGATGACGGCGACGGCAAGGGTTTCAGTTTTTTCTATGCCAGATACGCCTTCGAAGACGAAAAAAGAAGAAGCGTACCAGTTGAAGGAGAAAGAAACAGGACTATCGGAAGAATCAACAAAAATGTGTACACAGTCATAGACACGATAGACGAAAACAATCGGACTCGAATTATATCCGCTTGGGCGATTACTGATCGCCAAAGCAAATGGATTAGGTATTATTATCAAGGCGGCAAGAGAACTACGGAATCGATAGAAAAATATGGCGAACCTGTTTACCCAGGAGCCAGTGATGAACTTTCAGAGACTTATTTCCAGAAAGCAATGAACGAGAATTCATAGAAGGATATAGGAATGAACTATCAGGAAACGACCGAGACTTTGGAAGAATTGACATTAAAGGCAAAAGAAGAGCAATACGCGCAGTCTCATCTAAGGGAAATGGCCGTCGTCGGCAGAATGGCCGCAACTCCGAAATGGGACGGAATGAAACTGGAAATCGAAACTTCGGAGTATAAAGGCACGGGAGAGATGCCGCATTTACATTTGTATCCAGCAAATCACAAAAGCGGAGAGCGTTCCGGTTTAATCACGAGAATTGCGTTGACCGAAAATCCGCCAGAAACTACTAATGACTTGCGCCCAATCAAAGACAACGCTGAAATACCAAAAGACTACCTGCTTCCTATTTTAGAGTGGTCTCGTAAATCAAACAAGCGCGGGGTCAACAATTGGCAATCCGCTTTAGTAGTTTGGGATTCAATTCAGGCTTCTGTTTCTCATGGACAGATTTGATTTCATAATGCCGAACGGCATTATGAAAAGCAAACTTCGAGAACATATATCAACTCAAGAAAACTGAACCAATCTGCGAAGACAGAAACTTGGATTTGAAAAACTGCACTTGCGCCAAGTTTGAGTCTCGTTTTTAAAGTATACATGCTTAAATAATCGACTTATAGTTACTATCATGGACGTTTTTGATTAGGAACGGACCAAAAGCCATTCTTCCCATTCTTAGACATAAAGCCCCGCTATAATGATGTAACCCATTTTAAAAGTCTAAGCATGTCTAAACTAAGTATTTGCGTCTTTGACCATTGTTTGCAAGTTTGAATACACAAAATGCAAAGTCAAACTAAATATCATGGACGGTAAGAGATAGCAAACTGGGGACAACCAATACTTGTAGGAGAAAATGCGGCATCTGTCAATTTTCAGACATTCTCGGAAACTCTCGATAGTTATCAATCGGACGGCGAGGCATATCTATATGACGTGGAACCTCAGTCTCAAAACATGTTTTGGGCCGGCTTTTTCAGGGAGGCAGGATCAAACAACGTATTCCACAATGCCCAATATCGCATAAGAAAGATATCGATTCCGCTTCCGAAAATGGAAGTAGACATTCATGAGCAACTTAGAGTTCCAATATTCAAATCGGCGACATATTCTCAAGACATCAGTATTGACTGGTTTGAAGACGTTTACCACTCAGTCAAGAAGTATCACCAGAATTGGCACGGAGCTTGGTACAATCGTCAATTCGACGTTTTAAGATGTGGAGTTGCCGGAAAGTTTCGCCAGCTTACTGTGGTAGCATATCATCATATAAATGATCCTCTAGCAAGCAATTCATTAATTGAAACGCCAGTTATCCAACCAGTTATGGCATTCAGAATCGGTGGGTTAGTTCCATTAGAATGGGGAAGTGAGATAATTTGGGATCACAATGCAGACGGAAATGACACGATGCTCCAATGTAGGTACAAATGTGGAATCATCGAGTGGCTATACAATCAAGATTTCAGTGGAGAAAATCCTCAAATGTGGAATCCCACTGGGTTTGACCAAATAAGCACTTCTAATCCTGATGGTGACGGAAGCAAAACGGATGAGCTGACTCGTAGAGCCCATAAATAATTTTGTGTAAAGCGCCATACTGAGCAGGGGGAAAAATATGGCGATCACAAAAGAAGTACTGGACGAGCTTCTGAGGGAGTACAAGGGGCCCGACGATTTCTA
>Ga0123355_10006847_pt1 | contig 16965 bp, 7 predicted proteins | sample TergutEmb28metaG_3_FD_89872 | JGI IMG/M metagenome (GOLD analysis project Ga0123355, IMG submission 89872) | Embiratermes neotenicus P1 segment gut microbial communities from Petit-Saut dam, French Guiana - Emb289 P1 | ecosystem: Host-associated > Arthropoda: Insects > Digestive system > Gut ...
TACAACCTGATGATGGCCCAAGGATAGGGCCGAAACATGTAGTTGTTGTAAGCTTCATATATAGCCAATAAAAATAGTTGTGTTCGACAGCAAGTGCCACGCACACATATATTGCCAAACTATATTAAAACTCCAACATGTTTCAAATGCCTTAAGTATCATCTTCAGGGAGAAACCATGAATCAAACATGTATAAAAGATGGATGTTTTCTCCCTGAAGATGCTTCTTATTAAATCGATACACGCTGGAGTTTTAATGTTTTAATTGCAAAATTTTGTATTGCAATACTGTGTATTTTGTTGCTTACTGTATTATAAATTGGTATAAACTAAACTGTGTTTGAGACAAGCAGCGGAATGTGAAAGAAAATATTATCGTCTGTCACGTTTCAAAGACTAAGTAACTTAAGAGGATAAAGTAACCAGGCCACAGTCACCATTCTTGTCATATAGCCTACTGAGGAAGAGGGGCGTGCATCGTGCAACAAGTGTAGCTGCCACCCTCTCACAGTTTAGAAAGGATGGTAAAGGATTGTGGTCGTGTGACGGGTTGACCTGTAATGTTTCCGCGTGCCTACAGGCATTCTCGTAAAGCCTTGGGTTCGCGGGGGGGAAGTAAGGGGAAAATATCCTTTATCATACCAATTAAAATTCTTAAAACTTAAAGTCAGTGCAGTTATAACCATTTGTACATTGAATTTCCCTAGTCTCTTTCATTGTATGGGAGCACGCGGTGGCGCATTTGATCACTGCGCTACAAGCCGGAAGGTCGCGGGTTCGATTCCCGACGATGTCATTGGAATTTTTCATTGACATAATCCTTCCGGCCGTACTATGGCCCTAACAGAAATGAGTACCAGGAATATTTCCTGGGGGGTAAAGGCGGCCGGTGCGTAGGGATGACCTTACCACCTTCATGTGCCTATTGTCTTGAAATCTGGGAGCCTCACCCTCCTGGAACCCTCAGGGTCTGCACAGGCCTGTAATGGGATTGCTGTACCTTTACCTTTACCTTGCACTGTATACTACATGCTGTCATTTAATCCATAAGCAGATCGAAGTCATAAGAATCTCACTTGTATTACAATTTTTATATTATACCAGGACCATTCACAATGGATTACTTCTGGTGAACACTCGTATCTGAGTAACATGCAGACAGCAGCAATGTCCGCCATTAAAATTGTTCTTTCCATTTCGCGAGTCTGTTCATTCCTTCTTACTGGTGGACGGACTCCATCTGACGTGTTCGTCTTGCTTTTCCAGTTATCCATAATTAATTAATTAGGGGCTTATTTACCACAAAATGATGTTTCTTTGTTTGCCTTACTGTTGTTTTCTCAAGGTGTAGCACTCTAAAGTGTCTATAATGCTGCGAAATCTGCATTCCTTAGTAGTTCGGAATTCCTTGAATGGTGATTGTGACTTGCTTCTGCTGCCCATGTGCTTGCCATGTATTGATTTCGGTCTCGTTACTCCAAATTCCTTTCCTAAGTGCATAATAAAGTTCTGGCCTTTAGTTATCAACAACCTTTTACGTTATCACAACAATTTTGAATTCCATAACTTTGTAGCTCTTAGAAAATTGCAACTAATAACAAAACTCACTTTGTGGCAATGTTTCTAACCTTTAACTTTCAAAGGTGCGCTAAATTACATTATCTTCAGGAATGCTGGCGCATTGTACTCTGGTGGGACATACCAGACGGCGGTTATTTATAGGCACTGCCGTGAGAATTCATAGCTGCTGTACTCAGTAATACTGTAGGACTGGATATAAGAGTACACTGAACAAACCGAAGACCGAAACAATGGACTGTATAAATCAATGAATTTTTCGTAAATTTAGAGAGGAATCTTCCCCACATTAATTACAAACGCGAGACCAGGTGGAAGGTGGCTTACAGAATAATATTAGATAAGTTAATACGGGGACTTTGACACACGTGTACACTTCTGTTTTAGCCTTACCATATTCACAGGTTTTACTCATCCCAACGCCCGTAATTATCTCCATTAGTCCCTCTGCAAGCTCTCGTCACAGACTATATTTCATTTCTGAAGAAGTAAAACACGAATGAAGTGCGCAGCTTTCGGAATACCAAACTCCCATACTGGAATAGCACATTCTCAAAGGTCTGTACTTTTCACAGAGTACGGTTTGATTCTATGCAAAGGAGGTGTTAAACCCTCTAGTATGAAATAATCGTCTATGTATTTCTTCATCTGCAACTTTCTTTATTTGAAGCCCTCACAGTAGGGTCATTGTGTGAAGGAACTTTGGATTCATTAGTTTTGTTGCTCAGATAAGATAATAGAAACACAAAGTTCTGAAGCAAAATATCTGTTGGGTGAGGAGGTGAGGGGAAGAAAAATCCTCTACGGTGGCTATAAGGATGGAACAGTGCAAGGAAAATATTTGTGCTAATGTTTGTTGGATTTAGTTGGGTGTCCGTCTGATCGTGTCTCCGGCTTTTGTTTTATGGACGATCAACACACCGTGTACGCTTTCATGATACAGAAGGTAGTTTCCATGTGTCACGGGGTTGACAAATTATACGTGTACGTAACACCTTTCGTGTGGAGCACGGGATGTCGTTCTTGCACAAAAATTGCAATTTGCGACGTGTGCATAAAATGAAAGAAGTGCTTCGAGATACCGCGTGGTCTGCTGTCCGTCTGCCAGACCGCACTTCCTCTCCGAAAGTTCTTAACGTGTGTTTATATAGTCAAAATAAAGGGCAACATTTGCTGGTAACAAAAGTTAAATTGTGCCGACGAAAAAGGTTTGTTTTATTTAAATACTACTGAATGTTTAATCGTTTTATTTGAGACTGGGGAACTTTAAACGTAAAGTAATGATATTAAACGTTTTGATTTAGCTTTATTGCATACAAAACACACACGGTAGCGCAGTGGTTAAGGTGCTGTGCTACAAACCGGAAGGTCGCTGGTTCGATCCCAGCTGATGTCATTGGAATTTTTCATTGACATAAAATCCTTCCGATCGCACTATGGTCCTGGGGTCGACTCAGCCTCTAACAGAAATCAGTACCAGGAGTATTTCCTGGGGGTAAAGGCGGCCGGTACGTAAGGCTGACAACCTTACCACCATCCTGTGCCGTTGTCATGAAATCTGGGAACCTTAACTTCCTGGAACCCTCTGGGCCACTCCAGGCCTGTAATGGGACTGCTGCTTTACCTTTACACACAAAACACACAATAAGTACAAATCTTACGTCGCGAGATTTCAGGCTTCTGCTGCTGTGTAAATGAGATCTTCGCCCTTCTGGGATGTTACATAGCGTTGATTGGTAGTTAGTTACCGACGTTTCGTGGCAACCTATCAGTCCCATATTCAAGGGTCAAGCAGTCCAAGAAGAAGTTCTTCTTGCACTGCTTTATCCTTGAAGACTGGACTAACAGGTTGTCCCGAAACGAAGGTAACTAACTGCCAATCAACGCTACGCAAATCCCACAAAGAACGAAGATATCAAATCGATCGTTAGTGTTTAAAAAATCGATCATCGCCAAAACAATTGGTGAATACAAGAAAATATAGAAGGTTAATGTCTACAACGATTAATTCAAACGTACTTTGATATGGCGAATATTTACAAAAATATAAATCAGGTAGTTTGTGCTTGGAAATTAAATTTATGTAGCGTCGTTAGCCTTGAAAAGTACATCGTTTAGCCCCTGAAAAATGCGTACCAAAATAATAACGTAAAGTACATCTGCAAATTCACACTATTAAAAGTATTGTACAGCCTTAGGTCTTTCTTGTGTGGGTTTTCAGTCAAAACATTTAAGTTAGTGTTGTGGCAGCCATGATGTACAGTACACAAGACGCGCCACGTCAGTGTCACGAAACGGGTGCGTGCCGAGTAATGAGGCAGGATAAGTTGGTTCGATACACATCGGCAGAAACGACATGAACTGTAACAGCGTCAGTGTAGCAGACACACGTACGACCATTCGCACTTGAAAGTATAATAGTACAACAGTATCAGTTGACATAATTCGAACATTTAGGAAGAAAGGAAAACGTCTATGCATTTTATGAATGTCAGTCCAAATAAGAAAGTCAACTATAAGGTAAAACTATCTAATTACAGGCCTGGACATGTTCTTAGGGCTGGAGGAGATTGAGGCTAAAGGAATTGCTAGGCAGTTGCTACATGGTGGTAGGGTGTAAGGTCAGCACCACGCACCGGCCGCCTTTACCTCCAGGATATATCCCTGGTACGCATTGCTCATAGAGGCGGAATCGACCCTAGGCCTTAATGCGGCTGAAGTATTATGTCAACGAAAAATACGAGTGACACCATTGGGAATAAAACCTGCGACCTTCCGGCTTGTAGCGCAGTGCCTCAACCAATTGCGCCGCTGCGTGCCCTTGAGAAAACAAAATGCGTTGTCATAAATGTGAGTGAAAGAATGGCTGAACATAGTTTTTTTCGATATTTTACGTGATATAAATGAAGAGGGAATTCAGCAACTTTAAGCCTTCTTCTTAAACAATTCGGAGATAAAATCTTAAGGACGGCGTAAATCATGAACATGATTATGATAATGACGATGATGACGATTGCAATGTCGGCGACGGCGATAATATTAAATTTTACTCATCTTACAAAAGTATTAAAATAACTGCGACGTAAGTAGCGCTCTATCTGAAAAAAAAATGCCTGTTCAAATTCATTTCGGAGCCTTCGATCACAGACTTGACCGGTGTAGTTCGAAGTCTTATTTTGCAAGGTTAATGTTAGCTCCCAACGAGATAAGACAATTACATGTGGTGACCCAGCGACAGTCTTGTCGATCGGGTGGAGCTTATGGAGAACACAGGTGAAGTTTCCATGTCTGTGTCAGAAGTGGAAATGATCATCTAACAGTTGCTTCTAAAAGCATAACCAATTGATCTTAAATTGACAAATAATTGCATGATGCATAGTACGTCATGAGAAGGTTATAGGTCTCAGATAGCCGAGTAATTTACGGCCATTTGTAAAACCGCAACATTTGGTGTTATCTTCTAAATAGCCTGGCAGTGAACCCTACTTCCCGCTATATCATGAGTCTCCAACCCGTGGCCCGCCAGCTTGTGTTATGCGGCCCACGGCCACATTTGTACACCATGTATGTAACGTAAAAAATTACACACTACTTTACGCAGTTAGGTGTACCATTTACTGCTGTCTTGCCACATGCTACCTGCGTACCAGCATGCAATAATAGGTGTGGCCCTTTGCCATAAAACCTCTGGATACGCATGGTCTACTTGAACTCAGTCCTTATCTTCACAACATATTTATTCTATTAAACATTTCAATGTTGTCCTCTTATCTGCACCAGGCTACTAGCTGACTTTTTAAACCAACAGAAGACGACTCAAAACTGCACAGCGAAGTAGTATAAAGAGTATAGTGATTAGGCTACAGACTGCACAACTGGGGAAACGAGGTTCGATTCCCGGCGGTGGCAAGGAAATTTTTCTCATCCAAGGAACCTTCAGATTAGCCCTGGGGCCCATTCAGCCTCATATTCAATGGGTACCGGTGCTCCTCCCCCGGGGGTCAAGCGACCTGGGCGTGAAGCTGAACATTCACTTTATCTTTTTCCGGGGTTAAGAAGTAGCAGCTCTGTAAGTCTGCTGCAACATTTGCTTTTATGTCACATATAGGGTCACGTTTGCTTTCTACATGGTCACATTTGCGTTGTACTTAGTCAAAATGGTAAAGGTAACGTAAAGGTAAAGCTCACCCTAGAACAGGCCATGATGGCCCACAGGAGTAGTAGATGTATAGCTCTACTCTTTCTTTAACATCGGGAATGGATGCGATGGGCGGTCAACGACATGCTCCGGCCGTTTTAACACCGGGAGACACTCGCTACCCATTGCATAGGAGGCTGGGTGGACCCCAGGGCCAGTCTCGACGGGTGCGGAATATCTCGCCCTCACCGGGATTCGATCCCCGGACCGTCAAGCCGGTAGCGATTCGCTATGCCGACTACGCTATCCTGGCCCTAGTCAAGATGGCCACTTTGAAAACTGTCTCCCCAGTTAAGAGAAAATATTTATCGCCTAATCTCGGTTCACTTAAACTCATTAGAAGCCTGCCATACCAAGGCGCACAATAATTTTGGAAGGAATTTCGAAGAACAATACCAACGTCGACAGGCACAACGGGATCAGTTTCGACAGGGGTATTTAATTAATTGTCACTTATGTAATGGTTTGTGTTAAGCGACGGCTGCGCGTGTCTGTTGCTCGGAGGAGAAGAGACGGCCAAGACACAATCAGGGTGAACGGGAATACGCTGAGTAGGAAGTCTCGGGACAGCCAAGAATTGTAGTTTCTAGCCTGATGTGCATCTCTCAGTGGCAGTTAAACTGCTTGCATAACGGTGCAACGTCGTCTGTTTGGGGGAAAAATCGAATTTATTATTGCTTCCAGTACCTTCAGTTTGTGGGGAAGTAAACTTTCAAACGCGTCGAGATATTTGTTTGCCTTTAAGGGCTTTTTTTTTTTTCTGCAAACAAATAATGGTACTGTCATACGGTCATACAGAACCCACAACACACCTTCATTTGTGGGGTGTCACAAAGCTACCCAAAAAAATCACGTGACAATTCTGCACCTCAGATTCGACTGCCGTGAGGACTGGCACTGCAGTAACTTTTACTGTCACATACAGCCGGCGAGGAACCAAAACTTGTGAGTTACTGAACATTCCACAGCAAACTACATGATAAACACTCCAGAACAAATTAGGTAGCCTATTCTTTGTCGACAGTCCTGTATAGCAGTCACCATATCAAGGAGGATGACTTGGGTGGAACGGGAGAACAGAGAATTACGTAATACCTGCAGGAGTGAGCTAGCTTAGGAGATCCGGACATAGATGACAGTGTATTATAAATTGGTCTCGCATGCCGTCTACATTCGTGTGGCAGTGGGCTGGAACCCGTGACGGTCTTTGCAAACACGATGATGAAACGTCTGTTTTGATAACAGCCAGAGAAATTCTTATCGGGTGCGAGACTATTAGCTTCCCACAATGGACAGCATTCCACGGATTAAATTACATCGCATTCGGTAGGACTACTTTCACCGACCAAATCAAAGAGATTGAGATGGTCGGGGAATGCAGCATGTATGGGGGAGAAAATGCATACAGGCTTTCGACAGATCTATACGTAGATGACAGGATAATATCAAAAGAAATCTTAAGGAAACAGGATGGGAGGGCGTTGACTGGATTAATGTAGCTCTTGATATAGAGAGGTGGCGGGTTTTCTGAGCACCGTGCGGCTGGTATAAACTGCGGAGAATTTGACTAGCTGGGAAGATACTGGCTTCTCATGAATTAGGGCTGTTGTCACTGACAGACGCTTCCAAGTACAGCATGACAAAACAAGAACGAAGGGAGCTGGTAGTTATTCATAACTTATTTGATGTTGAGGCCTTTGTTGGGTGCCTACGCTTTTCAAGGTCATGTGACGGTTAGCAGCGTTACCAGTGTCATAGATAGCCCATGTGTTAACGAGGTCACACCACTGTAATACCGTATTTCCGGCATGTTACAGTTTCAGAATGAAAAGTCGTTGAAATGCAAACAAGTAAGCTCATTCTACTGCAGACATGGTAATGACACTCAATCGCCAAGGTCGCAACGGAATCTTGGCAGTGGAACTAACAATCCAGACGTGCTAACAACCATTCCCAAGACACTTTGAACACTTAATTGTGTTTCCCAAAAGCCACACGGATCTTCAAATACGCATTTATAACGTCAGGAATTGATGAATATCCCGCTATACTTAATACGGTTATACCTAATAATTTAGGCTCACCACTGACATGTCCCCTTCTGCTGTGCGCTATTTGAGCCGTTCTTGCACTCAGGCTTTCATTTCAGCACACACACCGCACCGGTCAGAAACTTTCCACACAATGACAACAGATATTTGCACTCTGCACAGAGCCACCAGTGTCTTCTCCGTTATTCAACTGCACAGGGTTCAGAGGATGGTTTGTTGTATTCCGAAAGTCTGCTTTTTCACCGCAATTTCGTCTTTTATTATTCAAGGATGGTTGAAGTCCAGAAAAAAAAAAAAAAAGATATTGTTTCGTATCTGTTACCATCAACCGGAGCCTGGGGGCACATGGACAGCAACCTGCATGGCACGAATGTCAAGTATAGAAATTTGGAAATCTAAAGAGATTCACACCAATGTAATTTATATTTGATTCAATGTTAAAGTACGCCTAGTACGAGGGTAAGAAAATTAACATACATTGGCAGGCGGTGGCTGTTTCATCTACGGACGTACTGGGCGGATTCCCACTAAATTACTTATTGAAGATTAACACTAAAATTTATTGACGAAATTTAGTTTTGGTTCGTACCTGTCATATACGAATTTTCTGTACATGAAACCGAAACAGAAATACCTACTTCCTCAACGACACCTTATCTTAGAACCTATTTGTACATAACATGAAAAATATAGGGCCCAATCTTATCTGCAACTTTAATTTCGAAAATTCTTTGGTACGATGTGTATTTCACATAGTTTGAAAGAAGGAGGTAGCTCCACGTAATATTACGGGGAATGTTAACAATGCATTTCTGTGATGAATATAACGAGGTATTGATATTAATTTTTTTTTGTAGAAAATACATTTTAATTTTTAATCAGTTATCTCGATATCTGGAGTTTTAAAATACCAAGAAAGTTGATAGGATTTAACAGACATACATCACAATCTGCTTCCGGATTTATATATTTGACGAAAGACGGTAAGATATAGTGTAAACAAGAACAGTCTTTCAGTCTTCCTGAGACAGATAACCTGCACTGCACATAAATCAGTGACATTACAGAGTTTATGGTATGGACAATACACACAGTTTAAGATTGAAAGACTACGAGATTTGAATTGACAACAAATGAATATCGAGGTCAAATTAATTAATAAGAACTGTTTTGGAAAACACGCTCTTACAAAATGGAGTTCACCCTTTTAAATCTTATGGCACGCTTTCAAAAACATAACACTCGGAAATGATAAAGTTTCCTTCATCTTTGGGGTAGATTTAAAATCGTATTTTCTGTTCAAACGCTGCACTAGGCCTAGTGGTTAGCATAAATGTTGGTATTGATTTCCGAATTCGATCCCGAAATCTGGCATTAAGAGAAGAAATAAAGTGCTTCAGGACAATGAAAACCAACAAAAAAAAAACGGATTTAGAGAAAATACCGAATCGTCGTTTATGTCATACATAATTCAAACTATACAGTAGGCCCGTTGTCAAAAATAATTAGAATTAGATGGATCAGCTACAAAAAAATGGTCAGAGAATCACTATTGGGAAGCCTAAATATCCTATTTGTCCTTGAGCAGCTGTTCTTGACATTGGTACGTGTACAGCAAACAGTACTGCGCGTTGTCAACATTACGCACTGTTACATCAGCGACATAACCTCAACACGCTGCGTTGCATCCACGTCAACGTGACGTCCATTTTATAGCTCACACACACACACACGCTCGCGAGGTACTTTGCACCAACGTTCAGCAGTAACTTTCCGACATGTAAATGCGCTGTACCTCAGAGATACACTTACGTCATCACTGGCTGCTGACCCACACCACCGTGCTCTGCACAAGCGACTGGCTGGGAAACAGCTTGGCAGTCTGCATGGGTTGGAGAGTTGGGAGTACACTCGGGAGATATTACAGTGACACCAAATGTGTTGTATGAAGAGTAGGTACAAAACGTCCTCTCTTATCGTTAGGGTTACGTTCCTGAGAATCGCAACGGAGATTAAAACAACGCGTAACGCAGAATTTTCCCGTAGAAGTTAATTAAAATTGCCGAGAGTCTGTTTGTTGGAAGATCCCGCCAGATGTCAGCGAAAGTGACGTTGATCCAAGTCGGGGCTACGTTAATTTGGCCACTAAAATTTGTTTGGGCCAACGTCAAACGTCGGGCCGGGATAGCGAAGTCGATATTGGGACTAAGCTACGGTTCGGAGATCGAATTCCGGCGGGCACGAGATATTCCATACCCGTCCAAACCGGCCCTGGGGACTGAAGAGGTCGGGGCCTGGCGTTCACCACCCACCCCCATGTAGCGTCAAGGTTAAAGAAAGAGTAGAGCTGTACTTCTGCTCCTCCTCTGGACATTAATGGCCTGTTATAGAGTAAACTTTACCTTCTACCATAGTTAAACGACGACTGTATATCACCGCCAAGTTATGCACACCTGAGGTAAAAATGACCAGTAACTAGTAGGACTGCAGTAAAGAATCTTGCTATAAATTAGTACGTATCTCGAAACAGTCATCACAGTCTTCTCGTTTTAGTCTCACGTTGGTTTGTTAGGCGAACAGTCCCTGGAGGTTACAATGACAACGCATATGTAGGTCTATCAGAACGTCAGGTGTCTCAGCACATGTGCTCGTCACGTAAGGGTGTGCTGGAGTACAATTATCACTATAGGTTAGTGTGTCTTTCTCATTTACACACAGAGCGTCAGTTTGAATGTGGAAGTCACTCTGTCAGCATTTTACGAGGACTGCATTATCCCAACTAAAGATTCTTAAATCTCGGCATTACTGTCATATAAATATTACTCTTTATTGCCTAAAGCAGCGCTTTTAAAGCAAAAATCATCTCTCGTTGAATTAAAAATTAGGATAATTCTAGGGCAAGGGTATACAAACCGCGGCCCTCCAGGTTGTTTTGTACTGCCCGTCAAAACTTCTGTACGTATAGGTCAATTGGTACATAGTCATATACCAAAAGATCTGACTATTAGATATGTTAGTACGTGCGTTATATATGGATAAAACAGGCTACTTCTGTTGTCGTTGAATTCGTAGCTAGACGGTGAATCGTGGTAGATAGACATGAAATATATCAGTTACAAAGTTTGTAAAAGTGTTGACTGTGGTTGCTTAAAAATTTACATTCGTGTATTATGCAGAAAACAAGTCGTTTGAAAACATATATAATATGATTTTATTGTGAAATTTGTTTTTTACATAACATGGTTATGACGTAGCGCAACAACACATGTCACGCTACGATGAAAGCTGAAATTAGTACCATAATCTAGTCATAAAAGTACTTATAGAACATTCAAATTTACATCATTACAGCCAATATTTCTTTCGAAAATAAAATAATCATTAGATAGTTGTCAGAAATTAAAGAAGGCACAGGAAGTTTACTTGACTGACAGAGAAAAAATATTTTAAAAAAACTTGTTATTTAACGTACGCACGCGAAGTAGAAACTTTTATCAGCTCAAGGCCGTAGAAGATTTGTACGGCTTCAGTCTTTGTCACAATGTCGAAGAAAATGACACTTGTTACATCATTTAAGAACTTCTCAATTAACTTGATCTAAGGTAAAATTAATGCTATAAACATTCATGACATTAATTTAAGTTAGTATGTCGACCCCACTGCATTATTTAATACAGTGTAACTCATTTGGTACAAGCAGTCAGAGAATTAATTTCATCATCTACTTTTATTGAATTGTAACCAACTGTCCTTGCTTGTGACAGACCCTGAAATACTGCCAAACACAGATTTGATATACTTTTTAGCGACAGCGAAAGCAAGATTCCTTTCGCTGACGGCTATTGCTTACCCACTTACCTACAAAGAGCAAGATAGGCACAGTTCGCATAACGTAACATTGCTGCATTAGAAACTCAACAGGGCATTCTGTGTGCTGTTTAGCTATATGCCGCTGTTAGCTATTTAAATATGTTGAATGATGCACAACAATGCTTTTATGGCAAATTTCTGTCGCCGGCAAAAATACATTTGACGTAGGTCTCCATGTAAATTGCGCGCTGTTGCATTGAAACAAAAGAATGTTCGTTGGCTCACGGGCTACTTTAGACGTACAATTTGTTAACCATATCGTAATGACAGATAAATCGTTGCACAGTTTCTCAGTTTTTGTAAGTCTTCCCGTAAAACATTTTACGTTGGAAGCAGCGGGAAGTATTATCGTATATATTACGATTTTGTATTATTGCCTTAGTAGTCCGGCCTGTAAATCGCGTCTTTTCTGTTCTGTATTATATTTTCATCTGTGGCCCGTCTGGTTGTACCATATTTCTCCACATGCTCTCATAAACGGCACGATTTTCGGGAAAAAGGTTTTGTACATAATATGCGTGTTGTGATTCATCTCGAACATAATACTGAGAAGAATTCAGGGAGATACAGTTATACATGCGCATATGTCTTTACGTAAAGCATCGGTTATTTTTGTCAGGTTTTAATGAAAAGCGAAGTTTCGAGACGGGTTTTCGAAAATCCTCAAATGTCAAATTGTGTGAAAATCAGTTGAGCTGGAGTCGAGGTATCTTATGCGGACGGACGGACGGACTGGCAGACAGACAGACAGACACACACACAGACAGCCGAACGGATAGACAGACGTGACAAAGACAATACACGCTTTTCGAAATTTTGCAAAGGCGTCTGGTCAAAGTACAAGTTTCTTCGCCACACAACGTTTATTCGAGAGTTCGTTTGTGAAAAACAAATTACACAGTTATTAAATTTGATATTAATGCTAGTCTTCTGCGGGACGCTTGCTGGTCAAAAATCGTGGCTGATGACAGTCATTCGAATAATTTATTGGCTTTTTCGGGCGCGTTCGCAAAATTCCGAAAAGCGACTATCAGCATCGTCATGTCCGCCCGTCTGTCTGCCTATCTCTTCGTCCGCATGGATCAACTCTGCTTCCACTTGAGGGAATTCTATGAAATTTTATATTAGAGGATTTTTCGAAAATCCGCCGAGAAAATTTTCATGAAAATCCAACAATAATAACGGTTACTTCACATGCAGACGTATGTAAATTATGATACCTCGCAGAATTCTTCTTAAAGTAGAAACGTTTCAGTCAGAAGTTGTAGAGCAAATCAAAACGCACATTTTATATTCAATGACTTTTTCGGGAAGTTTTGTCGTTTGTTAGATAATGTGGAAAAATATGATAGAGCCAGAGAAGGCACAGATGACAGCATAATGATGCGCACAAAAGATGCGATTTTCATGCACAATGACGAAGACAAGAAGGCAGACATACACTCAGCGATATTTAATACTTATTGCCTTTCCATGGCAACAGTTTGTACGCGAATGTGACTGAATGTTACTTTGTACGGACATTTCCCTTCCGGTTTTTAGCAGTTGCAACGAAGGATGATTTTCAAGTTGGGGCGACCTTCTACGTACGGAGATAGAAAAGTGTGTCGAAAATGAGTGTACGATTTTGTTATCTAAGTCAAAAGCGTTTCGAAATCCACATCTGCTACAAATTGTTACGATTACACAACGGTAAAAATAATACGTAAATTATGGAAAACATTAATCTCAATCGGAGATTTATCATGCGCTACAACTGAAAAAGACATTTGTTTCAAACCTTGCAACTTAGATGTCAACAGAAGGAACAAACCATAAGGTAGCATACAGGAAAGCTTCTTTATTGTTACAACTTCAAACCTCTTTCCTATGTGTTTCGACACTTACTGGGTCATCTTCACGATAATCAAATAATCAGTAATACAATCACAATCCCTAATTAGGTTGTTACATATTCTATTGTAAAGTGCGTTTATAATTAACTTTGTTTAAATTACTAAACTATGGTGTTGTTGTTACTGTACTAAAGTATGTTTTATTGGCATGTTATTATTTTGGATTTTTATTGCAGTGATATTCTTATCAAAGTAAATTAATATGTTTCAACGTTTTAAAATGTTATATAAACGAAGAAACTTAGGTTATATCATAGCATATTTTCATCGCTTTACGTCTGTCATATTCTGTAATTTCATCCGAACTATGTAACCTTTTCGGTTGAGCTCACTGCTTTTATTCCTTGTGGGTGCGTAAATATTTCGCATTGAATACTTGGTTTTGAGCCATAGGGAAGCTTTTATACTGAATTAAAGTGTAAAAGTTTGTTAATTTAAACACACGCCTTCCATTTTTGTGTTTTATAACTTAATATACCAAAGAACAATTCATTCAACAGAACTTTATTTCTGTTAGAAGACAGCGTAATACCTACTACGTTGACATTTAAACGACACACAAGAAAGGCTCCGCAATATAAAGTCAAGACTTCTCTTAACAATACAAATATAACAGTAAAACATTTTACTGACGCAAAAAAAAAACCTACAACAAGTAATACAGAAGACAATACTTAACCAATTTATGCTCCAAAAACATCATGCTAAGGTGTTTGGTGTAATGCAAGTAATGAAATACAAACACCCTTACAGGCCAACAGGCTCAGTTATTATACTTTAAGACATGCCATACTAGTGTAAAAAGCGATTAAGATCACTCTAACTTGACAAAATGTATATAGATCGATTTTATTACTTTCCATTTTTAAATTACAGAATATTAGAAATTAATTACGCGGCAAATGGTTATTATAATAACATAACTACGTGTGTAAGAGATGTTTGTAATGCACATAATTCAGGCCATTTTAAACGAATTTATTTACAGCGTTACAACTCTTAACAGAAGAAAGTGTTTGTAAGGAAGAGATATCTTTCAAACAAACAGATATACATTTACCGTAAGCTTGAATATTTTGTAATATTTCGCCTTAGGTTGAAACATTTAGCAAATTATAAACGCATATATTGTTTTATGACAAATAGGTAATTGTGTTGACGGAATTATTGTTCGATATATTAAGTGAAATGTTTTATTTTTATAATTTGTATTTTTACTTTATTATTCATATTCCAGCCCACATAAACTACTTACGTTTATGTATGTGTGTGTGTGTATATATATTTCCATACATATGTGTTCACTAACACATCTAACAGTATGTCTCTCCGCAATAAGAATTAAGCAGTATTTCATGCATGAAAAAAAGTTAAACTTTGAGATTGCATCGATTTCCATATAGAGTTATGTAATTAATTAATTAATTTTAAATAATTAGTGTAACAACAACAGATAATTGTATAGCCCTACATATATGATAATCCTGCACACCTGCAGTGTGGTGCTACTATTATTAATTCTCTAATTTACTAGAAAATGAGCAAACACTGAATTCTGTGATCGTAGCCCTTTCAATTTAAACTTGACCATGCGTACAATCGCTTAGAAAATTTATATATCTGAATACGGTTCTCTCATCCATAAATTTTCTTATTTACCCAAAATGTAAGGTTTTCCCAACAATTCTGTTTCCACACTTTTTAACTGTTTTTATCAGTTTGATGAGTTTTCCACGGGCCAATTCGTGTCCTGTATGCTTGCATGTGTAGCATATCCAGTATGTACGTAATTAGTTTTTATGTATCTTAAAAGTTCTCTAAATCTTATTTTTAGGCTCTAAATAATCTATCCGCCTACATCATAAACATTCCGCACATGTTAGCTGATAAAGGCCACTAATTGTATAGCGAATCTTTGCTACGGGATAATACATTTTGTTTTTATATTATTATATGCCTTAAATGCGACTTGCTATGTTTGTTTCTGAAGGCCCTTTTTGGCATACCCACAACGAAGTTTATAAATGCTGAAATGGTAAATCTACATTAAACTTATCAATATAATACTCCAAAGAATGACAGGTAGAAGCTACGTATAGCAGTACAAAACTAAAGACAATAATATTTATTTATTGTAGCAGGTTTTATTATGAAACATTTTGTAATGCAAAATAAGACAAATAATTTAAGGTTCGAAAAAGACTTTTGCGTTCATCTATTGTTCCTCCCTGAAGATGATCCGGTGAGAATTCAAACATGTAGGAGAATGTTTGGGATATGTAACGACGAAGGAAAGTTGATGTTTGTTACCTTCATAGAATAATTTAATAATTTTTTTAACCACTATTCCATGGCAAAGTAGAAGTATAAAGATTTTTAAAAATAATACCTTGTGGTGATTTAAGACTTGTTTATGGATCTTAAGAGCATCGCTTCGAAACTTCTTACATTTGATATGCTATACTTATATTTATAGGAGTCAAAAGATAGTTTTTATGAGGAATTAGAGCAGGTTTTTTATCATTACCCTAAGTACCATATGAAAATTCTATTAGGAGATTTTAATGCAAAAGTGGGGAGAGAGATTATTTTCAAGCCAACAATTGGACAGGAGAGTCTCCATCAGGATAGTAATGATAATGGAGATAGACTAGTTAACTTCGCCACATCAAAAAATCTGGTGGTTAAAAGCACGATGTTCCCTCACCGGAACATTCACAAATATACCTGGACCTCCCATGATGGTAGGACTCACAACCAGATTGACCACGTATTGATAGCTAGGAGATGGCATTCGAGTGTACTGGATGTGCGAAGTTTTAGGGGAGCTGACTGTGATACAGATCACTATCTGGTGATTTCAAAGGTTAGGAAAAGATTAGCAGTGGGTAAACAGGCCGCACAGAGGTTTGATAGGCAAAGATTTAACTTGAGAAAGCTTAATGAGCCAGGGGTTAGGAAAAAGTATCAAATTGAAATTACAAACAGGTTTGTAGCTTTGGAGAACTTTAACGATGACGAGGACGTAAATAGGGCTTGCAAGAACATTAAACAGAATATCCAAACCTCAGCGAAAAAGAATCTAGGTCTGCAAGAAATGAAGCAGAATAAACCATGGTTTGATGAAGAATGTTTAGGTTTTTTGGATCAAAGGAAGCGGGCTAAAATGCAGTCGATATAGAATCCAAGCCAAAGCAATGTAGATATTCTGAACAATGTAAGACGTGAAGTTAGCAGATATTTCAGGGACAAAAGAAGGCATATCTGAGAGCTAAAATTGAGGAACTTGAAACTAACAGTAATATCCAAAACATTAGGGACTTGTATAGGGGCATCAATGAATTTAAGAAGGGGTACCAGCCTAGATGTAATA
>Ga0123355_10006848_pt1 | contig 16965 bp, 13 predicted proteins | sample TergutEmb28metaG_3_FD_89872 | JGI IMG/M metagenome (GOLD analysis project Ga0123355, IMG submission 89872) | Embiratermes neotenicus P1 segment gut microbial communities from Petit-Saut dam, French Guiana - Emb289 P1 | ecosystem: Host-associated > Arthropoda: Insects > Digestive system > Gut ...
TGCATTTTATATATTTATTCAACAAATATAGGCACTGAATATTTTAAACATGGTATATACTCTCCGTTTTTTTCTCTTCAAAATGCAGTTTGTTTCATAATTCTAACGTATTTGGTTCCTGTTGTATTGACATTTTATATACAGGATGTGCTAAAATTTAAAAAAATAATTCCGGCGCCAAAAGGTTAAGCCACTTCCCCAGTCTTAGCAGGTATAAATACAACCAGTGTTGGGTTTGAAATCTGAAGTCAAGTCTAAGAATAAGTTAATGTTTGAACATCTTAATACCTGCTGAAAAATAACTGTGGCAACCATGTGCAACTACAATTGAGAAACTGGAAGTTACAAATTTGTGCACAAAGAAGTAAATCCATCAGTAATAAATTTCTACAAATAATGTAGCTAAACAGAAGGATGGACACATTACAAAGAAATGTGTCTAATATCAGACTTCTAGACATGTTTTCCAAAATTCACTACAGAATTGTGTTACAAAATGCACAATATGTAAGGTTACATGTGTTAGTACAACACTATATATCAGCCTTCCAAACAGTGAAATACAAGATGACTTACTGGGACATGGGCCAGTATCACTGTAGCTAAGAGATCTCGTGCTTCATCTACTTGCGACTTCTTTGGAGAAGGGGAGAAAAACCTCTTTTGTTTAGTCTTTGAACCCATATACCTAAGATATAAAATGTTCATCACAAAATATTCTATACATCTCAGTACGCAAGTTACACTACTATTCTGATGCCACCATACCTTTAGCAAGGCAAGAAATCCCTGCTCTACTCAGGCATATTAGCATCCATGCAGAATGCCCATTCAAATCACTGACCACCTGTCAGTTCACCCATCCACATGCATTTAATAACTGGAGAACCAATGACTGGATTTTCATTGATACTGGAGAATTTTACGAAAAAATGTGGACAGATATTTCAATTTTAGTCAACAAGCAAAAGTACGGACATTTTGCACGAAGGCCTATACGCGTTTCTGTGTGTGTGTCTGTGTGTGTGTTTTGTCTCTAGTGTTCAAAGAATACCTACCACCCCATGACAAGCACCATCATGGTACTACTTGTTATTCCAAGCCTGTACCAGTGTAAATTTACACACAGATATCACAAAAGTTAACTCTTGGTTGATTAGTTTGTGTGGGCACAATTTATTCATAAAGAAGCATTTAAGGGAATGTTGAAACTGGATGCTTTTTCTGGAATTTCTAAACCGTAACTCTAAGTTCACATAGTCTAACTTACCTTGAGTGTGCAAGATTATCATTTATTCATTACGACTTCAGTTGTGTATGTGGTATTGTGGTATGTAACCAGTAAGTAGGTTTCAACCTGAATCATCAACACATGGAAGCAGATTACCTCAAAGCCTGAGTCTGTGTAAAAACATTTGCTTTATGACACTCCTCTAATGATGCAGCAAATCGCTGCATTATGTGCTCTTCTGTTCCGATCATCTGAACAATCTCTTGATCACACACCACTCCCATGGCCTTAAATACGATAGCAACTGGTATGTCCTGTAGATAATGCAGATTCTTATACAGTTAATCACATTACAATTACATGTATGGATACAGAAAAAAGTGACTACACTTCCAACTTGAAAGTATTAATACAACAACTGTACAGAGTTTGAAGGTCAGATAAGAATTCTCCAGAAAAACTTTTCATTATGAGATTTAGAGATTCTTTAGAAAAATTTCATCATGTGATGAACAGTTCATTGGTACAATACATTTAAAATTAAAACACTACTCTTTCAGGATGGCAGGCTTCATTCCAGTGAAGTTAAACATTATATATGTGTTGATAAAGTTTCATTAAGCTGCTGAAGTTAAGAAAAAATATTGTCTAATTACTTTCAAACATCACTATACAGCCGAAACATACATACATCCTGCAGTGTGTTGTGCTTCAGGTAGTATTTTCCATTCTTCACAATCAAATTGGTTCGTGACTTCTTCTCGTGCGTGCTACTAGTAACCTGACACTGAATTCCTCCTTTACGATCTTCCTCCACTATCATCCTGTTGCGTGATAACTGTTCTTGAATGAGAATCACCTGTATTGAAACAAACACGTCACAGTATTCAGAATATACTTAGACCCTACAATGAGTTGCTTAATTCAACAATGAATCAATAAAAGGTAAAGCATTCCCATTACAGGCCTGTAAAGGCCATGAGGGTTCCACGAGGTTGAGGCTCCCAGATTTCAAGCCAATTGGCACATGAAGTTGGGAAGGTTGTCAACCGTATGCACCGGCTGCCTTTACCCCCCAGTAAACATGCCTGGTACTCATTTCTGTTAGAGGCTGAGTCAACCCCAGGGCAAGAGTGCGGCCGGAAGGATTATGTAAATGAAAAATTCCAATGATACCATCAGAAATCGAACCTGTGACCTTCCGGCTTGTAGCACCACCATGTATCCCAACATTCAACTAACACAATAAACTGAAATATTTCTCAAACACAGTGTGAGGAAAGGATCTAAGTAGGAAAGAAACTGTAATTTGACTGAATTCATCCTCTCATGTTCCAACATTTTAACAGAAAATTTGCATCTTAAAAGCACTATTTATTAAGTAAAATAAAAAAAAAGTTATGAAAATACAATAAAAACTTATGTCAGAGTATCACACCAACTGTCAAAATAAACCATTAAGACAACTATAAATGGGTAAATCTAGACAAAAATTTGCAGAGTAATAAATTCACCTGCATCCAACATTCAACCAGGATAAGATTCAAATTTCAGGCTACAGTCATGTAACTACATGTCACAGAGTTAACTCACCAAAGATGAAGTTTATTACATGGGATGAGTTAAAATAACAGTTTGTTTTACCTTCATAATATTTATTAGCAGATTTATACACAAATAAAGACTTGAATGAGGGACAGATTTTTGTTCCTGGTCTTTAGTCAATAGAGATTAAAAACATACAGCAATAACACCAAATAGCAAATGAGTTCTCAGTGCAGTACAGCAATTGAAGAATCAATGAACTTAAGCTGTTCAATAAATAAAGATTTGAGCCCTTTGGTATGCCGTGCCATGCCACTGTGTGAACAGTGTTTGAAGGAATGTAGTGCCTTCACCTTCAGGGTCAAAAAGTCGAATTTAATGCCTTTAGAATAACCTCAGCGACTACTTACCCACTGGAACAGCATCAAATCCCAGAATGTTTGAACTTCAGTGCTACCACTGTGAGAAACTCAAATCTTATGGTTGATAAAGCTGCATTAAAAAGGATGTATTTTATCATGGAATTGGGTGCAACATTACTAGACATATCTCACCTTTTCTTGTCCTTTAACAATGAAGTAACCACCTGGATCATGCGGACACTCATTCATTTTTGCTAGTTCAAACTGAGATTTGCCAGACAAAACACAATTGGAACTGCGTAACATTATAGGCATTCTGTAGAACAGATAAAACAGTAATACAATGCACACTTTCAATTTATTAGTAAATTTACTCACAGCTACAGAGGGCTGTGAGGTGCCTAATTTCTTGTACTGGCTTCAGAGAACAGCATATTGCAGTTCACCTTAAATTACACAGATAAAGGTGTCTAACAGTGTTGAAAGATGGCCTAATATAGAAAACTGTTTAGTACAGCAAATAAATACTAGCAAACGCTAAAATCAGAGAATGTTTCTGGCTTCTAAACAATTTTATTTTCTTAGGTAGATAACACTGGAAATAGCCAGCCATAACTGAAATTTTGGACAATCTCTACTACCTCAGCAAAATTCCCACAATGTTTCAGAGGCTGGATCTACCTTTGTCTTCAAGTAGAAAGTGGAAACGTAAAAACCTACTCTGGTTTACCTGCTATAAAGAGCCGGCCTCAATCCCCGGAGGGAATCTACAGTGTTCGAAAAGTCATGACTACGACCACATAACATTTTCGGATTCTTCAAAGTTAAGATTAGAAATGGAATTTCTTCTTTTGTCCATCCATGTTCACATTTCATGATGCATTTGTAACACTTCAAAAGTCACAGTACTTCTACAGTGAAGATCCAAATCTTCTGGGATGTAATGCTGTGTTGTTGAGCAAGTAGTTCCTGAAGTTTTGAAAGAACATGGTGTATTTAAAACAAAAGGAACTACTTCCCCAACAACAGAGGATCACATCCCAGAAGACTTGCAACTTCAACGACATTGCTATAAAAACATCAAATCTTGAACTATTTCTATGTTATCTAAACAACAAACAGAATATTCTCCTTACTGGCTGGCACTCATGCATTTCAAACATTGTAAAAAAACAATGTTTGAAATGAATTTTTTTTACAAAACATAGGAAAAAGATTTTTAACATTGTTCCAAATATTTTATGTAAATTACTCCCACCTGCCAATCAGGAGATTATTTCTAACAACTCGTTGGTTTCCACGTGTGTACTCTATATCTACTGTGATGGGAGCTGAGTATGTTAAGTCACGAAGCCTGCATTCATGTGGGGTTGTGGGCTTAGAAATATTGTATGCTTCTTCAACGTCTGGTGTTCCTACGCTGACATTCAGATACCTGAAATAAAATTACAGTGAATCATGCACTGAAATCTGATGAGGATTCCCAACAGAGCATACAAATAGTGCCTTCTTATTGTTCCTCATAGCAATCTCAAGGAATGTGCTGTCTTCATCTTCTGAAGGCAGTATGTTCATCTGTAACGTCTGTACCCATCTACCAAAGTATGCAACATCACAACCCAACAGCGCAATTTGCAGAGTCACTCTGAAGTGTGTCATCCCCGTTGTGTGTATTTGAACTAATAAGTGGGTGTGTAGTCAATAACACAACTGTATATTTCTAATTAGATGTTACATTCTTAGATCAAAAAGGACTATATGTTTCAGCCGGTTTCATCATTCGACTTACTTAAGATTATTCTATACAATTCACGTGGCGGCGTGTTTGATGAGAAGATCTCAACATCAAAATGTTGAGATCTCCTCATCAAACACGCCGCCACGCGAATTGTGTAGAATAATCTTAAGTGAGTCGAATGATAAAACCAGATGATGTCCAGTACCCGCCAAAACATGTAGTTTTTTTCGATCTAAGAACGTAACATCTAATTAGACATAAACAGTTGTGTTATTGGCTACACACCCACTTATTAGTTGCAGAATCACCATTACTTTAAAGACCTCAGATTTCACAGTCTTAGTTTGGAATTACCCACTGCACTACCGTTAAGGGCCTGGCAAAAACAGTTCACCCTAAAAATAAGAAGTGTTCATGTAAGTCACTCCAACAGAAAGCAAGATAACAACAACTACATGCCTTCAATATGCTACTAAAATAATGCAAAAAATACCATAAAGAGTAATAAATAAGAAGATAGTGTACAAAGGTGGAAAGTATCCTCTGTCCAGCTACTGAAAATATGTGATTCTTTGTAGATTGGCAGTTGTGCAGTTTTAATTTTCTTAAGCGTAGAGAAGAAAACCAACAAGATGCTACTGAATGCTTTATTGCACGTATAATCTGCTCAACATGTTTCAGACACTTATATGCCCATCATCAGGAGGTCGAGACTATACTTGTGTTATTGTCGCGTATGGTGTGTAATGCCTTGGTTGCTGGTGGTCGGCGGTTAGGTGCAGAGCAGCAGGTTATGCATCCAGGATGAGGGAAACTGTGTGACTTGCACAGTTTCCCTCATCCTGGATGCATAACCTGCTGCTCTGCACCTGACCGCCGACCACCAGCAACCAAGGCATTACACACCATACGCGACAATAACAAAAGTATAGTCTCGAGCTCCTGATGATGGGCATATAAGTGTCTGAAACATGTTGAGCAGATTATACGTGCAATAAAGCATTCAGTAGCATCTTGCTGGTTTTCTTCTCTACACTTATACACCGATGCATGGACAAACATGTATCAAATTAATTTTCTTAATCACTGATAATCAACAAAATCATACTTCCCAAAAAAACATATCCAAATCAAATTCTTTCAGCAGGAACACTTTCACAAAAGCCACCCAGTACGGTTAGCGTAGTACAGTCAAGATCATAATGGGTTGGGCATGTTGCTGAGATGGGACACACAAGTTACATTCAGTAGAACCTTCCACACCTACAAGATAGGCAATGTATGTATAATGTACATTGTGGCACATTTGTTGTATAACCAGTTTCCATGGAAACAAAACAAGTTCCATTTGTATTGAGCTATATATGTTATTCTCCACAATACAAAAATTGCACGTTGCAAAGGAAACAAAACAATGGGTTCTGTTTGCATTGTTGTGCACCTACAAAATATCATGTCCTGATGTTAAAAGCATTAACGTGATTTGGTCTTTAGGTAAAGTGCCTGACATTTTTGTCCGATTTTAATAATGTCTGCAATTTTTCCACACATTTCCATGAAAGTCTCATATATCAATTTTGACCCAAGTTGGTCCCTTGGGAGCCCAGATGATACACGTGGGCAGACTGATGGACAAACCTGACAGTGTTATTAAGTGCTTTTCACAACTTATGCAAACATGCCTAAAACGTTATGTTTTCATTCAAAATGCAGAGATCCTGAAATTATGAACAAAAACATTACCTAAGGCATGCATCACAGCACCACAAAATTAAATGAGAATGAGAGGCCAATGAAGTTAATTGCAACTTCACTTAGTTGGAAATCCAAATTTAAGAAGCAGTGGAGCATGAAAAATAAAATGATACTCATGCCTGTTTTTGTGAATGTGTGGATTATGCCACATGTTCTATATGGCATGTGCATATATGTTTTCATATTTTTAGTTCTACCATTAAATTTAATACAAACACTAATAATTTATACTTTAAATACAATTTGTACATGGGTTATTTGGAAAGTAAGTACCATCTGCGAATATCTCTCGAGCATCCTTGACACTGTCACTTTGCGCATGTGTAGTGACTTCGTCTATCAATTGAGAAACCACGGACACCATTTCATGAAATTCGTGTTATGTTTATGTTTGTTCCTGTGCGTTAAACATGTTTAAGACAATTGAAGGGGCCGCCAACTGTGAAATACAGACTGTAATTCGTTTTTTGAATGCTAGGAATGTGCTACCAAGTGAGATTCATCACCAGATCTATCAAGTGTATGGTGACAATGCAATGAGTGATGGCATGGTTAGGAAATGGGTTCAGATGTTCGATGAAGGACGAGTGAACATGCACGATGAGGCGCAAAGTGGACGTCCATCTTTGGTGAATGATGATTTGGTGCATAAAGTCAACGGAAGAGTGTGTGATGACAGACGTTTCACAATTTCTGATCTGTCCCTGCACTTTCCTCAGATTTCAAGGACTCTACTTTATGACACTGTCAGTAGTCATTTGGGTTATCGGAAAGTGTGTGCACAATGGGTGACCAAGATGCTCATAGAGGAGCACAAAAAACAGCATGCTGCATGTGCTTTGACATTTCTGATGCGCTATCACAAGGAAGGAGACGGCATGTTGAGCCATATTGTGAAAGGAGACGAAACATGGGTATCCCATATCACACCTGAATCGAAACAGCAGTCCTTGCACTGGAAGTATACTGGCTCACTGAAATGGAAAACGTTAAAGCAGATGTTTTCAACAAGGAAGATCATGTGCACCATATTCTGGGAGAGACAAGGTGTTCTCTTGGTAGAATTTTTGCCCCAAGGCACAATAAACTCTGCTGTTTATTGCGAAACGCAGAAGAAGCTGAGGCATACAATTCCAAACAAAAGGCGCCGAATGCCGAGCGCCACCATTCTTTTGCTTCACGATAGCGTTCGGCCGCACTCTGCTGCTCAGACTCAAGACCTCATCACCTAATTTAAGTGGGAACAACTGGACCACCCCCCGTACAGCCCTGATTTGGGGCCAAGTGATTATCACCTCTTCCTACACCTAAAGAAGTTCCTGGGCGGCAAGCGATTTGACAATGACGATGACCTGAAAGATGCAGTGCAGAAGTGGCTAACATGGCAGGCGGCCGCATTCTATGAGGAGGGTATACAAAAACTTGTGCCCTGCTACGATAAGTGCCTCAATAATGGTGGGGAATATGTGGAAAAATAGTTTGAGGAATGTAAAATCTGATAACAATAAAATTTTATACGAAACCTTACATGATTTTTTTTACAACTGTAATTATTTTCTGAATAAGCCTCGTAACATCTTTCATCTTGTACTTGGCAAATTTGTGTAATTAACTGTATACTGTGGCATAACTTACTTCACATAAAATAGAGGATCAGCATCACTGGTAACTTTTTCATTGGCTCTGACAATCTTCTTGATTTCAACATTGATAAGGTAGTTGAAAGAATCTATATGTTGCTTCACTAAGCCTTTTATTTTAAGAAATTCTGAAACCAATTTCCACTTCTCCTGCAAAAATTATACAAGTTTAGATACAATAAATTGCATGTGGGTTACTAGAAGGGAATTTTCACCAGTGCTTTAGAATGTGAAATTAGCAGGGTTCAGGAACAGGAAGAACTGAAATGGAAAAAGGCCACACCAAGTTCTGTTCTACAGTGATTAAGTTAATGCACTGGGAAAAACCATAAATAACACACACAGAAACACATACAAGATTAATTAATAACAAGAATGGTAGAGGTACAGATGTCGAGACAGTGTGGTGAAGCTGAAACACATGTAAGTAACAGTAATACATGAAAGAAGTTTTCACAAAAAATTTAGAAGATTTTGAATTTTATGAATGCCTGCTATCATTCAGCCCAAAGTTTATTTTCCCCCCATGTTCTATCAAAATGCATAACATATAAACTAACTCCCACCATGGTACAAAGTCCCTCTTATGAAGCTTATGGATTTCCAGCCAACAAACTCCCTGAATTTTATAGCACCTGAAAGCTCATTACAATGCTCACAACAGCCTACTCACCAATGGTCCCCATCCTCAGCCAGACAGACATAGTCCACATCCTTACATCCCATTTCTTTATGATGCATTTTAAATAATATCCTCCCTTCAATGCATAGATCTTCCAAGTGATTCCTCCCTTCAGGTTTTTCCACGAAAATGTGGAAGGTATTTCTCTTCTCTCCCATGTACGCTACATGCTTCTTCCATGTTATCCTCCAAGATTTGATCTTCCTTATTAGGACTGATAAACAGTACAAATCTTGAAGCTCAACAAGCAATTTTCACAAACCTCTTGTTATTTCCTCCCTCTCAAGTCTAAATAGTCTCCTCTGCACCCTGATCTTGAATATCCCCAACAAACATAAATATTAAAATAACCATCATCACAACTTCATATGTACTTCTGCATTGATGTTAACATTTTTATATCATATTAAAATAAAAGCAAAGCCTGAGGTTTGCTCACAGTGAAATGTGTGGTCAGGGAAATTACGAGCAGGATGCAGGAAATTGCATAATTTGACCCTCAAACATATTACTCTTAATGAGATATTACTGGCATTATCATATCCAGGCACATGATAAAGAGCAGGACATGTAGCACACGACTGTACCAGTGCCCAGGCTTAATGATGATATGACCCAAGCGGAATTTGTAATGAACAGAGTGAAACTGGTGCAGACTCTTGGATGACATCAGTTCTCCCTTGCAAATTATTCCACCAATGCTCCATACTCAGGGATCATCAGAGGCCGGGAAATCTGAAATAGGCCCATTTACGGGAGCAATGCCACATGAATCTCACCCCATTCCCACAAACAACGTGGGTTCACTAACAGGAGAGAAAATTCTTACCACTTTTGGTGCTATTTACTGAGCTTATATAATGTCGGTGACATATAAGTGAATGAATATGGAGCATATAGAGAAGTAATATTGAAGGGGGAACGACGATTCTATTAAAAATCTGCCCCAGTACCATGTTCGAAACCGCGTCTCTGCGGTGTGCAACCGGTGACTACCCGCCTGAGCCTGAGAACGGAGAAACTGTTTAGCTAAGCCACTTCTAGCATGTCGAGATGCAATCAGTTCCACAGTGTCAAAAATGAGCGGTCAATATTTGGGCAACTAACCTCAATCGGCTTTATAGGATCACCCAGTTTCCTCGGATCGTTTTGCCAATCCTTAAATGTGTTTTCGTTAATACATTCACCCATTTTATTATCTTACATATGCAAGTTACACATCATACTTGAAACCTAAACCTTGTACATACACTAACCACGCTTAACACTTCAAGAGACGACCTCTGCTATATACGACACTTGTTTTATGAACCGTGACTCTGATCCATGCTGGCGATTGCAGCATGCGTTGCTGTTTTTTGTGTTCACTGATTTCCGAACAGGGGGCAACAGTAGTAGTACAACAAACAAGGAAAAGGCGTTTTGCGTCTACGCAGTAGCACAGAAAAATTTGTCTGTTTACTTAGAATCACAAATTGGAATTTATGCACAGTCCTGAAATTATCAAAGTGCGTTTGTAACGTAGTATAAGTAATTTGTATATAATTCAGTGACTGGCAATTTATGAAGCAGTGGTCGACATTTTCATGTAATTCGGACTGTACTGGGGTCATCATCCGAACGGCTGTGCAGACTTTGGTACTGGGTTTCAGCGAATGCCAGTAAACCATTTAACACTTATCAGGGATACTAGTCGTTAAGTGTGCGTATCTTTTGTTGCAGTTTTATATAACGTACGTCTGTTTAGTCACTGTAAAGTAGGTTGTGCAGAATACAAGATATTTGTGATGTGAAGGTTTGAACTTTTTTTGGTGGGGGTGGGGTTCGATGCCATTGACTTCTAAATTAACGTATTTTGCTCTTAGTCATAATAACATTAATATTATTAATTTACAGTAATTTATAATATGTACTGGTCGTAGGTAACTGTAGTCAAATAGACCGGTTGTGTTTTGCTTCTCTGATGAATATGCATGAACATGCTTGCAATAATATTTGTGTTCGAACTCAGTCATCATGACCAGCAGTTTAGAACAGGTCTTCGAAGTATAAGAAGCGGTAAAGGGGGTTTTCTTCCTGATAATGTAAGTAATCCTCATTTCATGTCAAGGTGTAATAGTTCAGCACATGTAGTGTTTCTTATGATCCTTGACTGTTATATTTCTTCATTCACCAACATTACTGGATATGTTATGTCTTTAACGAACGCGCTGTTTATATATGAGTATGCAAATACGATAATAATTCACGTTTTCCTGTTTGCATTGCATTCATCCAGCAGCTTACACAATTTTCTCTATTTGATGATGATCACAAAATTGCAAGTCACTTTTGCCAGTATATATATATATATATATATATATATACATCAGACAGTCTAGTCCACTAGATTGATTCTTAAAATAGTCAAGTTTATGGTTTGGGTTTGTGTGTGTCCAGAACAAGGTGAGTCCTGAAGGTTTGGATTTGTGTGTTTATACATCAGCCTTAGAAAAATCATCCTGTAGTAAGCGTCAGTGGAATAGCTAGGGTTGTGGTTCCAATTATGGTTTAAGTTTGTGTATTTGCACATAAATAAAAAAAATTGTCTGAAATAATATTATCACTACCTGCGAGCTGTCAAGGTCATTGCTAAATGACACTTAAATTATCAGCAAATGTTATCCTGTACAATTTCAAGATCGCTGACTTGGAAGTTAGTGGTGAATGTTCCTCTCATATTTTGGTGAAAAGTAAAGGTAATAATGATGTGACTCTCAGTAAAAAGTGCATTGAATACGAAACGCAACTAAAAGAAGATCTGTATGAACTTATTTCTATTCAAATGATCAACAAGCTTCTTCAAAAGGAATTGCTCTTATATGCGACCTCTAAGAGCACGTGGAGGATTGACCTAGACTCTACTGATAATAATGTACAACCCTTCGAAAACTGGCCATCGAGATATTCATCAAAGATGAGTTACTATGAAGTGGCAGCATATAAACCCTACACTGTAACCAAAAATCTTTTCCAGATATTAGACATCCTTCAGGTAAAAGACTCCCCAGAAGAGGTACCAAGTAAGAATCCATAGCCAGGAAAGAACTACAGCAGTGTTGTTAGAGTCAGAAGTGTTCACGCGAAAGGTGAACACCAGGTGACTAACGTTACCAACAAAACGCAATTCCTTAATGCCAATGCCTTTCCAGTCATAATCAGAGGACAGGCCAGTCATAATCAGAGGACAGGCCCCCACAAGCAAGAGCAACCCTACACAGAGGCAAAGTAGTAAGTCTTCTCACAGAAAGGATCACAAGGTGCTGATTGTAGGCGATAGTCACACCAGACATTGTGCAACTAACATCAAATCTGAAATACAGGACAACTACGATGTTCAAGAACTGGTAAACCGGGTGCAGGAGCAGGTATACTAGTGAACTCAGAAAACAGTGAGATTGCAAGCTTAACAAAAAAAGATATTGTAATTCTTTATGGAGGTGCTAATGACATTTAAAAAAACAACTCAAAAACGGCCCTGAGACACATTAGAAACTTCATCAAAACAAATAACCATACCAGTATGATCCTAGTAACTGCACCACATAGGTATGACTTAATGAATTCCTCGTGTGTAAATAATGAAATTAAGTCATTCAATAGAAAACTAATGAAAAGTGTAAGAACATACAAACATGCATCAATTTTGGAAATGAGTACTGATAGAAAGCTTTTTACTAATCATGGTCTACACCTCAATGGCCTAGGAAAGGAAGTGCTATCCAAGAAAATAGTCTCCCTCACATATGCAATACTAGACCAGAAAAAGGACCCCCCCTCCCATAATCTTAAGCTGGAACTCAGATCGAAGTCACACAGATACACTACATCAGGAAAGTGTCATAATTAGAACATCCACCAGAACTAAGAATACCCCATCAACAAAAACTGATGATTTTTTATGGTAAACTCAGACCCAAATATATGAGATGTTGCAAACATTAAAAAGTTAAACCAAAAAAAAAAGAGGGAAACCATGACAGTGTGAAAAAACCAAAGAAAGGTACAGTTTATTTAAATATTTTTCATCAAAATATAAGAGGGTTAGGAAAGAAAGCTGGAGAACTGTTAACTCATTTACATCTAGACTTCCCTCAAGTTATGTGCCTGACAGAACATCACGTAAAGTGTTTACAACTGGAGAAGTTTCATATTGAAAATTACAATTTAGGAGCCCACTACTGCAGACAGCAATGTGAAAAAGGTGGTGTTGCTATTTTTGTCTATAATAGTCTAGGTTTTACCAACATTGATATTGCTCAACATTGTAAAGATCAAGATATAGAAACATGTGCTTTAAAGCTCTCATTTGGCACCCGGAATATATGTATATTAGCACTCTACAGAGCCCCTTCTGGTAAATTTAGAACTTTTTTACTCCAGCTCGACACAGTTCTACAATCCCTATATACACCTAGGCTACACTTCATTATCTGTGGGGACATAGACATTAATTACCTTAATGAGAGTGGAAACAAAAACCAACTGGACAATTTATTACTGTCCTATAACTTGACCAGCATTATTAATTTCCTGACGAGAATACAAAATACCTCTGCTGCTGCAATAGATAACATTTTTGTTGATGTATCTCAATTTGAAGGTTACACAATAACTTCCGTTATGAATGGAGTGTCTGACCATGATGCCCAACTATTAACTATTAGCACAGACTAATCCTACGTACCAACTCACAGGACAAAAACTGTTAGAAAAATTAGTATGTGCACAATTTCTGATTTTATTGATAAACTAATCTGCGAATCATGGGATTCCATCTTTAACAGTGAAGATGTAAATGCTGTGTTTAATTCATTTCTAAATATCTACTTGAGGATCTTCTATTCCAGCTTCACCCTAAAAAAAGTAACTAACCGTAATAATATTGACAATAATTGGATTACAGTGGGCATTAAAACATCATGTAGACACAAGAGAGAATTGTATCTTATAAGCAGAAATAACAATGTTCAGAAATTAAAATGACAATACAAAACATACTGTAAAATATTACTCAAGGTAATTAAGGAGGCAAAAAAATGATATTATGACACAAAAATTAAAAAATCGAACAATAAATGTAAAGCAACTTGGGAAATCATTAAGAAGGTAACTAATAATCATTATTCCCTCACCGACATACAAAAACTAATGATAGACAATAAACACTTAAAAGACCAACAAGATATAGCTGATGCCTTCAGTGACTATTTCTCATTCATAGTTTACAATATTAATGAGATTAAAGTAAATAATAAAAATAATAATGCAAAGATTTTTATGACCCAATATTATTTAGAACAAAATTATGCTTATCCATGCCCATCTTTGGTTATTAAGACATTTTCAACTAAGGAAATTACTTCTATAATTAAAGCATTAAAAACAAAACTCGCATGGGTTTGATGAAATTTCTGTCAAACTCTTAAAAGTTAGTGCTACTTACATATGCTCACCACTAACTCACATCTGTAACAAGTCCATCTTGTCAGGAATCTTTCCTGACCTTATGAAGTTTTCGATTCTAAAACCAATGTACAAGAAAGGAAACAAAATGAACCCAACTAATTACAGGCCCATATCGCTATTGACTTCCTTCTCGAAGGTTTATAAAAAAGCATTATATATTAGAGTAACTGAACACTTAAATACTAATAACTTACTAGTCGGAAACCAGTTTGGCTTTAGAAAAGGCACCGCGACTGAAGATGCCATTTTTAAATTAACGAATGAAATATTAAAAGCCTTAAACAAAACATTGGCAGGTAGCATTTTTTTTTGTGATTTAGAGAAAGCTTTTGACTCAGTTAATTATGATATTTTACTGTCAAAACTATCCTATTATGGAATAAGTGGCAAGGCTAAATCGTTACTTCAATCTTATCTTCAGTATAGACATCAAAGAGTTCTCATTATTAACTCACTTTTTAATTTAAACACAGTTTCAAAATGGACCAAAATAAAATGTGGGGTGTCGCAAGGCTCAATTTTAGGCCCTTTACTATTCCTATTATACATTAACCACTTCCCTAAAGCTGTTAAACATAAAAGCTCTTCCTATCTTATTTGCCAACGATACCAGTATCTTAATAACAAGCCCCAACAGTAACCAGTTACAGAACGATCTTAATGTAGTTTTTGCACAACTAATTAAGTGGTTCAGATCAAATTTACTATTTTTTAATTTTGACAAAACCCATTTTATTCAATTTAATAATGCAAGTAAATGCATCTCAGTTACAGAAATTAAGTATGAAGGTGAACAAATAAGTATGGGGGACCGCGGTAGCGCAGTGGTTAAGGTGCTGTGCTACAAATCAGTAGGTCGCTGGTTCGATCCCAGCTGGTGTCATTGGATTTTTCATTGACATAAAATCCTTCCGATCGCACTGTGGCACTGGGGTCGACTCAGCGTTTAACAGAAATGAGTACCAGGAGTATTTCCTGGGGGTAAAGGCGGCCGGTTCGTAAGGCTGACAACCTACCACCATCCTGTGCCGTTGTCACGAAATCTGGGAACCGTAACTTCCTGGAACCCTTTGGGCCTGTCCAGGCCTGTAATGGGACTGCTTTACTTTACAAATAAGTATAGCAAATGAAACAAAATTTCTAGGGCTATGTATTAATAATAATCTTTCCTGGAAAACATTCATAGTATTAAGAATAAACAAAGCTCAGCTTGTTGTGTTGTGAGGTTAGTTAAACCATATGTAACAGCAAATACTTTGAAAGTGATTTATTATTCCTACTTTCACTCTATAATGACCTATGGTTTAATATTCTGGGGGAACTTCCCAGACAGTATTAAGATTTTCAGGTTGCAAAAGAAGATTGTCAGAATCATGATGGGCTGCAGAAGTAGAGACTCATGCAGAAAATTGTTTCTTAACTTGGAAATCTTACCCCTCCCTTCTCAATACAGTCTTTCCCTTCTATTGTTCGTGATAAGAAACAAGAACCAGTTCCAGGTTAACTCCGAGATACATCAAATTAACACTAGACAGCATGCAAACTTGCACCAACCCTCTGTAAATGTGACAAAATACCAGAAGGGAGTACACTTTATAGGTGTTAAGGTGCTTCCCTTTTACACAAAAGCAGAGTGTGATAATCCAAAAAAATTTAAAGCATTGTTACAAAAATACTTACGTCAAAGTTCCTTTTATTCCCTGGATGAATATTTTGAAGGCCAAAGTTAAATTTTGACATATGATCTGAATTGACACATGAGGGCTTTGGGACACATGTTCCTTCTCGTTATGTACAAGTCTGTATTGTAAATATGTCAGTATATATCCAACCACTATCTGTAACGAAGGAAAATTTCCTACTTAAAGAGTACCTCTAATTGCTTCTAACTTACCCCACTATTTTTATTTTTACTTTTAATTTTTATCCTTATTACATTTTATTACACTAAACAATTCATATTGCCCTATTTTATTATACTAAATAACCATGTGATTGTTGTACACATTTGTGTTGATGTCACCCCTTAATACCAACAAATATGACGATTTCCATATCCATATGGATTATGTAATCCTGTACGGATTTACGGAAGGAAAATAAATTATATGATATATCCCTCTGCAATGGTAACAGCTGTGTTCTGGAAAGGAAGTCTTGATGTGCTGTTGCATACTTGCATCATCATTGTTATCAGTGCTAATATTTGTGTTAACAAATGTTTTGGAGTGGTTCACTTCTTGAATGGTTCCTTTCCATAATTATGTTTGTTTGGCTTACTTGTATTTGTGTTCCTATACAATTAATATTTATTTTATGTTATTGCCTATCTTTTGCAACATTTAACCTTTAGTGAACGAAAGGGACAATGTTGTTTCACTAAATCTTATGTTTATTGGACCGTGCATCATCTTGATAGTTGAGTAAAGAGAAACCAACTTGATGCCACTTGTTTTATTATTATTTATTCAGTGCTCAACATGTTTCGGACGTCAATACGTCCA
>Ga0123355_10006849_pt1 | contig 16965 bp, 19 predicted proteins | sample TergutEmb28metaG_3_FD_89872 | JGI IMG/M metagenome (GOLD analysis project Ga0123355, IMG submission 89872) | Embiratermes neotenicus P1 segment gut microbial communities from Petit-Saut dam, French Guiana - Emb289 P1 | ecosystem: Host-associated > Arthropoda: Insects > Digestive system > Gut ...
CTGTGTCTTCAGTGTTTAATAAGATTGGCTCTTCATTTTGTATAGAATAAAACGGTAAAGGAGGGGCTGAGTATGCGTATACTCATCTTACTTGCAGGCTTCCCAGGAACAGGTAAGTCTTATTTGGCTGAGATGATAGAGCAAAGAGTCGAGATGTTTGAGCTCATCTCGCAAGATAAAATTAAAGAAAGTTTTTTTGATAAATATGGCTATAATAATTTAAATGAAAAGAAGGTGTTAGAGAGTGAAGCATGGCAAGTATTCTATGACACAATGGAGACACGGATGAGAAATCATCAGCCACTAATGTCAGATTATCCCTTCAGTGATAAGCAAAAGCCTTACTTAGAGCAGTTAGCCGTCAAGTATGATTATTTAGTCATTACCATACGAATGACGGCAGATTTAGATGTTTTGTTTGAACGACGAAAAGCGCGTGATTTAGATAAATCTAGACATTTAAGTCATATTGTAACCACCTACCAAAAAGGGAACACACTAGAAGATCGTCAGCAAGCAGATTATTTACTATCTTATGAGGAATTTATCCATCGATGCACCACACGTGGGTATGACCGTTTTTCCTTAGGAGAGCTTTTTGAAGTGGATACAACCGATTATAGTAAAGTCGATTACGATGCATTACTTAATAAATTAATAGAAATAGTGAAAAATAGGCGAGAATAAAGTTCCCACTCCTTCGAATGTGATCGTAGTATACAAAAACACAAATAGAAGATAGCCGCTATACTTTTCAATGAGCTGTGCCGATATTTTAAACTTACGATGTTTATGTCGTAGGTTTTGAGTTGATGATGAGGTGGGTGAGCTGTGAAGATAGCCGAAAAGCTGGTTTTTTTGTGGAGGATGTAGTATAATGTTTTAAGGGTTTGAATTGTAGTAGAGCTAATCTGAAGAGGTTTTACGGTTAATTGTAAAAACAAGAGGTGCAATAATGATCAAAGTTGAAAATTTGAAGAAAAGCATTGATGATCAAGTTATTTTGCAAGAGGTTAATTTTGCAATCCCAACAGGTGAAATCGTGGGACTTCTTGGACGAAATGGAGCAGGGAAGTCAACGTTAATTAGGATCATGATAGGGAGTTTAGTAGCCGATGTTGGGCGGGTTTATTTCGATGAAAAAGATGTTGTGAAATTTCCTGAAATGAAGGATATTGCTTATGTGCCCGATACACCTGTTTTTATGAGCCAATATGATGTTAAAGAGCTTGTGAAGTTTTATTCGACAGTGTATCCTCGGTTTGATCAGAATGAGTTTTACAAGCTATTAGATGATTATCAACTACCTCGTACTAAAGTTAGTGATTTTTCTAAAGGTATGCGGGCTTTTTTAGCCATTATTTTAGCTTTTTGCTCAGGAACTGCGTATGTTATTTTAGATGAGCCAACCAACGGGATTGATCCTATTACAAAAAGGGATGTCTTGAATTTTATCGCTAATCAAGTGAAGGAAAATGGAACAACAGTTTTAATTTCGACTCATCACTTGGACGAAGTAGATGCAATCGCTACGATGATTATGACCATGAAGAATCGGACAGTTGACGCTGTAGTGAACCTTCGGGAAGCGAATAAACAATTGATTAAGCTTCAAGTGGCGTTTGCAGATGAGTTGCCTGCGTATTTAACAGAGTTAGCTGATGCTAGGATGTTGAGTCAGGTTGGGAAGGTTTATACTTTTTTGGTTAATGGAGATATGGAGGCTACACTGGCAAAGTTCGAGGCTGCTTCACCTTTGATTTTAACAGAAATACCTATTTCAGCAGAAGATATTTTTATGGTAGCGTTGGGAAGTGATGATGGTGTGGCATAAAGGGTTGTGGATGAGAAATTTTAAGCAAGGAAAGGTATCCATGGCGCTTTTGTGGCTGACTTCTTTTTTGTTATTAACTTTACCTTTCATTGTTAGTGTTCAAGAAATGCCAAGTCGTGAGCTGTATTTGGAAGCTTCGATGCTAGGAGGCAGTGTTTTCGGTAATTATCGGTTCAGCTATGGATTGCCTTTAATGCTTTTGAGTCTGATTTTGATGATTTTAGCAGGTCAATTAATTGGATCTGAGCGCTTAAATCAGGGGCAAGAGATGCTGCTTATGTTGCCCTTTAAAAGAAAGGATTTGTTTTTATCCAGGTGGTTATTTGGTGTGGTGAATATTATTGGGATTACGTTGTTTAATCTTCTTTTGATATTGACAGTTTATGAAAATTCCATCTTAGCTGTCGCGCCTGATTTATCTTTTCAGCCTTTTGTTGATTTCTTTATCTTTATGGTTATATCACTAGTCACAGTTTATACAGTGGCACTTTTTATGGGTCTTATCACGGGACGTTTTGCTGCTCAATTTATGTTAACAACTGCTTTTATGGTGCTACCCTTTGCGCTTTTACTAACGACTGAGCATTTTATATGCGATCTGAGCCAGTGGTTTATTTGTTCAGCTAATCAAGAACCGCTTCTATTTTTGCGGGACTTACCTATTAATGCTATGGCTCATGCTAGATTTGACTATCGCATATGGGTGTTGATGCCTGATGCAGGTATCTTTAGGTTAGAATCTTACTACTTTAGCTCTGATCTTCCTACTTTTAGATCCTATTTGATTCTTGTGGTTTACTTTGTTATCAGTATGGGATTGTCTTGGTTATTACTGGACCGAAATCCTAATGAAAATAATGGTAAAATGGTTGTTTATAGAAAAGTAGAACCGGTATTTTTAGGGGTCATTACCATTTGTGTAGCATTGCTCGGTGGGGATATCGTCTCTGAATTCTTTTGGAATCGTAGTAGGGAATTGAGAATAGCTTTCTACTATGTAGGCGTTATTACGGCAGGGCTTATTTGCTACTTTTTGCTTTTTAGATCTCTTCGAAAAACGAAGAGGTTTAAAGCACCTGATAGATAATATGCTTGTTTTTTTGATAGAGTTGATGCTGTGGTATAACGGCATCTTTTCAATAAACGAAATGCCCCAATATTCAAACGCGCTTGCAATTGAATATTGGGGTTTTGGTTATGCTGTGAGTCTTTCTTTAAGCTCACTTTCAAGTAATTCAAGGAAAAATGGGATGCTCTCAGTGTCAACATCGAGTTGAAAACAATCGAAGCGACATCTTCGATAATGTGTTTCTCTTATATGAAAATTGTATCCTCCGATACAGTTGTCGAAACATTTCTTCTCGCCGCATGCTTCTTTGCAAATGTTTTTCTTTTTAATTTGGCTCACCATTTTTTCAGGTAGATTATTCAGCACATCAGAGTGTTTCGCAGGATTAATAATAGTAATACGTACCTTGAGTCCTTTTTTGCGCAGATAGAAATTTAGGATGCCTTTTCTTGATTTTGGCATTGTGTATGCGACTTGAAATGGGTATGCTTTAGTCGAGGAAATTTTGATTTTACAATTTCTTTGTAACAATCGCTTGTGAACTTCAGTGACAAAGCTTCTGCAGTCATCATCTACCTCCGTGAGAAACTCAAGGAAATCTTCAAATTGATATACTGTGTTACTCATTACTTTAGCCCACCACACATATTCCATTTCACCCCAAATTTATCGATTAGAATACCAAAACATTTATTCCATGAAGTTTCTTCAAGTTTCATGATGACCTGACCATCCTCTTTTAGGATATCGAATGCCGCTTTTGCTGCAGCTGTAGTCGATTCAGAAGTAGCATCAAATTTAGTCGCAATCATCATATTGTCACCCGTTTTAACAGGATATTGTGCATCACAGAGAAAGATTGCGTCATTTCCAATTTTAAATTTAGCATGTTCAACAAGATTTTCTGCTTCTCTATTGGGCATCACCTCCGCTTTCACATTGAACGCTTTCTCATAAAGTGTAATAGCTTTGATGCAGTCGCCATTAAAATACAGATATGGATTTGCACTTGTAAAAATTCCTTTTGTTTTCATCTTCATCACTCCAATTTCTTTTTGAATTGCTTTTTAAAGCTATTTAAGTATAGCTTCTAAGCTCAGCAATGTCACTATAAAAATCGGACATTATCTGATGAGATTTCTGCTATCGTTGTCTCCTACCGTTTGCTGCTCTTGATTAAAATCAATCATAATATTGCAGTACTCCTGTGGTGTGAAGCTACATAATGCTTTAAAATCGTGGATAAAATGTGATAAGTTATAAAATCCCAATGCATCGGAAATAGCAGTCATATTATCGTCATGACTGTTTTTAAATAATTCCAGGGCATTACCCACTCGAACCAATCGCAATATGTTTGTTTCTGTCTATGAGAAATGTTTCTCGCCGTATTTTTAGGCGTTGTTGGTTATCGTTACGTTTGTAGATGGTTGAATTTAGGCTATTTTTTTCGTAAACATGACAATTCTTGGTCGAACCATGCTTCGATACCATCACTTATATTCAAAACAGAATCATCAAGTGGAATTTGAAGCCCTTCACAACCTGCATTACAAGCACCGAATCTTTTTCTTCCACAACCATACCCGCTTTCAATCATTTCTTGCACAACTAAAGGGAAATTTGGTATAGCATCAGCATATTTATGTGTATGATGGGCTTTAACGCTTATTTTGTAACCCTGATTAACGGAAGTATTAATCCCCCATAGCTCTTTGCGCCCACTGGAATGCTTGATTTTCACCCAAAAACCCCACACTTCTACGGTGCAATCAAAACCCTTGTCTAGATGGCGTTGGTGCATTCGCAGCAAGAAGTCTTGTACTTCGGCGGATAATGGCGCAATTATCTCTTTTAATAGGGTTGTGACTGGTGTTTTTTCGATCATTAATACTCTATAGTCACAGCGCATGAAGATGTAGTGGTAGCGTTTGATGCGAAACGTTTGCTCAGCTATTGCCATTACTTTTAAGCCGGTCAACATTGCAGAATTATTTGGATAGGAAAATGATATTATTTCAATTTCTGTTAGCTTTTGCCTTTTATTATTCAAGTCAATCCCTTCAATTATCATTCCACAATCAGTTAAAAATCGCAGAAGTTCTCTGTTTTTGGAAGCGGAAATTTTTTCATTCAATAACTCACTTCCACCAATGATAGATTCGCCATTCTCGGATAAAGTCCCTTGAATTCCAATATTAAGCAGTAGTCGTTGCAAATTGTCAATAAAAGGAAAACCAAAGTAAGCTGCACTGAAATGCTTATCCGACCTTTTACCATTATCGTATAAATGAGCATCAGTAGCCAAAGTGTCGTAAAGTCGGATTAAAAAGCTCCTAAATGCAAGCACTCCTTCCCTAATACTTTTCTCATTTACAATGTTGAGTAGTATAGGATTAACCTCATATTTTTCAGTGGTCTCTGGTGGAATAATACTTTTTATATGCCTTGCTGCATCTCCTAATGTCTTTTGCATTTATTTCGCTTCTTTCTTAACAAAGTCAACTTCGTATTTTTCCTCAGTGCCACCGATAGTCGCTTCGGTCAAGTCAATACGCAGTACAATTGAGTCTTGGCTATTTTCATCGTTTTCATCATACCACCAACCAAAAACTTTTCTCATTTTTTCTCTAATTGAATGATTTTTTTCATCAGAAACCCAGCCAAGATTTGAAGCTTTTCCGTTAGCAATAATTGCAGCGAAAGCATCACCTAATGAGACGAGAGAAACTTCCGCATTTTTTTCAATTTCTTTCGTTTTTGTTTTCGATAAAGCAGTCGATACATAGAAAGCACCATCATAATAAATGCCGTTTACCATCCGAACTGATGGGCGTGGATTTCCAGTATCACTATGTTCTTGTTTAATGGTTCCAAGGACGAGAAGCGTATCCTTATCTCCATTTCCATAGATTTTTTCCATCAGCTTCATTGCATTTTCGTATTTGTTCATTTTAATTCCTCCAAGGATATATATTTTCATCAATTATACTACACATAATCTGACAAGTGCGTGTCATATTTAAAAGTTATAATCAAAATTGATATTTTAGTTATAGTTTAAAAGTGAATGTCGTGTTCTCGTGCTCTTCACTCACCACAGACAAACTACCGCCTAATTTTTCCGTTAATGCTTTTGCAATAGAGAGTCCTAAGCCAACTCCCTCGCTCTTGCTATTTCTAGAAGGGTCAGTTTGGTAAAAACGATCAAAAATATTAGTGAGATCTTCCTCTTGTATTCCCTTTCCACTATTGGTTACTTCAAGAATCATCTGTTGTTTTATTCGAATTAATGATACCTCAACATAGCCGTTTACCTCAGCGTATTTAATAGCATTATCAAGTAAGATTGTTGCAATTTGTAGCAGCTTTCCTTGATCACTGTCAATGATAAGGTCGGTTTCTATGGTCGTAGAGATTTCAATCCCTTTTTCATCTGCCCTTACAGCTAGTGTATTTACTACATCAATAATTGTACGACTCAGATTAAACTTCTCTGTTTGTAACTGTAAGTCTGGATTGTCTGCGTTTGCCAAAGCTAATAAATCTTGGGTTAATTTTGCCATTCTATCAGCACCCGTTTTTACATATCCGAGCCATTCCATTTGCTCACCTATTGTCTCATTAGGGTTCAACATGGCAATCCCCAAGTTACTTTTTATAATCGTAACAGGTGTTTTCAATTCATGAGAGTCATCAGCGATAAACTGCTTTTGCTTTTCCCATGTTTGAGCGACAGGTTTGACCACCTGATTTGAGAGATAAAAACTGATCGCAGCTATAACTAAAAAAGAAGTGAATCCTAGTATCAATAACGTATGGCGCAAGCGGGTTAACGTATTTTCATAATCCGTCACATCTAAAAATGCAAGGCTCTGTGCTATTGTTCCATTCAAATGAACTTCAGCAGACTCATGAATAAACCTCCAAGATCTGCCACCAACATGAATGGTATCAGAATGATCAAGAGGCATCGTGCCAGTGTCCATAATCATAACAGACATATAATCATAGTCAGTGCTAAAAACATCTCCCTCAAAATAAATATTTGGTTGGTAAAATACTGATGTCAATTGTTCAAGTACTTCTAAGGGTAGATCAAGCATAGAATCAACGCTATCAATTTCTCCAGCTATGTCTAGGTTTATACGAACGAATAAAGGATCATAGATGGGATCTAGCATTGAAAAACCGAGCCTTTCTCTAATTTCCTGTTGGATAGTATGGTAGGTGTTGAGGTAGATGAAGACAAAAGCGCCACTTACCACAATAAAGAAAATGGAGGTGATAAGAGCAAAAAGTTTATTTCGAAGGTTTTTAAGTAATTTAGTATCATATTTCATCATTTATCCCCTTTAACAAATAACCTACATTGCGGATCATTTGAATGGCTATTCCAGTCTCTGCTTTTGCCAATTTTTTGCGTAACAAGGATATATGGTATTCAACGTTGCTATGCTCTGCATCGGAATCATAACCCCAGATTTTTTCTATCATCCTTTCCTTTGAAAGGGGGATATTCTTGTTTTGTATGAGCATTTCCAATAATTGAGATTCCTTTAAGCTTAGCTTAACTGTATTGTTTTTACAAGAAATCGAGAGTGTATGAGGATTCAAAGTGACATCTTCATAGGTCAATAAACCATCCAATAAAAGGACTTCTTTTCTTCTGCCAAGTGCCCGCAAACGAGCTAAAAGCTCCTCATTATCAAAGGGTTTCGCCAGATAGTCATCTGCTCCACTATCTAAACCAGATACTTTATCCCTCGGTTGGTCTTTTGCAGTGAGAAGCAAAACAGGTGTCGTGATCCCATTTTCACGCAGCGCTTTTAATACTTCGATACCATTCATTTTTGGCATCAAAATATCTAGAATAATAAGGTCATAAATGTCTGTTAGTCCACAGTCAAGCCCATATTCTCCATCATGAGCCACATCCACAGAAAAATGATTTTTTTTCAATAGCTGTTCAATGGCTTTTGCAATATATATTTCATCTTCTACAAGTAAAATTTTCATAATCATAAATCCTCACAAACATCTTTTTATTAGGCAATTACGGAACTCAGCTGATTACCTATAATTGCAGTCATGAATTATATTTTAGCAGACTAACATTGTTTTTTCAAGGTTACCCTACTATAATTCAATGACATGCCCACAACGACCTGCTACGTAAGGATCGTGGGTTACGATCACAATCGTTTTTCCCAATTTGTTTAACTTTTCTAAAATAGCTAAAACAGCATTACGATTTTCCTCATCCAAAGAACCCGTAGGCTCATCTGCTAAAATAAGCTCACTCGGTTTTAGTAAAAGACGCGCTAGTGCCACACGTTGTTGCTCACCCCCTGATAAGCGATAAATTTTCTGAGATAAGGGCATTTCTCCAATTCCCACTTGTTTCAATGCGTTCAATATCTCTTTTTTCTTCTCAGCTTTAGATAGCTTTGAATAAGCCAAAGCCACTGATAAATTAGCCTCGATACTTTCATTGTCAATCAATGCAAAGTTTTGAAATACATAGGAAATCTTCTCACGAAGCAAACGATTCATGTTATATTTTGAAAACGTTTCTCCAAATAATAGCACCTTCCCAGCGTCCGCTTTCTCAAACATTCCCATTAAATTTAACATGGTCGTCTTTCCTTTCCCCGACTTCCCTGTAATGGCGACAAACTCTCCTTGTTTAATTTCTAAGTTCACGTTATCCAGCACTACTTTATCTCCAAATTTTTTCGTTACCTCTACTAATTGTACAGCATTCATTTTAATTTTCTCCTTTCACAACATCTAATTTATTTTTATTTTCCATCACTTTCATCATCATGCCAGATAACAACGCCTCTATCACTAACACAACTAGACAAACGATTAATGACAACGTGGTATTAAATCGACTAGCCATCGTATATGCCACTCCAACTTGAATCAACCAAACAATGGAAAAGTAGTAGAAGTAGCGACGGTAAGTGAGCCAAAAGCTCGTCCCAAAAACCCGATGAATAACTAATTTCTGTTTATACTGATGGAAGAACAGCATGACATTTTGTAAACTCAACGCAAGTGTTGTAAGTACAGTGATCCCTACTATTAAAAGTGTATTCATTAGCACTGCGCGTAGGTATGTAATGTGTTGTAAAGCTTGCTCATTAATGGTTACCAATTGTGGCAATTCATTATCAATTCCTAACTCTTGTAAAATGGGAAGCAAAGCTTCATAGGTTGCAACTAAATCATTATCATTTAATTTGACTCTCAAAGCCCCAAACCCTCCAACAGTTAACTGCTCAATCATATTTCCTTTATTTGCATGTGTAACAACTCGGATAATAGGATCTAGAATATAGTGATCGCGATCTGGAAAAACATTTGGATTAAATGAGAAAACCTCTTGTTGATTTTGAAGCCAGATAATTTTAATTTCTGGGTTTCTTAGATGATCATCAACTTCTATATCAAAATTATTTTCAATCATTTCAATATGCCATGCTCTTACATACCTAAAATAATCAAGTAATAACGCTTCTTGATCCTTATAGCGTTCTGGAATAAGTAAAATCATACGTTCATCGTCCTCAGAAATTTCAATCACATTGCCATTACTGTCATAAAGCGGAAATGCCGCTAAGTAATTGGGATTAGCGACTAGATGTCGCCAAGGATAGTACCCAGGCGTATAATCACTTCTAATTGCCATTCGATTAATATCTCCATCTAAGATCCCATTACCACCTGCTGCAAACTCATACCACGTGTAGTCTGATGCATTTATTAAAATTGCTCCCTTTTCATTCAAAATCGGATATAAATCTTGAGATAAGGTAGTTTCCAATCTTTGGACTTCTTCATCGGATAGATCAAATAGTCGAAGCCAAAACATACCATATTGTTCACTTGCTTCCCAGTTCACTAAGTTAGCACGCTCCCCTTGAATAAAATCATATAAATCCATGACCCTAGAACCAGCGATTAACACGGCAGTGGTCAATCCAATTTTAACGAGCGTATTTAATCCAAATACAAATTTAGCACTATTCTTAATACCTTGCCCGATTGGGAGATACTTGATTAGAATACATAATCCAAGTGACAGTACGAATAAAGCGCCGTAAATCAATAAGTGAAAAACTAGTATACCTAGCAAAAATCCAAAATCATAGTAGATGATGCCTAAAATAATTGCGCCTAATGCGGTAAGGATGATTAAGCTACCAGATGTTAAACCTATTGTTTTCCCATAAATTAGTTTCCAAATTCGTAATGTTTTCAAGCCATTTAATTTTAAAATACTCATTTTCTTGGTTTGTGAAGCTGCATAATAAACCCCAATAATGACTGCTATAATAAAAAGAGCAATGATGATGTAATTTTGATTAAAAGATGTCCCCTCGACCATTATCGTGCTTCCTAGGCTTGGGGTAAATTCATCGACAGTGAAGGGTATTACTGGATCAAAGTTTTCATTGAGTCGTTCGACTAAATCCGTAAGAAAATCTTCCAATGTGACACCCTCTGGGAGTTCCGCATAATGTCGTCCTGAGATCATTAAGGTTTCATAAGCCATAAGCAATGGTGCTATTTGTACTTCCGCTCTTCTGCTAAAAAGAGCAATCTGCCCGATTTGGTTAGGATATCCTGTTTGGTGATTCGATAAAAAAGACCTATCCCCTTGTGACGCTTCTTGGGTCAATGAGTGCCCATTTCTTAATGTTAAGTGATCAAAGAATGTTGTTTCATTAGTCAATAAGATAAACTTATTGAGCAATTCATCTGAGGTTTGGCTTGATCTAAACACATTGACACCCCATGCTTCTGCACTTTCTAATAACCATTGATGGAAATCAGTAAAATCTAACCCATTAGGCACTATAAATGGTTCGGCAAACTGTTCCTCCATTTCTCTAATTCTCGTAAATTCCTCTTCACTGCGTTCATTATAAAAGATCCAAAACGACACTGCTGACAAGATACACATAAATAAAACTAAATACTTTTTCATCCGCTTGATAGCCTCCTTATACTTTCACCTCGTTTGGCTTAGTAGCAGTATAAATCATCAACCTTTGCCGAACCTTTGACTTTTTAAAAAATTTAAAAAAAGAGGCAAGATTGAGTAATATGCATAACACTCATCTACCTCATTCAATTGTCATTTATTGTGTTTCTTCAATTAGATTGGAATCTTCATCTAACATCACGATATTCCCATCTTCATCAATGAAATTTCCATCCTCATCAATATCTAGCATCATCATATTGCCATCCTCATCAAATATTAGCATCTCTTCACCAGCCCCGTTGCCTCTCTCTCTAACTTCGTGACTGACCACATTGTCTCCATTTTCGTTTCCTGTTCCCGATCCTACTGTCGATTCATTGTTGCAAGCAAACAAAGCTAATGTGCATACCAACAACATCATCACTCCTAAACTCTTTTTTAAACTTTTTTTTGTCATTTTAATGACCTCCTTATTTTAAGCCTCGTTTGGCTTAATAACAGTATAAAACTTCAACCTTTGATGAACCTTTGGTTTTCAGAAAAAATTTGGCACTTTTGATGTGAATCTGAAAGCTTAGTCTATGAAAATCAACTGCAACAACCAATCCAGGAAGGTGTGTGATCGTTTATTCAAGCTAATCTCTTATTTCTTATTTGAAAGGAAAAAGTGCGTTGATGTTGTTTGATAAGCACCCAAGATTTCGAGAGAAACGAGGAAACCGCCATTTCTGAGCAACAGGTTTCTATGTTGATACAGTAGGACGAAATGAGGAGCACATCAAAAAATACATCAAAAACCAAACAGAAGTAGATAGAATAGAAGATGGTTTTAAGAATTAAGGAATGAAAGGCTCTGCGGAATCACGCCTTTAGGCGTTGTAGCGTGTCTATGTCCCCCTTATAGAGGGCAATTCAAAACCACCCCTTGAAGGGGTGGTCAGTTATTTATTGTGAAGTAAGGTGCGATCCTGAGTTATTTGTCTTTTATGAGTATACAAACTTGAAATCCCTTAGATATTTATAACAACGAAATTCGTGAGAAATGCTGTAATATCAAGGCTTTTCGTGTTGTTATAAAAAAAAGGAGGAACTCATGACAAAATATAATCCTGCGAGAAAAGAGGCAATTGCCCAATACTCAATCGGAATAAAAAAACAGGTGTGTGGCGAACTTTCTACTCTTTCTCCAGTCTTATAATCTACATGAACGTCTTTGTAACTATTCAATTTTCTTCCAGAAAACCAAATGGGAAGTGTGGATAATAAAAGAGAAATGCCGATAGATAGATTGCCATCCATATCTGCTGGACCTACAATCCATACAAGTAATCCGAATACAAAAGGGAAGACAAAAAGTAGTACTGTTCCCCAACCTTTAGATATTATTAACATATGCTTTAAACCTCCATATATTTGATGATTAACAACCAACGCTTATCGAACTCAAGTTGTGTTGATTGTTTCTTTAGGCTTTACTATGACCAAACTAGAAATTTTTTGATATACAGTCGCTTGATATTCCTATATTTCAACTATTTCAACGATCATTTGTTGAAATTTTTCAATTGAGAGCATGAAAACAATGTACTGTAATAGTGTTTTAGTCATGGTACAATTATACCATTTTTTGGTGAAAAAGTCCAGGGATGTGGACATGTGCACATACCATAGTGAAAAAGGTTGTGTAGAAGGTTCGAGAAGTTAGCGTTAAAGCCGTTTAAACTCTCGTTGCTTTGTGGTACAATATGCTTGCAGCTATCCTTAATTTTTTAGTTCCAAAGTGCCTAAATAATTAAGGAAAAGTAATTGGAAATGGAGGATTTAAATATGTCACATAAAGTTTTTAAAATGAGTTTTGCGAGTATTTATCCGCATTATGTTACAAAGGTTGAGAAGAAAAATCGGACGAGAGATGAGCTTGATGAGGTTATTTGTTGGCTAACGGGGTATAGCTTAGCTGGTTTGGCGCAGGTAATTGATGATAAGATTGATTTAGAGGCGTTTTTCGAGCAAGCGCCTGCAATGAATCCCAATGCTGAGTTGATTACAGGGGTGATTTGTGGTGTTCGTGTTGAGGAAATCGGTGATCCGCTGATGCAGAAGATTCGTTATATGGATAAATTGGTTGATGAGTTAGCCAAAGGGAAAGCAATGGAGAAAATTTTGCGGAAGTAATGTGAGACGTTTCGCCGTTGTCATATTATGTGTTGAATTGTACGAAAAAAATAGTGTTAATGAGAAGGCGTGTAATTGCCAATAAGGATGCGTAATTGAAATGGAAAAAATTTTATTTTAACGGAGGGAAGCAAATTGTCAGAACAAAGAATAGAGGATATGATGGTTGATGTCTTAAGTGGTGACGCATTGAAAAATGCGTTGGATTTTGCAGAATATTTAACGGTGAATGAAATGAGTATCAATGGAGCTGAAATTAGCTATAAAGGAAACCCTGTGTGTTATATGCACCTTGATGATGGTGAAGAATATCCCAGCCCGTGGACTATTTGGACAGAGGGTGATTATAGCAGTGAACGCGAGAATGTTCCAATGGATAAGCGTATGAAAGAAATTGCTTGGGCAAATATTAATACCTGTGGAGATTGCGGTGGGGATTGTAGCCCAGGAAAGCGGAAATTGATTTTTGGAAAAGAATTTGATCATGTGTGTAATGCTGATATGGCGTTTTATATTCCTGATGCTGAAACATTGGAATGTGTGAAAAAGTTGTTAGAAATGAGAAAACATATGATTTCTGACGACAGCTTAGCGTAGGCTAAAGCTTACTTTTTAAGTATTTTTTGGTAATTGTGTAGGCGATGGAGAAGATTTTGCGGAAGTAATATGACACACTGTTGTCACCAATTGTGTTCATTGTACAACTTCGAAAAAAAGCATTGGAAATGAGGACTTTAACCTGCAACTTTGAATTCAAATTTTTTTTAATGCGAAGCGTCCGGGTCTAATTCCCCGAGGCTCTGCCTCGAAAATGTTTTTGCGAAATTTATAATTTCGCTAATCCAGATACCCCGCCCCGATGAAAGAGGGGGAAAATTTCTCAAGGAGAAATTTTAGGGCTTGCCCTGGGGTTGTTCATTTTTTTCTCAACTATTCTAACTGGAGGTAACAATAAGTTTAACTGCAGCATCGAAAAAAGGTAAATAAAAAGGATAATTATATGAAGACTCATCATGCTTAGGACTTGATAAATTAACAAGTTTAGGTTATAATAAAGGTATCAAACTCTTTGTTTTCAGGAGGTTTCAGTCATGTCAGAAAAACCGGCAGACAGTGCGTTTACCATGCTATTTAATATAGAAGAACACGTAATTGACCTATACGAGGTTCTAACAGGTATTCGCCTTGAGCCACACACGATAAAGTCAGTCCGCCTTCAAGATGGTATGGTTCGCTCACGCTTGTACAATGACGTTTCTTTTATTACCCATGACAATCAGTTATTCGTCTTGATTGAGCATCAATCTACAATCAACCCTAATATGGGATTCAGAATATTAGAGTATTATGTGAAATTAGTAAGTGAAGATTTAAAGCCCGTAAGGTTAACCTTTTTGGAACAAATAAAGTTCAGATTCCAAGAGCAAAGTTTTACGTTGTTTACAATGGAAAAGGAAAAATGTCCGACTTACCTATTTTAGATTTGGGCGATGTTCAGGTTAAAACCAGTGTGAAAAATATCCATTTTGAAGAATTAACAGATAAAAGTACAACTAACTCGGTAGCTGGTTATGCTCGTTTTATAGAACTATCAAAAACAATGACACCATATGAAGCATTAGAAATTTTGTTGAAAGAAGGATATTTAGTTGAATTCTTAAGTGATGAGGAGAGGAGAAATATGTTCGCAGAAGTTTATTCTTATGAAAATGAATTGGCATATGTAAACAAGCAAGAAGGCAGACAAGAAGGCAAACAAGAAAAAGCACTTGAAATTGCACAAGCTAGTTTAGCAAACGGACTTGATGTAGAAATGATTTCCGCAATTACTGGACTAGATATTGAAACAATTGAAAGCCTGAAATAACTAATTAAACACGTCTGAATGAGGCGTGTTTTTAATATAGCTGCTTTGTACTAAGGCAAGTCGCGGGCAAGTGGAATTGATGGAGATGGATCAAGTGAGTATTGCAGTTGCGGAGTACTGGACTTCTATGCCTACCAAGAAAGAATTTGAACACAAGATTGCGAAGTTTACGAAGAAGCTCAGGAGTGATTAGCACGTCGTGAAACTAGATTGATTGATGAGCAGAAGTTAGTTGAGGCTGAAATTTACACCGCATGAAGTAGAACATTATAATTAATATGACATACTATTGACACCAATTGTGTCCATTGTACAAACTTCAGAAAAACTTTGGAAATACGGGCTTTAACCTATTGCTAATGAAAAATAATGAACGAACAAATGTGTCTACTATACGAAAAACTTTCAAAAAAATAAAATAAAATCATCATTGCTTTTGAAATGGAAGCTGAAATGTGGTATAATTTCAAAATAAATTTAGATAATGTGTTCTTGGAGGTTTAACCAATATGGCAGATACCATTGAATTTTCAAAGCGGAACAAGAACAATGTTCTTGATGCGTTGGAAGGAAAAAAATCATACAAAAAATTATCTCCCGCAGAATGGCACCAGTATGTGCAAAACTATAACTATGACGATGGGAATGAACCATTTTTATGGCTTGCAAAGCAGAATACGTGTGACAGAGGCACTGCCTTATGTCTATATTGGTATTTACAGCCCAATTATTTTAGCGGTAAAACGTTTGACGAGGATGACTTTCAGTATGAAGATTTTTGTTTAGTCAAAGAGATTGAACAAAATTATATGGATGGATTTTATAAAAGCGAACAGTTTTCTTTTGACCCTTACAAAGAGTTTCTTACAGACAAAGAAGATATCAGCAAAATTCCGCCAATTATGCTACAAAAAACTAATGGCATTACATTTGAAAGGCTTGATGTAGAAAGTGCTTTTTTGCGACTTCCAAATGAAAAAGAGCGAAGCACTATAGAAAAAAGAATTAAATCTGCCATAAAAATACTGCAGACGATAGACTCCCAATTTGAACTGGAAAATGTAGATAAGACTGTCAATGCCATCAAAAATGCCGTTGATTACTTTAAGAAACATGATGCAGGAAAAACAAATATCAAACATCTGTCATTTCTTTGGCTAGATTGTGTTGCACAAAAATATGGATGGGAATTTACTATTTGGGATTATGAAACAGGTGTGGGTTACGGCGTTGCCAATAAGTCAAAAAATATGTTTTGTCCTGCGGATACGTTGATTAAGCACACAATTAGTGGATTAAAAGCAACTCAGACTATTATTCAATTATATAATGATTTGAAAGGGATTAGCGCCCCAGCAGAGATGTCAAACAAATCTTATTTTGGTGTTGCAGTGCTTTTTGGAACGGCGCATTTGAAGTTTCAAAATTAACAGATACCGAAAAGAAGATGAGTAGCGCTTGTTCATCATGCCCCAAAGAAAAAAGTTTAACAAGTACTACTCGCAAAATCAAATGGAAATTCTAGGTGCGTGAGCATTTAGGATTTCCATTTTTCTATGGACGGATATCATCTAACGCTTACCAGCTGCACTGATATGACCGTTACCATCAACTGGAAAACTGTCTTTCACAATTGTAGCAAAATGTCAACTTCTTTCGTTTGTAAAACTTCGGTGGGGCGTATCCTTTACTCTAAATCATATGCTACACCATTGAGAACATAAAACTAAGCTGATGTCTGTAAATCTTTTAATGCCTATGATACTCTGGAAGTCTTTCTACTTCGTCTCATTTGACAAACAGACGGAAAAACGGTAGTTTTTTTGGCTGTTTGTCAAATCCCATGACTTCATAGATGGCTTTGTATTTACCTGCATTAAAAGATTTAAACGGCGACTTTATATCAACTGAAAAACCTTGTAGCATAAGCAACTAAAAAATTCCCATGATATTCTGGAAATCTTACTACCTATTTCAACATTCTATTGAATAAGAAAAAATATAAAATCATTGAGCCA
>Ga0123355_10006851_pt1 | contig 16963 bp, 14 predicted proteins | sample TergutEmb28metaG_3_FD_89872 | JGI IMG/M metagenome (GOLD analysis project Ga0123355, IMG submission 89872) | Embiratermes neotenicus P1 segment gut microbial communities from Petit-Saut dam, French Guiana - Emb289 P1 | ecosystem: Host-associated > Arthropoda: Insects > Digestive system > Gut ...
AAAAATGGATAATTAAGCGAGAGTTTAACCCACTTACAGTGCTGTTTGCTTTTATTGCAACCGTAGCCACTGTTATTACGCTTATTTTGTATGTTCGCTGGGAACGCCCAGTACCACCTCCGAGAGAATATCCATCCACAATTTACGATCAGCAAGGAAAGCCTCAATCGGATGATTACTCATTAGATTCGACACAGAATGATACTTCATCAACACCTCCACTGCTAACCCAGACTTACCCACCAGAAGAAATACGTGTCCGTTTTGAAATGGGTAGCAATTCATATTTGATAGATGGTTTAACCCATACCACAGATGTTGCTCCGCAGATAGTTAGAGGCCGAACCATGGTGCCTCTGCGCGTAATTGCAGAAGCATTCGGCGCACGGGTAGAATTATCTGATGAAACTGGAGCAATAATGATATATCGTCCTGTCGGTGATAAGTACGTCAGATTGCCAATTGCCCTAACTAACTATGAAATAGTTGGTGGCCGGATAAAAGTTCCTCTGCGCTATATGGCTTATTTTCTTGGCGCAAGGATAGAGGGGCATCGAAACCCCAATTTTGTGTACGTGGTTGGATTTCCACTTGATTAATCCCTACAAAACTTCACTTGAAGCACTTTCACCTTATGCCCTTCAGCTTTTTTAGATGATGCGGTTATTTTTTCAATGTAATTATGTAAAAACTGCATCTTCTCTCCATTGGTTAAGGCTTTCCAGTTATCACGGAAGTTTGTTGTGATATCTTCCATTGTAAGCGGTATATCCTCGGAAGGATTATCTGGTATACTCTCCATCTGCTCTATGTATGTATTTTTCTCACTCGTTATCAGGCTCTGCATTTGCTCAAAGTTATCAAAGCTGATACGTTCATTGATATACAGGTTCATTAATTCTTTCTCACGTTTGGTCAGTCTGGCTATCGCGTTTTCGTATTCTTCACGGATGAGGGCATTAATGCTTTCTTGTTTATTTGCATCTTGCATGTGAAAATCATCAGAGCCGACTTTTAGGTCTTCAATATCCCTCATGTATTCTTCAAATGCAGTTTCTACTTTGTTATGGCTAAACCTTGCTGTCTTACATAAGCCTTTTGCAATATTAGGGCAGCGATAACCACGGCTAATAATTTTATCACCATTTTTATTTTTTTTATATTCGCCATTGGTTTGGATTCTTGCTCCGCACTCGGCGCAGTATAGCACACCGCAGAAGTAGTTATCTTCTTTCGGTCTTTTGGTATATGATACCCGTTTTACTTTTCCAATTTTCTTTTGAGTAGCATTATATATCTCATCACTGATAATTGCCTCATGTTTTCCTTTTGCTTCAAAGTAACGCTCGGCATCATCAAGGCCATATCTTACTTTACCGATATAGTTTGGGTTAGTTAATATTCCTCTTACACTGGCATGATGCCATGTAGCCCCTAGTTTAGGTTTGATTTCTCGCTCATTTAGGTTTCTTGCAATGCTCGCATATGACATATTACCATCTAGGTACATAGCATAAATTTCTCTAACGATTTTAGCTTCTTCTGGATTTATTTGTTGTACCTTCTCACCACTCTTACGGTCGTAGCCGTATGAAGTGGTAAACCCGGCAAGGGTATATCCTTCCTTTACTTTTTTCTCACAAGCAAGTTTTACCCTTTCAATGGTGTTCTCCCTCTCAAACTCGGCAAAGATACCGATTATTTTAAGAAACATTCTCCCTGATGCAGTTTGGGTATCAATGCTTTCCATTAAAGAGTTAAAAGAGCATTTACTTTTATTAAATAGTTCTGTTAGTTCGATTAAGTCTTTCGTGTTTCTTGTTAGCCTGTCTATTTTATATACAAGCACATTATTTACTGCACCAGATGTGATATCCTTAATTAATTCATTGATGGCTGGTCTATCAGTTATATTTTTACCACTGATACCTTCATCAGCATATACCTTATAGAATCTCCAATCTTTAATTTGGATGTAATTTTTGAGCTTATCAATCTGCGCCCTGATTGAGTAGCCCTCTTTGGCTTGTTCGTCGGTTGATACTCTGACGTATATCGCCGTGTTCATCATTTTAGATCCTGTCCTTCCTCTTGGGACAGAAATTTATTTTCAACGCACTCTCGTTTTATCTTTGCTAGTCTTGGGATTGAGGTTTTCATGAAAAACTTTAGCATTTCCTTTTGGAGGTTATCCGACAGAATGATTTTTGGTTTATTCACCATCTCAATATTTTCCACTTTTACCATTATGAAAAACCCCTTGATGCGCATATATACTTAGAGCATATGCACAGGGGTTTTTCCATGATACTAAAATTTAAGCATGAGCTACCTAGGACGAACCCTTGCATTTATTAGCTTTGAAGTTCATCAGTTTATCCAAAATTTGGCATCCGTAACAGAAATTCCGATCTGCAAAATTGTAAGCTTCACACACAACGCAATCTAGTACGAAAAAGTAGCCACCAGCATCCAAGTAATGGGATGCTGGTGGCCGTTTATTTATTGTACCAAAACTGCTTTCAGTTCCGCAGGCAATTGCTCTTGGCTAGCGTGCAGAGACAGTATAAAATCTACAGACTCTTTTTTAGACAACTCTTCCAACCGTTTAAGTAATTTAACCAGTTCTTCTGCTTTGGGTTCGGTATCACAAATGTTGCAAATTATATTGCTAAGGCCGTCTACATAAATATGTGTAATATCATTGTTTTGAGACAAGATGCCCAAAATAAAGCCAATAAACTCGCGATAGTTAGACAGTAGTCCCTTTTCTGTTTCCACAAACCTAATGTCACGATGCAAGTCGCGCGTGTGTCGCCTATCATCGTCGATGTACACAATATGCCCATCAGTAGTTTTTACGTTTTCGTTTGCCATTTCGATAAGTTTGCGGGTTTTGCCTTCGCCCTTTAGACCTGCCAAGAATTTGACCATTAAAACCGCCTCCTAAATAATATTATTGTTGCGTTCTTACGACCATTATAGCATAATCTACATGCAATGCTAGATATATTCTAAGAAAATGTAAATTAACAATATGAGGTAAAATATGCATCTCAAACGATTAGAACTTGTGGGGTTTAAGTCCTTTGCAGACCGTACTGTGCTGGATTTTTCAAAAGGGTTAAATACCGTGGTTGGGCCAAATGGTAGCGGAAAATCAAATATAGCTGACGCGTTGCGTTGGGTGCTTGGCGAACAAAGCGCGCGACAATTGCGTGGTGGTAAAATGGAGGACATAATTTTTTCTGGTACCGCGCACAGGCGGCCGCTTGGGTATGCAGAAATTATCATGCGTATAGATAATTTGGATAATAAATTGCCACTTGAGTTTGCGGAAATTTCTGTTGCACGGCGTGTGTATCGCTCGGGTGAAAGCGAATATTCGATAAATGGTGAACCCTGCCGCTTAAAGGATATTCAGCTGCTTTTTATGGATACGGGTGTTGGGCGTGACGGGTACTCGATAATTGGGCAGGGTAGGATTGACGAAATCCTTAGCCTGCGTAGCGAAGATAGGCGACATATATTTGAAGAGGCTGCAGGCATTGGCAAGTTTAAGAACCGCCGCAACGATGCAATGTCAAAGCTCGAGCGAGAGCGTCAAAATCGCGTCCGGGTGGATGATATTATTCAAGACCTTGAAGAACAGCTAGAACCACTGGAAGGTCAAGCTAAAGACGCAAAATATTATCTTGAGCTGCGAGAAAATTACAAAAATACCCATATAAATATTTTTTTGACTGAAATGGGTAAAATTGATAACGAACTTGCGCAAATCAAAGAGACGCAACAAAACAGCAACATCCAATTTGATAACGGCAAACGCCAACTTAACGAAGCTCGCTTGGCCAGTGAAGGCCTAAAGAAACTTGCTGCTAACGCAGAAGTTGCATACCGCAATGCCAACGAGGTACTTTTAGAAGCAACTACTGCATTAGAAAAAAATGAGGGAGACAACAAACTCCTGCAAAATAAAATCGACCAAATTGCAACAGAGCGCGAACGTCTAACAGCCGAGGTAGCAAAACGCAAAAATGCATTAGCACAAAAAGAGTTTGAGTGTAAACATGAAGACGATGTTCGGCGTGAAGCACAGGAAAAATTGGACGAACTAAACAAGGAGCTAATGCAACACCAACAATCTACTGCTAATATGGAGGAAACGCTGCGCCAAAGTAGTGCCAGGCTGGAGGCATTTAACCAAGCCATTGTTGATGCTCTGACCGCGAGTGCGAACAACCAAACACGTGTTGCCGATGCTGAAAGTGCTTATTTGCGTCTTGAAGATGAAAAGGAGCAGTTAAACGGTGAAATCGAGCTGCACGACACAAAAATAGCAGAACAACAGCTGACTGTAGAGGAAGCTGGTGCGGCACTGCTGGCATGTGAAGATAATTTGAAGCGCGTGAGGTCAAATGTTGCAGCATACGCACAGGCATACCAACAGCTAGCAGAAGAAAATAACGAGATTGATAAGCAGGTAAACCACGCACAGGAGTCTGTTACTATTGTAAGCAGCCGCCACCGCGCTCTAGCAGACCTTGAGGCACAGCATGAGGGTTTTTTACAAAGCGTAAAGACAGTGTTGCGAAAAAAAGCGAGTGACCCAAAATATGCGGGCATTTGCGGCGCGGTTAGTGAACTTATTAGTGTTGATAGCGAGTATGAAGTCGCAATCGAAACTGCGCTAGGCGGTGCGGCGCAAAATATCGTTACTCTGCACGAAAACGATGCAAAGATGGCAATAAATATGCTCAAGGATACAAAAAGCGGTCGTGCAACTTTCATGCCACTTACATCTGTGCGTGGCAAGTTATTGGATGTATCACGATTTACACAAGAAAATGGATTTATAGATATTGCAGCAAATTTGGTGACAAATGATATTGAGTATGACCAAATTGTCGCTCAGCTACTGGGTGATGTGTTAGTGATGGATAATATGGACAATGCGCTTGCATTCAATAAAAAGCAGAAGCATCACTATAAAATAGTGACCCAGGGTGGTGAACGTCTTGCACCAGGCGGCGCAATAACCGGAGGTACAACTGGTCGCCAATCTGCAAGCTTAATAGGGCGTAGGCGGCAGCTGGACGAGCTTATGCAAAAATTGGAATTTCTACAGTCCGAACTTGATGAAGCTACAAGACTCAAACGAGACCTTGTCGAAAAACGCCAAGCCACAGAGGAGGCACTTCAAGCTGCGCGCGAAAATGAGCAAAGTATCACACTTGAGACCGAACGACAGCGCGACCGCCTAAACAGTGTAAAAGAAATTGTTAAACACTTGGATGTACAAGCCTCCCAATATGATGACGAGAACCAAAAAAAAATGCAGCAATTGGTAGAAATGAACTTATTGATACGCACGGCAAAAGCCGAACAAAGGTCACTTGATGATGGCATTAAGGTTGCGCGAAAAAATTTGGAAAATTACCAGCGGCAAATTGAGCGTGACCGCCAAGACCAAACAGAGGAAGCGGGTATCCTTACAGACTTGAAAATAGAAATCAGCCGCCGCACCGAATGGGTTGGCGAAGCCAAACGTAATGTAGACCGCCTCAAACGCGAGGGTGCTGTTATTTCTGATGAGATAAAAATTCTGATAAATGAAATATCTGCTACGGAAGACATGGCAAAACAAAATATCGCAAACTGTACACAAATTGCAAGTAATTCTACAAAGCTCAAAACCCGGCTTGCCGAAGTACGCGAGCAACTAACCGCATCCGAGCAGGAAAAAGTTCGCCTCGATGCCGCAATAGTAAAGGCGGAAGAAGAAACCCGTACCCATGCAGACTCATCCGCTTTGTTGGAGCGTGAGCTTGCACGCCTAGAGATGCGTAAAGAGCAACTAGACGATACCAGCCATCGTTTACACAATGAAGTCTGGGAAGAGTATGGTTTGACATACCAAAAGGCACTCTCGTACAAAAATACAGACATTTCTGAGGCAGTAATGCGTCGCAGCATGCAGGACTTGCGCGCAGAACTCGCTGGGCTTTCTGATGTAAATATTGGCGCGATAGAGGCGTACAAACAAATAAAAACCCGATATGATTTTTTGTCTGCCCAGCGGGATGATATTTTGATGGCAGAAGCTACACTAGTGGAGCTTATAGGCCAGCTTACCAAGCAAATGGAGGATGTGTTTGCTGCACAATTTACACTTATCGATCAGCATTTTCAAGAAGTTTTTCGGCAAATGTTTAGTGGCGGCAAAGCATCCTTGCGCTTGATGGACACGCAAAACGTGCTGGAGTCCGGTATTGAGATAATTGCACAGCCGCCGGGCAAAAGCCTGCAAAACCTAATGCTGCTTTCTGGAGGCGAGCGCGCACTTACTGCTATTGCGCTGTTGTTCGCAATTTTGCGGCTCAAACCCTCTCCATTTTGTGTATTGGACGAAATTGAATCTGCGCTTGACGATGCAAACGTATTGCGCTTTGCATCGTACCTAAAGGAGTACGCCGTGGGTACGCAGTTCATTATCATCACACATCGCAAAGGTACAATGGAAGTTGCTGAGCATATGTATGGTGTAACTATGGAGGAGCAGGGGATTTCTAAATTGGTGAGCGTTAGGTTTGAGGATTAGGGCGTGTTCCCACTATTTCATTTATGCTTTATGAAAAATGCAAAATAAAAACCAGCTCCATATCCAACGGTGCTGGTTTTTTATGACTATCAACTGCGCCGGAGCTTTCCAAACTCGAACCCTCAAACTCCCGCAAATTCAGTTGTTTCACGCCGTCCTTGTAGTTGAAGGTGATTTTCATTTCATCGTCATATACATAAACTGCGTTTACGAAGATGTCAATTATGGGCGGTTTTGGGGTTATAGTACCAGAAATTAACTAATCTATAATATTTTCCAGTACAAATGTTTTAAATGATACAGCGTCTTCGTTAGGATAAAGTTTTCTTTCGCCGAGTCCGTAATGGTCAAACAAAGCGTTTGATATTATCGGACGAAAAATCTCCGGCAATTCATCCATTGCCCAAAATGCCGCCTCTTGTTTAGAAAAGAGTTTGCCTGTTTTTCTGTATGACAATACTCTGCATAACGTAAGAATGGCAAAAGGTCTGTGGGAATCATTATCAGAAGCTGCATCCAAACCGCACACATCTGATATAGCGTCCCAAAAATCGTTTTCGGGAATATCAGAAATTAAACTTTCTGCTGACATTCCATACAGGCATATTCCCTTTTCCCTAACTACCTTCAAACAGGATGTTGGCTCCACAGTATTTGCATTTATTGTCAGTAATCTGTGTGACAGATTTTCGCCCTGCGTGAATTGCTTATACTGTGTTATAAAATACTCGCTGAAATAGAAATTATACATCGGCGGGTATTTCCACGGATTCAAGCAACCCTTTGCAACAAGGGTAACTTCAAGCGGACACGGCTGTTGATGTATTGAAAGCAACCGCGAACCCAGTTCGATTTTTTCATTAGCTGACATTGGGTTTTCAATTACCCCAATCATGTCAATGTCGCTGCTTTTTTCGTCAAAGGCATTTAAAATAATTGACCCGTTAAGATAAAATCCTAAAAGGTTATCCTTCAATAATGAAGTTAATGCCATCACGACATCGCTAATCTGCTTCTTTACATTAGCCGAGCATGTTTCATAATTTTGAAACCTGTTTTCGCACATATGTTTTCCTCCGCAATATATAATAAAATCATTTTTACATATTGGCGAAAGGTGTTTTTATAACGCCAATATGATTTATTTATTATTTACCAAGGGTTTCACCTCGTTTCCATATCAAAAATCACAACTCAAAAACTATACCACAGCCGTAGCCGCAATGAACAGAAAAAAGTAAGCCACAAAACGGCTTACCTTTTTTCATTCCCAAAACTTTACCGTTATCCCGAATACCTCTTTACCAACAAAGGTGTTCGAGTAACAATGATTTCCTGCCCGAGAAGGGACTTGAACCCCCACGATGTCGCCATCAGTGGATTTTGAGTCCACCGCGTCTGCCATTCCGCCACTCGGGCAACGAACGGATTATACACAACACCGTGGCAGATGTCAAAGGTTTTTAACGTTTTTCTACAACAAATTTGATAGATGTTTTTTCTTGCCCGTCAACCTCCAGTTGTGAAAAAGCAGGGATACATACCAAGTCTATGCCATTTGGTGCAACATAACCACGAGCAACGGCAATACTTTTTACAACTTGGTTTACTGCGGCAGCACCAATGGCATTAATTTCCACAGGCTTGTCTGTGCGCAAGATGGCTGCAATAGCGCCAGCAACGGATTTGGGTTCAGATTTTGATGACACCCTCAAGATTTCCATAACAATTCGCCTCCTATTATGATAAGTGCGGTGATAGACTGCATAGCAATTATATCACATTTGTACGTAATAGTCGTCATGATATTACCATTTTCTGTTGGAAAAACTAGGTAATGTATTTCCGCATATTCTTTAGCGCGTTTTTCTCTAGACGGGAGACTTGGGCTTGGGATATGCCTATTTCATCGGCCACTTCCATTTGGGTTTTTCCATCAAAAAAACGGAGCGATAAAATTGTCTTCTCGCGTTCACCCAGTCGTTTCATCGCCTCAGATAATGACAAGTTCTCGAGCCATCTGTTATCCGTATTTTTGTCATCACTTACTTGATCCATTACAAAAATAGCATCTGCACCATCTTGGTACACTGGCTCAAAAAGGCTAACTGGGTCTTGAATTGCATCTAGTGCAAAACCGACTTCCTCTTTCGGCAACTCCATTTCCTTTGCAATTTCTTCAAGTGTGGGTTCTTTACCGTTTTTTGTAGTTAGAGCTTCGCGTACACTAAGCGCACGATAAGCAGTGTCGCGTAACGAGCGGCTTACTCGTATAGAGTTATTATCTCGCAAATATCGGCGTATTTCGCCAATTATCATTGGTACGGCATAGGTGGAAAATTGTACACCGTGCGATGTGTCAAAATTATCGATAGCCTTGATAAGCCCGATACAGCCTACTTGAAAAATATCATCTACATATTCTCCGCGCCGGTTAAAACGCTGGATTATACTAAGAACAAGGCGTAAGTTTCCAAATATATATTTTTCGCGTGCTTCTTCGTCTCCCTGTTGTATGAGGTCAAATAACGTACGCTTTTCTTCTCCTTTTAGTACAGGCAGCTTTGACGTGTTTACGCCACAGATTTCTACCTTGCTACTGTGCATACAAATCACTCCGAAAAAAAATAGTACAAAGACTTCTTGTACTAATGTTTTCCAGAGGTTGGTAAAGTATACTGGAAATATTTGTGAATCGGCTATGTTCGTTTTACAAGATTTGCTAGAAACTTTCCATCTTCCAAAAACTGCTCTGCACTATCTCCCTTTACAAACTCGATAAGCAGTGCTGGGTTTGCTTCGCGTATAGTTTGTATATACATTTTCCAGTCAGCTTCAGCTGCACTAAATGGGCGGCGTTCGCTATAATTAGCATGGGAAAATGTATGCACATTCTTTAGTTTGCCCATTTTTACAAGGGTTTGCAGGTTATTGCAGTTTGTTTCTACTAGGTCGCCGGGGTTTTGCCAATATGTGTACACATTTGGCATATCAACCTCGTTTAGTAAGCGTATGGTAGATTCAATGGTGTCGGTGAGTGTGTTGTCGTGGTACTCAAATGCGATATCTATACCGGCTGTAGCAGCTTTTTTTGCAACAGCCTTAATGTCAGCGACTGCTTTTGCACGGCTTTCCTCGGATACGGAATCACTTGGTCTCCAGTCTGCGCCAGTCCAGATGCGGATTGTATTGGTTCGTAAGTTTATCGCTGTTTTTAGAACTGCGTCAAAGCTGTTGCCATTTTCCTTGCCAGCAAAATAATATGACCCGTATGAAATTACTTCAAGCCCGCTATCGATTGTCTGTCGAACTATTTCTTTTGCAAGTTCTTCGTCGCCAGGAGGGCAGTGGGCATCACCGCTCCACTCAATACCATCAAGGTCTGCCTCTTTTACAAGGCGGACGATTTCTGCAGGCGTCAGGTCACGCAGGGTTACAGATGCTAGACCTATTTTCATGATTATTGCCCCCTTTAGATGCTGTAGGTTGGAACGCGCTGGTCGATACATGTTGCAATTTCTACAACTTGCAAGCTGTCAGATATATCGCAAGGCATTGTATTGCCGTTACGTAGCGCGTCAAAGAATTTTGCATTTTCGTTATAAAACCCACCCAGTATAAAATCGTCTAGCGGGTCTGCAATATCACTGCCGCATATCGATTGCGATATCTCGCCATTACAATACACTTCAATTTTGCCATTTCCATCAATGCAACCGTGCCAAATGGGTAGCTGTACAGTAAGTAGCCCTTTTGTAGTATTGATATCTAAACGCTCAGTGTTTACACTGGAAATTGGCAAAAATGCTAAATTGGTTAGGATTCCATTTTCCATTTCGCATGACATATGAAAATTTGCGACTGTCGGACCGGCTTCGGGTAGCTCGTTATAGCGGAAATCCACTGACTTATAGCTTGATTGCGCAAGATAGCGCACAAGGTCTATGCCATGTATTGCAGTGGTAGAAAAATGCGGGTCAGTACGGTTATGGCGTACCATCCGGTACGAAATATCAAGAATGCACTCTACTCCGCCCCATTTGTCAATCATGTCCACAACGCTACGTACAATAGGCATGTGCCGGCGGTTAAATGCCACCATATTAGGCACTTTGCCAGCATTTGCGGTTTGTATCATTTGTATAGTTTCTTCTGCAAAAATCCCTGGCGGTTTTTCTAAAATAAGTGGGTAGCCCTTTTGCATTATTTTGCAAGATAGCATTGCTGTTTTGTCTACTGGTGCAATAAGGCAGACTGCATTTGGCTGCACTGTATCCAACATTTCATCAATATCTGTGTACCATGCAGGTATGTCAAATTGCTCTGCAAGGGATTTTGCCTTTTCACCATTTATGTCGCAGCAGGCGGCAAGCTGTACATTTGTGTTTGCTGCCTCATATCTTTTACAAGCTGGGCCATGTTGGTTTAACGCCATTACACCGCAGCCTATGATGCATATTTTGAACATTTTTTTGGCACTATTGGCTTCATGCAATTTACTCATAATATACCCTCCTACCAAACAAATTCTTGTAGTGGCTGTAAGATTACACACTCTGCGTCGCCATTGCCATAGAAATACCTAAAACTTTCGGGGTTTTCTGCATTTAGTGCCATAACATCGTAGTGGTTTGGAATAACATATTTGGGGCTTGCTGCCAGGGTCAACTCTATTGCTTGCGCAATGTTCAAGTTACCAAATTTACCGTTAATACATGTGAGTAATACATCAATATTTTTTGGTGCAGCTTCTAGTAAAAGGTTACAAAAGGCCGTATCGGATGTGTGATACACGGTTTTTCCGTTCGGGAATGCAAGGAGATACCCGCAGGTGTCAACGGTGTCTGCACCTGTGGCAAGTGCGAAAACACCGGTTATGGTCACACCATTTATTACTGCGCTGTCGCCATGGTCTACCACATTAATGTTTTGGATGCCAAGTGTTTTAAGTTTTTTTGCCGCGTGGCGCGGTGCTATAAATTGTGTGGTGTCTTTGTATAAGTATGATCCAATGGTCTCCGGGTCTAGATGGTCTGTGTGGTCATGTGTGACAATGAAAATATCCGCATGTACATCCTCTGGCTGGACAGGCGGCGGGTATGCGCGCGCAAACAATGGTGCAACTTTGCCAACGCTGTCGGACAAGTACGGATCAATGAGAATTTTTTGGCCGCCGCCTTTAATCATGTAGCCTGCTTGGCCTAAAAACCATAGTGCCACGTTGTTTTCTAGCACAGGCGCATCCCATGGGAAATTTTTTTGCATTTCAAACCACCGCTTTCTACAATCATTCTAATGAAAAATTATTATGTTGTCATTCGCTTATCCCTAGTGTACACTAAACGCAAGACTTAGACAATGTCTATTAATAGACTGTCAATACGGCAGTTCGAGTAGTCTTAGAAAAGGAGAGATACGTATGTATGACTATGGTACTAACTTTATCAAAGCAATGACGTATGACCACCCGTCAGAAATCCCTATTTCGTCATGGATACTGCCCGCCATGTGGAAAAAGTATGGCGAGGAGTTAGTACAGTTTGCTAAAGAGTATCCAGATTTTATCCACCACATACCGGATTTGAATAACCTAGCCGCAATTACACCATCTACCTACATGTATGGCGATCATACTGATGAATGGGGCTGTGTGTGGAGCAATATTGAAGAGGGCTTAGAGTCTATCGTAACCGGACATCCTGTCCCAAACCGTGAGGATATACTCACGTTAGAAGTACCAAATAATACAGATGGACGCATCCCACATGGCCTTATGTACTTACGTTTGCTAGACTTGCGTGGTTTTGAAGAGGCAATGATGGATTTTGCCGAGGAATGTGAAGAGCTGCAAATCCTCATTGATAAAGTGCTTGCGTATAACTGTAAGCAAATTGAATATGCGTTGCCTCGTTTCGATAAACATGTGACCTTTGGTGACGACCTTGGCATGCAAAATGGCCTTGCAATAGGTGCGGAAAAATGGCGTAAGTATATGAAGCCATGCTTCAAGAAAATGTTTGACATAGTTCATGCAGCAGGGAAATACGTCTACTTGCATACCGATGGTATGATTTATGAAATTATACCAGACCTTATCGAATGTGGTGTGACCATGCTTAACCCGCAGTATAGAGCAAATGGACTGGATAATCTTGTCCTCACATGCAAGGGTAAGGTCTCTATGAACTTGGACTTAGACCGTCAGCTTTTCCCGTTTGCTACACCATCGCAGCTCGACGACCATGTGCGTGAAGCGGTTGAGGCATTGTACATGCCAGCAGGGGGGCTTGGGCTAAGTATTGAGCTTGGGCCGGATGTACCGCTAGCAAATGCTGCCGCACTATATGACGCAGCACGGAAGTATAAAGTATATAAAAGATAAACCAACTATAGAGAGGATACAAAATCATGAAAATCGCATTTGTAGGCGCAGGCAGTGTCGGCTTTACACGCCGTCTTCTTGCGGACATTATGACAGTACCAGAGTTGCGCAACACGGAGATTTCTTTCATGGATATCAACCAGAACAACTTAGATATGGTAACACAGCTTTGCCAGCGTGATTTGGATGAGAATGGAATTAACATAAAAATCCACTCAACTCTTAACCGCCGTGAGGCTTTCAAGGATGCGAAATATGTTATCTGCTGTTTCCGACATGGTATGCTGGAGGCATTTGAAACAGATATCGACATACCGCTCAAGTATGGTATTGACCAATGTGTGGGCGACACCCTTTGTGCGGGCGGCATTATGTACGGCCAGCGCGGTATTGCAGAAATTTTAGAGGTATGTAAAGATATCCGCGAGGTAGCAATGCCAGGCGCAATAATGCTTAACTACGCAAACCCCAACGCTATGATAACTTGGGCTGCCAACAAATACGGCGGTGTATTTACCATTGGGCTTTGTCATGGTGTACAGGGCGGCCATCATCAAATTGCAGGTGCATTTGGGTTGAAAAGAGATGAAGTGGATATTATCTGTGCGGGTCTCAATCACCAGACTTGGTACATTTCTGTCAAGCATGATGGCAAAGACTTGACCCCGATGATTTTGGAAAAATACGAAAATGATGAACACCTTTGCCAAACAGAGAAAGTACGCATAGATATGTTGCGTAATTTTGGGTACTATTCCACAGAGTCTAACGGACATTTATCTGAATATGTTGCGTGGTATCGCAAACGCCCCGATGAGGTCGAAAAATGGATAGACCTTGGTGTATGGATAAACGGTGAAACAGGCGGCTATCTGCGTGTATGCCGTGAGGGGCGCAACTGGTTTGAAACAGACTTCCCTAACTGGCTGAAAGGACCTGCAAACACGCTCAAACCAGAAGACCGAAGTGAAGAGCATGGCTCGTATATCATAGAGGGTTTGGAAACAGGACGGGTTTACCGTGGGCATTTTAATGTAATGAACAACGGCTGCATTACTAACCTACCTGCCGAATGCGTAGTGGAAGTACCTGGTTATGTCGATGCTAACGGTGTAAACATACCACAGGTAGGCGAGTTGCCACTGGGTGCCGCCGCAGTATGCTCGCAAACAACGTGGGTGCAGCGGCTTGCGGTTGAGGCGGCTGTTGCGGGTGATATCAACCTACTACGTCAGGCAATGCTTATGGATCCGCTAACTGGTGCTGTGTGCAACCCAGCGGAAATTTATCAAATGGTTGATGAGATGCTGATTGCTCAGGCAGAATGGCTACCGCAATATAAGGACGAAATTGAAAAGGCGAAAGCGCGCTTTGCAAATACAGAGACACGAATCCCTCCCAAAAACTATGATGGTATTCGTGTACACGAGAAATCTGTAGATGAGATGCGTCAAAATATTGATCAAGCGAGGGAGAACGCCGCAAACGCGGACAAAGCGAAGGAGAGGTGATTTATGCAATCACGCTCTGCATTTTTTGTATGCTGCTTGTTGGTAGTCATTGTTATGATAGCATCATGTGGCAGCGATATAGGCGATGTGGAAGAAGAATTGTACGAGGAATACCAACATGATAGTGAACAAGGCGAAGCAACCGACGAGGCGGATCGACAAGACTTCTCAACTGAACAAGGCGAAGCAACCGACGAGGCGGATGGACAAGACTTCTCAACTGAACAAGGCGAAGCAACTGACGACGCGGATGGACAAGACTTCTCAACTGAACAAGGCGAAGCAACTGACGACGCGGATGGACAAGACTTCTCAACTGATGCCACATACCTTGTCGAAAGATTTGGTCTCACCTCCGCACAATTCCTCGACCAAGGGCGGCTTCCGGCAAACTTTGAAGAGTACAGTGCGAACTTTTTGTTGGAAACAGCCGAGCCGATGACCCGCACGGAATTTGTGCTTGCAGTCAAACGCCTACTTGCGACAATAGATGAGGGGCATCTTGCGCGTAGCTTTAATACACTATGCGAGGATGGGAATTTTAGTGTGGTGTTCCAAGACGGGGGCTTTACAGACAGCCATTTTATTGCACGACCATATGGTTTGTTTCTTGCAGATGAAAATTACGTTATTACAAACTATGAGGTAACGTCAATAGGAGGTGTACCTATTGACGAAATTTTGGATATCATCGACTTGCATTATGGCAGATACAACGAGTTTGGCAGGTTGCGCAACCATGGTCGATATGCTCGAAGTGAGCTTATGCTAAGGCTCGCAGGGGCAGACATTGACAGACCCGATGGACGACGGTTGGTTGATATAGGTCTGCTCTGCCACAGCAGTGGCAGTACATCTAGTTTGACCGTAGGGTTTACTCCATTACATCCTTCCCGTTATAGGTCGGTTGGGTTTCAGCAGCCATATATAATAAGGCATGAGCAAATGGGTGATGTATTATATATTAGTATGCGCTCGACTTTTACCCATCATCCAGAGTTTCAAGCGGTAGAACGTGCAATTACAAATGCGCTAGATGATGGTATCCGCAAGTTTATATTGGATTTACGATTCCTGCCTGGTGGGACTCCAGATGCAATTCACCAACTAGCTGACGCTATGGGTGTAATCCTGCCGAGTAAGGGGATAATTTTGCGGCTAAATGACCATTTGCGTGAAACTGCCGTTCCGGTAGTACGAGATCTTCCTCAGTTTGTAAATTTGCCAGACAGTGCCTTTGAGGTTGATGGATACCTTTTCATACCTCCAAACATGGATATAATTGCCAATGAACATGACATAGTAATTGTTGCTCTTACTAGCGCCGATACCTTTAGTGCAGGAGTCCAATATGCCGCAATTATTGCAGACAGTGGCTTTGGATATATTATTGGCGAGCCTAGTGCTACATCACCGTCAAACTATGGCTTTAACTATCATATCAACCTGCCATTAGCAAGGATAATCGTTCGTGCGTCATATACGATCGAATTACGGGCAGATACTACAGCCGACCAAGTGGTGCTATGGCCAGATATCTGGGCTGCCCCTTGGGAGGCAATAGATGTAGCACTGGATTTTTTGAGTGATTATGAGGGATAGATTGACATATAGACACTACACCCTCCCCTACGTTTTGCCTGCGTTGGTTTGTATCGGGCGACTAGCAGTCCTCTTATCAACACGCATTGCAAGGTGTGTGCTGTGATGGATGTTAAGAGGTAGTTTTTTATTCAATTAAACTACTAGATTCAGGCAGGTGTGCCACTTCTTGTAATATACAAATTTTAGCAGTTAGCAAGACTAATTTTGTACATCTCTAGAAAGGATGATAACTATGATTATCACAACAACAGAAAGAATCCCAGGTAAAGAGTACCAAATAATTGGACCTGTGGTTGGGAGCGAAGTAAGGGCTAAACATGTTGGCAAACAACTTATGGCAGGCCTCAAAACCCTTGTAGGTGGCGAAGTTAGGCAGTTTACCGAGCTGCTTACGGAAACAAAAATGGCCGCACTAAAACGCATGGAAGAAGCGGCCAAAGAGGTTAATGCAGATGCGGTTGTTTGCTATCGCTATTTTACTGCAGATGTAATGGACGGCACCATTGAGGTTGCTGCGTATGGTACCGCTGTAAAATTTGTGTAGTTATTATTACTCTGGTACAAAACTCTTTAGTATTATTGCTGATGTACCATTTGTGGGGGCTATACTATATTCACCCATTCCAGCAGGAATGAATACTGAACTTGCAGTAGGGAGCATAACCTCTATACCACACGCCGTTATCATAACACTGCCCTCAACGCATGTGAAAATGAAAAATGCAGCAGGGTCAGATTCCTCAGTAATTGGTGTGACAAGTGTGTATTTTTCTATGGCGAAGAACGGATTGCTTATTGCATAGGTAATCTCGTTTTCGCCTATTTTTTTTGTTTGGCCGCATACAATACCTTTGGGGATTTTAT
>Ga0123355_10006853_pt1 | contig 16963 bp, 16 predicted proteins | sample TergutEmb28metaG_3_FD_89872 | JGI IMG/M metagenome (GOLD analysis project Ga0123355, IMG submission 89872) | Embiratermes neotenicus P1 segment gut microbial communities from Petit-Saut dam, French Guiana - Emb289 P1 | ecosystem: Host-associated > Arthropoda: Insects > Digestive system > Gut ...
CGACTCTATGCGCTTGATCGAGCAAGCGAAAGGCCCCGGTCGCTGGACCGCGGCGATTCGCCTCCAGTGATCCAGACACGCGCGTCCGCTTCCTTTCGTCACGCTCCGTCAGCAAGCCTGCGCATATTTCGTGTCATGATCGCCCTGATGCTCACCGCCTATCCCGCCCCAGGTGCTGCCGGCACTGTCGTAAAGCCCGTCTGGGTTGACCTCCTGCAGCCGACGCCTGAAGAGCGGGATCGCATTGCGCGCGAATACGGCCTGCGCGTCCCTTCACGCGAGGCGCTGCAGGAAATCGAGTCCTCGAGCCGCCTGCGAGCCGACGGCCAGGTGCTGACACTCAGCATGCCGCTCACCGTGCCGGACGAGCGGGCGGACGCGTTGCCCGCCCCGTTCGGGTTCATCCTGTCCCCATCGGTGCTCGTGAGCGTGCGTTTCACCGAGGTGCACGGCCTCGCCGAGGTGCGCGCTCGCCTCGACCAGGGGGATACGCCGGCGGACAGCACCGCCGTGTTCGCGGCCCTGATCGAGAGCATGGTGGACTACCGCGCGGACTTGCTCGAGCACATCAGCGCCGATGTCGGCGCCGTATCCAGGCGGGTGTTCGCCCGCCACATCCCGCAGGCGCGTCGCGCCGTCCTGGACGGTGCGCTCCGCGAGATGCTGGCCGAAGTGGGCGCCGCCGGAGATCGTTTGTCGGAGATCCGCGAGAGCCTGCTGGGCCTGCAGCGCATCGTTGGCTTCAGCTGCGAGATGGCGCACGACTGGTTGCGGCCGGAGATCCGGGCACGTTTGGCGACCGCGCGCGGCGACCTCGCGTCCCTCAGCGACTACGAAACCCATCTCTGGGAAAAGATCCACTTCCTGCTGGATGCGATTCTCGGCTTCATCAACACCGATCAGAATAACATCTTCAAGGTGTTGACCATCGTCTCCGTCGTCGGGATTCCGCCGACGCTGATCGCCAGCATGTACGGCATGAACTTTCACAACATGCCCGAACTGAGCTGGCGCTACGGCTATCAGTTCGGTCTGGCGCTGATCCTGGCAAGCACGCTCCTGCCGATCCTGTGGTTCAAGTGGCGCGGATGGTGGTGAGCGACAGACAGACCCAACACGATGAACGACACCGTCGCCCCTATTTGCCAACTCCCAAACGTGTATACTGCCGCCGTTCCGGGTTGCAGCCACGCTGAGGCCTGCGGTTGCGCGGCAAGTGTCAGCGGCGAACACTGGTGTTCCGGGAAGTAAAGCTTGTGCTTCGGGGTTACGGAGGCGAGACATGCTGCAGCGACGCACAGAGATTCGCGATCGGTTCGTGCCAATTGCCAGGGCGCTGCGGCACCTCACGTGGATTCTGTCGCTGGCAGCACTCGGCTGTCAGACGCAGTCGTACCGTGTTGGCCAGACAGCGAGCATTCAATTCGGCACGGTGCGCACCGTCGAGCAAGTCCCGTTGCAATCGGACGCGGCGGCGGGCGCGCTGATAGGTGGGACCATCGGACTGCTGGCCACGGGACACCGTGGGAATGCACCGCGCAACGCAATTCTGGGTGCGGCGGCTGGCGGGATCGGGACCGCGGCCATACAGGGCAATCGCACGGCAACTGCCTACACCGTGGACATGCTCAATGGCTCCACGGTCCGCATCATTTCCGATCAGACCGAGATCCGCCCCGGCGACTGTGTTGCCATCGAGACGGTTGGTCAAACCAACAATATCCGGCGCGAGTCTCCCTCCTTTTGCGTGAGAGGCAATCGCCAGACCCTGGCTTCGGCGCAGCGGGCGGCGCAGGCCGCTGCCAGCCAGTGCGAAGCCGCCAAGGAGGATCTGTGGAGAGCCGCGACTCCTGCAGAGGTCGACGCGGCCACTCGCAGGGTCAATCAGTTGTGTAACTGACCGACACGTCCGCGCGGCTTCGGGCGTGCGGGGACATGCAGCGCTCAGGACAGGAGTTTGCACAGCATCTGACACATACGAACAATCCAACAACAGCTTTAGCGTGGACGGTACCGTAGATGCTGCCACAATGCAGATTGACGGCTGCGAAATGAGCGGTCAGAGTGCGGCTGCGGCCGTCTTGGGGCCGACAGGCAAGTGAGCGCAATCTGAGGTTGGAACTAACTAATACTCACGAGGAGAGGTTGCCATGCGTGCATTGAAGTTGACCGTGGCGGCTCTGATCGCTATGCCCCTCGGGGCGCTAGCCCAGAACCAGCCGCCGCAATCCCAGTCGACGACGCCGACGACGAGGCCCGCGGAGGGCGAGACGAGTTCGAGTTGTGTCAAGAGCATCACTTTCAGCCAGGAATTTCTCAGCCGCTGGCCACACGCGGGCGCCGCCTGTCGCGAAGTGAAGGTAGAGAATGGGGAGAAGTGGGCACGCTTCGACGCCGAGGTGGTCCGTGCGAGAGGCAATCGAGTCACGGCGAATTTCGTCAATACGTTCAATCATAAAGTCGGCACGATCGTATTCGACGCCTCGTCCGATGCCCGGGTCGAAGTGAACGGCCGGCCGCAGAGATTCCGCACACTCAGGCGCGGCGACAAACTGTCCTTCTGGATGCCGGAGAGCCGCGTCGGGTTCTACGCGGAACCGGGAACCTCGGAATCGGACAAGCTCACCATAGTTACCACCACGCCGGCGGCGCGCTGACTCGTACTTTGATATGCGTGGCCGGCGGTCGACTGCGTGAGAGCGCGCATTTGCGGGGGCTCCGGACCGCGGTCAAGAACCTGTTCGTCGGTGCCTCACCTCGTGCGTTAGCGCTCGGGCGCTAGCCGAGGTGGGGGCTGGCGTCCAAGGCCTGCCAGCTGCTGTGCGCGCGGCAGCTGCCCGAGGCTGCACTCGCAGCTTGACCGTGTATATCGGCAACAGTTGATTGCGAGTCGCTGCGTGACAGCTGAGCCTGCACGCAACCCGTAGGTCCCCGGCTCGCCGTGCCATAAACTCAACCTCATGAGTGATCTTGCGAGCTTCCCCGTGACGCGCCAGTGGCCCGTGCGCGACCCACGGCGGCTGCAGCTGTACTCGCTGCCGACCCCCAACGGCGTCAAGGCCTCGATCATGCTGGAGGAAACGGGGCTGCCCTACGAGCCGCACCTGGTCGACTTCGATACCAACCAGCAGCATTCCCCGGAGTTCCTGGCGCTCAACCCCAACGGCAAGATCCCTGCCATCCTCGATCCCGACGGGCCGGGCGGGCAGCCGCTGCCGCTGTTCGAGTCGGGCGCGATCCTCATCTACCTGGCGGAAAAAACCGGACAGCTGCAGCCGCGCGAGCCGGCGGCGCGCTACCAGTGCCTCCAATGGCTGATGTTCCAGATGGGCGGCATCGGCCCGACGTTCGGCCAGGTGGGTTTCTTCCACAAGTTTGGCGGCAAGGACTACGAAGACAAGCGTCCGCGTGATCGCTACGTGGCGGAGTCCCGCCGCCTGCTCGGGGTGCTCGACGCGCGCCTCGCGCAGCAGGCGTGGCTGGTCGGCGCCGAGTACACCATCGCCGACATCGCCGTCTTCCCGTGGGTACGCAACCTCATCGGCTTCTACGGTGCAGGCGAGCTCGTCGGCATCGCGGCCTTCCGCCACGTGAGCCGTGCGCTCGAGCAGTTCCTCGCCCGTCCCGCCGTGGCGCGGGGCCTCGCCATCCCGGCCCGCGGTTGAGCGGGCAAGGCGGGCCGCCCTTGGCAGAATTACGCGGGCTGATGGCCTTGCACGCCGGTCTGCCACAGCAGGAACGCGTACGTATCCAGCGCCTCGCGATCCTGCTGCGCGCGCGTCGAGCCGATGCCATGCCCGGCATCGAAGTCGACACGCAGCAGGATGGGGCGGTGTGAGCTCGTCGATGCCTGCAGCCGCGCCGCCATCTTCGCCACGTGAAAGGGGCCGACCCTGGGGTCGGTCACTCCGGTGGTGAGCAGGACCGCCGGGTACGCGACGCCGTCCCTGACGTGCTGATAACTGTCTATGGACTTCAGCGCCCGGTAGCCCGCTTCCTGCGAAATCGCGCCCCACTCGGGCTCCTCGCCATAGCCGTTCTGCTCGGCCACGTAGCGCAGCGGATTGGACCAGCCGACCCGGTCGACCACCGCCGCAAACAGCTCCGGACGCTCCTCCATGGCGCGCCCGACCGTGATGCCGCCGGCGGAGCCGCCGCCGATGGCCAGGCGTGATGGCGCGGTGTATTTATCCCGGCACAGCTCCGCGCACACATCGATGAGATCGTGCCAGGTGTGGGGCTTGTTGACGAGCTGCCCCGCCTTGTGCCACTCGCGGCCGTATTCACCGCCGCCACGCACGTTGGCATAGCCGACGATGAACCCCGCATCGATCAGCGCCAGAGTCTTGCCCGCAAACGAGGGGGTGTAGGCCGACAACCCGTACGAGCCGTAGGCGGAGATCCAGGCCGGCGTGCGCCCGTCGCGCTTCAGCCCCTTCCTGTAGATGAGGGTGTAGGGGATCCTTGTGCCGTCGCGTGCGGTCGCGAACGAGCGCTTGGTCTCGTAGGCGTGCACGTCGATCGGCGGTTGGGGCGTGAGTCCCGTTGCGGCAACCTTGCCCTGCGCATCCACGGTCCAGATGTCCCCGGGCGTCAGCCAGCCGGTGTACGAGAACAGCGCACCCTCGGCGGTGGGATCGCAGGCGAGCGCCCGCAGCGTGCCCTCGAACGGCAGGCTGATCTCGGTCACCCGGCCGTCGTGGCCCAGCCGGCGCAGCCCACTGATGCCGCCATTCATCATGTCCAGGTACAGCCCGTCCATGGCCCGCTGGAATCGCTCGATGACCACCGCACCCTGCGGCACCGCCTCGGTGGCCCCGGCCAGGGTCGGCGAGTCGATGGGAGTCTGCAGAATTCGGCCGCGCGGGTGCCCCTTGTTGGCAAGCAGCCAAAGCCTGCCGCTGTCGATCGCGACGTCGGTGATCTCGTCCTCGAAGCCGGCCACCGGCAGCCAGTGCGCCTGGCTGGTCAGGACGTCCGCGAGCGGCGCGATGAGCACCCGAAACTCGGTGCGCACGTCCGCGAGCGTCAGCAACGCGTGCTCGGAGCCGAGAAAGGTGCGGATCACCGGCATCTGGATACGCTCGTACTCTACGTTCGCATCCATTCCCCGCTTCATGAGGATCGGGTCGGAGGCCGGGTCGGCGCCGAGCTGGTGAAAGCGCGCCTGGCTGTCGAGGTAGCGCTCGGGCGTGTCGACGGCGCCGGTCAGCTGGTTGTAGAAGAAACCGCTGCCGTCATCGAGCCACTGTGGGCTGGCGGCCTCGGTGTTGGCAATGCGCTCGGAGAGATCGCGCCCGTCGGCCACGTGCAGCACGTGCAGCACCGAGTCCTCGCTGCCGTTCTTCGACAGGCCGTACACGACATGCGATCCGTTCGGCGACGGCTCCCACCAGTCGAGCGACAGATGCCCGCTCGCATCACTGAGCAGCGTTGGATCGATGAGCACCCGCTCGACACCGTCCTCCCTCACGAACAGCTTGTAGTTGTCAGCGCCGGCCGGGCGCTGCTCGAAGAACAACTTGCCGCCGGCGTGCTGTGCCGCCCGCGTGCTCGCGGCGTCCCCCGACAGCTGCGCGATGCGCTGCTGCAGCCGGTCGCGCCCCGGGATGGCATCGAGCATCGCGCGCGCGTGGGCGTTCTGCCCCCTGAGGAACGGCAGCCACTCGGGATCCTTGTCGTTCTCCATCCAGCGGTATGGATCGCTCAATGTCTCGCCGAAGTAGGTGTCCTTGACCACCTGCACACGCGCCACCGGCGCGGGCGGGATGCGCAGCGCCGTCGTGGCAAGCGCCCGGCGGGTGAGCCATGCCGCGCACATGCTCCCGGCGCCTGCAAACCAGTCCCGACGGTTCATCCGGCTCATAGCAACGCTCCTGACTCTGTACCACGGTCCCCTGGTGAAACAGGACCTTCCAGCCCGCCGGGCTGCGCTGCCAGATCGTCACGGCGTCGCGGTTCCGTGTCGGACCGGCTAGCGTGCGTCGGGGGAGCGCGGTGCATCAGTAGGCTGCGGGCAGCCAGCGCACGTCGCGCTGCAGCTGCGCAGCGAGCTCGTCGAGCCCGCCGCCGTTGTCCTTCGAGAGCACCGCGATGCTGCCCCTGCCGGCGGGCACGATCACACCGCTCATGCCCGCCTCGTGGAACGTGCGGCGTGCGTCCACCTGTTCGTGCCGCAGAATCAGCACGGTCGCCGGGCCGCGCGCCGTCTGCACGATCAGGTGCGGTACGTAGTGCCCGCGGAGCCAGCAGCTCTGCGCGTAGGTGATCTTGTCCGAGGTGATGTTGAGCTCGACACCCGCGCGCTGCAGTGCCGAGCCGATCTCCCGGGCGTCGATCTGCTGCGTGGCGAGCCAGCTCTCGGGCTCACCCTGCACGTGCGCTATCACGTCGCGCGCCAGCGAATCGCTGGGGCGCAGTACCCACAGCGCCACCACGGCCAACATTGCCAGCACCACACTCGCGGCCAGCGCCCACTGCCGCCACGGCGCGGGCCGCGCATCCGCGTGCGCCAGCGGCGGCGGCCGCTCGAGTGCGCGGCGGATCGTGGCGTCGAGGGTGCGCATCTCGGCGCGGAAGTGGCTGCAGGCGGGGCAACCCTGCAAGTGTTCCTCGAGGCCGGTGCCGCTGAACCCGGGTTCTGCGCCGAGCAGCAGCCGTGCCTCGTCACACGTCACGGCCCCACCTCGCTGTCGCTCACGTCGGGCGCGGCCGCCACGCCGCAGATGACACGCAGCTTGTTGCGCGCACGGAACAGGCGCGTCAGCACCGCGGTAGAGGAGAGTGCGAGCTCGCGGGCGATCTCTTGCGTGGAAAAGCCGCCGAGGACCTGCATGACCAGGGGTTCACGATACTCAATGGGTAACCTCATGATCGCATGACGCAGCGCCAGCAGATCGCCGTCCGGCTCTGTCAGTCTGGCACCTGTGTGACTCTCGACGACCTCGTCGAGCGGTACCAGCTCCAGGCGCTTGCGCTCATAGAGCCGCGCGTGCTCGCGCCGCACGATGGTGAGCAGCCAGGCGCGCGCCGCGCCGGGATCCTTGAGGGCTTGCCGCGAGCGCCAGGCTCGCAGCAGCGACTCCTGCACGATGTCCTCCGCGATAGCCCGGTCGCGCGCCAGCCAGTGTGCAAAGCGCAGCAGGTCCGGGCGCATCGATTCGAACAGTTGTGCGATTGGCGCCTGCGGCCCCGCTCCGGACAGCCGCTCGGCGATGGAGGAGACCGGGGATTCGGGCTGGGTATTGCGCATAATCGCTGCAGTTGCCGCCGGCGGCAATTATACGCAGGCGCCGCCGGCGCTCCGGCAATATCGCGTCGAACTGCCCGGTCTTCTCGGCCAATTGTTCCCGCCGACAAACACAGGAGTGCCCGTGACGCTGCTCGTTCAATGGCTCATCGACTGGCCCGGGCGCGTCGCCGGACATCTCACCTGGCTCGCGCCGCTGTTCGCCCGCATCACCGTGGGCTGGGTGTTCCTGTGGAGCGGCTGGGGCAAGCTGCAGAATCTTCCGCAGGTGACCGAGAACTTCGTCGGCTGGGGAATCCCCTGCCCGCACGTGCTGGCGCCGTTCGTGTCGGGTGTCGAGTTCTTCGGCGGGTTGTTCCTGCTGCTCGGATTCCTGACGCGCATCTCCGCCGGCGCGCTGGGCATCACCATGATCGTGGCGATCCGCGCTGCGAAGTGGGCCGATGTAGATTCGCTCGAGACGCTCCTCGGCTTTGACGAGTTTGAATACCTGGCACTGTTCCTGTGGCTCGCCATTGCCGGTCCCGGCAAGCTGTCGGTCGACCACTGGCTGCTCGACAAATTACCCGGGCGGCGCGTGGAGTAGTTGCCCGTGCTTCACGAGCGATCCCGGGAGATACACGCAGTTCAGGCAGCCACAACCCGCCGCTCAGCTCGCCCAGCGCGCGATCCACAGGGCCAGCGCACCGTCGGTAAGGAAATGAGCGACCATGTTTGAGGCCAGATCGCGCCGCCAAATGTAATACAGACCCAGTACGACGCCGCCGAACCCAACGAAGATGAGATATGCCCATCCAAAGTAGCTCACGTGCGAGTTGGTGAAGGCCGCGACGGATACGACCAACGCGATCCACTTGCGACCCGTGAGCTCTTGAACTCGTTCGATCGTGTAGCCGCGAAAGCACACCTCTTCGAACACCGCGGCTCCTGTGGCACGCAGAAGCCGAAACCACCAGGGCGTACTCAACAAATTGTCTATGGCCGCCTGACTTGTGCGGCGATGCAACGCGGGGAACACAACAAAGATAGTGACGACGGCACCGACCACCAGGATGACGGCGACCGCAATGCCGAACGTCAGGCTCTTCCATGTTGGCAGCCGTAGTCCGATTGAGGAAACGGAGCGCCGTTCCACCAGCAGGATGTAGACCAACAAGATCGCGGTGATCGCAAACGGGATTGCGATTGCACCGCGCCCGAGGGGACCTAGACCTAGCCTCGACGTGGCCGATGCTGCCAAACGCCCGATCGGCAGTTGTGGGAGCACGAGGGCGATCAGCAGGCCCACGCACGGTACGACGATGCCCGCAAATTCTCGAGTTACCAGGGGCTCTGCCGAGGCGACGGACGGTGTCACGGTCTCATCGGCCATGATTGAACCTCTTGCGTTCCGGTTGTGGTGAGACTAAACCACTCCCTGCTACCACTCTGGTACCGCCTTGACCTTGTAGCGCGTCTGCCGAACGCGGTCAGGTCGCTTTCCGTTAAAGGGCTTCCCGCGCGCGCGTGATGCTCGCTATTGGCGGCCTGCGTGAACGCTGACGGGGCCGTTTACCTGCGGGACGCCACCGCATATTGTGAAATATCAACGGGCTACCGAGCGCGAACCGGATCGGGGCGGTGAAGGCTTGCTTGCCGCGATACTTCATACGGTCGCGGCAACGTACAATCTGCGAGTTGCCTGCACCGGGCAAGCGCGGGGTAGTCAATCGCCGCCGCGTATAGCGTCAGTGGGGGTCTTGGAGGGACCATCATGCCGAACATAGGACGTACGTCATTGTTTTCCAGGGTAGCCGCTGCCGGCCTGTTGGCCGGCGCACTGTGCATTGCTCCTGTGTATGCGCAACAGGACGCCACCACGAGGCAGCAAGACGCCACCAACGCCGCAACAGCCAACACAGGTACCGGGACCGTTACCCGGTACGATGATCGGCACGGATTCGATTGGGGTTGGCTGGGTCTGCTCGGGCTGCTTGGGCTGTTGGGTCTGCGTAAACCGACCAATGTCGTTTACCAGGACCGCGACCGCACGTACCAGGACCGCACGACCACGAGATGACTGAAGTTGAGCCAAGCGGAAGGTAGCCTGCGCGGCTGCTCGCGCAGCTGACTCCTGCCGGCACAGGCCGTCGGGGCGCAGGCACCTCCGCTGAGGACGAAGTGGAACAGCGCTCCGCTGCTGGGCGGCTGCGACCGTACCCCTGTGCGATGTCTTGAGCGCGCGTCCGCATCGGACTTCACTGTGCTGGTGCCTTCCAGGAGCGGCTGCCTGCACCGGGCAGGCGTGCCGGAATAGCCGCGGCCGCCCGCAGGCGACGTGTTGGCCACGTGCTCATCAACAGGGGAAATCGAAATGAGTAGTCAGAAGGACCGTGCCATGGCCGCGACGCGCCCCCGGACTGCAGCACCAGTTCAAACCCGGAAGGGTGACTCCCGGGCCAGGCAGCCGCCCCTGGCCATTCGCCTCGACTCAAGCGAGTGTCTCGCACACGCGTTCACGAATATTGAGCTGCTCGTCTCGGCGGACGTCATCAGATCCGCACTGTCAGAGGGCAGGAAGCACGTGGACCTTGAAGCACTCAGGAGGGTGCTGGCAAAGCTGACTGCGGCATACGAATCAAAGAAGCGCCGCGGCCATTAGCGACGGCCTGCGCCACTGCGGCGGCATCCTGCAACCAGTTGCCGCACTCAGCACGCTTGCGGCCCTGTCGCCGGCCTTCTGCAGGCGCTCGCGCTCACTTCTCCGCAATTTCATACGCATATAGACTCCCCACGGGCATTACCTGCGCGCACCTCACAAAGCGCGCCTGCTGAGGTGTATTCACCGTGGAAGCCCCGGCCGCTCTGCATCTGGTACTCGCGGGCGATCCCACGCTGTTCGCGATCGTGCGGCTCTCGTTGATGGTGAGCCTCAGTGCCACCTTCTTTGGAGCGCTGCTCGGTGCGCCGCTCGGCGCGCTCGTCGCCCTGAGCCGATTCCGCGGGCGGGATGCGGTGCTGATCGTTCTCAATGCGCTGATGGGCCTGCCGCCGGTGCTGGTGGGTCTCGCGGTGTACCTCATGTTGTCCCGATCCGGACCGCTTGGGGCCTGGGGACTGCTGTTTACGCCGCCGGCGATGGTGATCGCGCAGACGGTGCTCGTGACGCCGATCATCGCCGCACTCACGCGGCAGACCGTTGAGGACCTTTGGGTGGAGTATCGGGACGAGCTCGTCGCGATGAATGTGGGTCCCATGCGCCGGCTCACGACGCTGTTGTGGGACGCGCGCTTCTCGTTACTCACGGCGCTGCTGGCGGGATTCGGACGAGCCGCGGCGGAGGTTGGCTCGATCATCATCGTCGGCGGCAACATCGAGGGTTACACCCGAACCATCACAACGGCGATCGCCCTCGAGACTTCCAAGGGAAATCTGCAGCTGGCCGCCGGCTTAGGCATGGTCCTCGTTTGTATCGTGATCCTGGTCAGCGCACTCGCCTGGGCGGTTCGCCGCACGGCCGAGCGTGTGGCGGGATGAAGGTGGACACCGGCGCGTCAGACCTGCCGATTGAGTTTGCGGACGTCCATATTCGCGCGGGCGCCACCAAGATGCTGGACGGCGTCTCGCTCACCCTCTCAGCCGGCGCTCCCACGGTGTTGATCGGACCCAATGGCTCCGGCAAGACCACCGTACTTCGGGCGGCGATGGGGCTCATCGTGCCCACCGCCGGCGACATCACCTGGGGCGCTCGCAATGAGCCCTCGAAGGGCAGCCACGCGATCGTTTTTCAGCGTCCGGTGATGCTGCGACGCAGCTGCGAGGCCAACGTCCGTTACGCCCTTGAGGCGGCGGGTGTGCCGCGGGCGAGGCGCGCTCAGCGAACCGTGGAATTACTCCGACTGGCGGGTCTCGAAGGGCTCGCACACCGTCCGGCTCGGCGACTCTCTGGTGGCGAACAGCACCGGGCTGCACTCGCCCGGGCACTGGCGCGCGAACCCGCGGTGCTGTTCCTGGATGAGCCGACCGCGAGCCTTGATCCGGCGGCGACGCAGGAGATCGAGGACATCATTCGCGCCGTGACCGCACGAGGGGTGAAAGTCGTGATGGCAACCCACGACCTGGGAGAGGCCCGGCGCCTGGCCGGTGAGATCATCCTGCTGCATCGGGGCAGAGTGCTCGAGCGTGGACCTGCGCAGCCGTTTTTCTCAGGCCCCGTCACCGAGGCCGCGAGGCGCTTCATGGCCGGGGAGCTCCTCACGTGAGTCACCGGACCTAAGAGAATGATGCGTTCGTCTGGGGCGCGTGCCTGGGTGGCAGGCGTGACACTGGTTCTTGCGAGCGCGGAATTTGCCTGCGCGGACGAGGACAGATCGATAGTCGTCGCGTCCACGACCTCGACGCAGGACTCGGGACTGTTCGACTATCTCCTGCCCATCTTCAAGCGCAAAACCGGCATCACGGTGAAGGTCATCGCCTTGGGCACCGGGCAGGCTCTCGACGCCGCGAGGCGCGGGGATGCGGACGTCGTCCTTGTGCACGCGAAGGATGCGGAGCTTCAGTTCCTGAAGGAGGGGCAAAGCCTGAAGCGCTATCCGGTCATGTACAACGACTTCGTACTCATTGGACCAAAACAGGACCCGGCAGGCATCAAGGGCACGACCGCTATCACCCGGGCACTGCGGGCCATCAAGTCAGAACGGGCCCCCTTCATCTCACGCGGCGACCGTTCGGGCACGCATCTCGCTGAGCTGAGGTTCTGGAAAGACTCTGACATCGATATCGGAAAGGAACGGGGACCCTGGTACAAGTCCATCGGCCAGGGGATGGGGGCGGCCCTCAACATGGCGGCCGCGACCAATGCCTACGTCTTGTCCGATCGCGCCACGTGGCTTAACTTTGGGAACAAGAGGGACCTGCAGATCATCGTCCAGGGGGACCAGCGGCTCCGCAATCAATACGGGGTCATGCTGGTGAACCCGCAGAAGCACCCGAACGTGAAGACAGCCCTGGGTCAGCACTTCATCGACTACCTCATCTCGCCGGAGGGGCAGAGAGACATCGCAAACTACAGGATCGATGGGCAGCAGTTGTTCTACCCGAATGCCGGTGAGCCTGGAGCACGACGGCAACGGTATCGCGAACATTCGCTGGCCGCGTCGTCTGCCTTTGAGCTCTCAGCCCGCGACTGAGGCGGTGTTGGGAGTCCGGCTCCTGCGCCCCCGGGGTGGACTCAGCTGCGCAATGCGAACCAACAGCGCGTAGGGGATGCTCCTGATTGATGACGCGAGCTGAGACGTGGCATAATGAGAATAGCCAAGATGTAACCTCCATTACATTTTGGTTAGGGCAACGATGGGCGGTGCAACTCTCATCGTTGCCCGTCCTCTCCCCGGCAGCAAGCTCGACCTCGAACGGGGCGGATTGCCGGGATCCTCCGGCGAGACGGCGACGCGTTCCTGCGCAGCAGGGCTCTGGGCCAACCTGCCACCGCGTCCGTCAGGCGACCGGCACGCCGTCGAAAAAATCCACCACGCCGGTTTCGAGGGAATACTCCGCGCCCACCACCAGCAGCCCATCCTTCTCGATGAGCTGCTCGAGAACCTCCGAGCCGTGGCGCAGATGGCCAGCCGACATGCGGATGTTGGCGCGCACCGCCAGCTGCTCCAGGGCCGGCGGCTCGCGTGGCGGCCCGCGTTCCAGCAGCCCCTCGACCGCGGGACGGATGCGATCGACGATGGTCCTCAGGTTGCGCGACTGTTCGCGCCAGGGACGCGCGAGCTGCTCGAGCGTGGCGCGGATCGCGCCGCACTGGGAATGCCCGAGCACCACCACGAGGCGGGTGCCGAAGGCCTCGGCCGCGAACTCGACGCTCCCCACCTGCGAGGGGGCCACAATGTTGCCGGCGACGCGGATGACGAACAGGTCCCCGAGCCCCTGGTCGAACACGATCTCCGCCGGTACGCGGGCGTCGGAGCAGCCGAGGACGATGGCGAACGGCTCCTGGCCCGCCGGCAGTTCGTGTCTGCGCGCGCGCGCGGCGCTCGCGCCAGTCCCGAGCTCGCTGACGAAGCGCCGGTTCCCCTCCCGAAGTGCGTCCAATGCGGCGTGTGCGGACATCATGGCAACTTGGGTCCCTGACGTTGAGCGCGGAAATATATCAAGGGGGCGGGCGCACCATCACGATCGCCGCTACGCCCGGCGCGGGCGGTGCGTGCCGCGCGTCGGCTGCGCCTCGAGGGGGTTCTCCGGCCAGTAGTGCTTCGGGTAGCGGCCGCGCAGGTCCTTGCGCACCTCGGCGTAGGCGCCGCGCCAGAAGCTCGCGAGATCGCGCGTCACCTGCACGGGTCGCTGCGCTGGCGACAGCAGCCGGAACGTAACCGGCACGCGGCCGCGAGCGAGGCGCGGCGTGGCGGCGAGCCCGAACACCTCCTGCAGCCTTACCGACACCGCGGGCGCATGGTCACCCTGGTAGTCGACACGCACGCGCGAGCCGCTCGGCATGGTGAGGTGCGTCGGCGCCCAGTCCTCGAGCTCGCGCTGCTGCCCGAAGCTGAGCTGCGCACGCAGCGCGTCCGTCAGCGGGAGTCGCGCCAGGTGCTCGCGGCGCGTCACGCCGAGAAGCCACGGCGTCAGCCACGTCTCCAACGACCGCAGCAGCGCGGCATCGGAGACCGCCGGCCAGGCCGCACCTGCGGCCGGCGCGCCGAGCGCGCGCACGAACTCCATGCGTGCCTGCAGATCGCGCGCCTCGCGGTCCCAGGGAAGCGCGGCGATACCGAGCTCGCGCACCCCGGCGAGCATTGCGCTGCATGCGGCGTCCGCGGGAACCTCGGCCAGCGGTTTCTCCTCCAGCAGGATGGCGTCGAGCTCGACGCTGCGTCGCGCCAGCACCGCCTGCTCCCGCGAGCTCCACTCCACCGACTCGCGGCGACGGATGCGCTCGCCAAAATGGGTGAGCAGCTCGCGCCGCCCGAGTGGGGCCGCCAGCAGGATGCGCGCGTCGCGCTCGCGATCGTCGAGGTCCACGGCAACGATGAGCTCCTGGCGCGCCAGCGCCTGCGGCTCGGCAAAGGCGGCGCCACGACCGTTGCTAAGGGTGAAGCGTCCCTCGCCAGTAGATCGCCGGCGGCCGATGCGGTCGGGATAGGCGAAGGCGAGCAGCAGGCCGGCATCCGCGCCGGCACTCCGCTCGGCCGGATCGGCCGCGCCGGCCTGGCGCCCCGCTCCCGCGGCCAGCTGTCGTTCGATATCGCGCGCGGCGCGGCGTGCGCGGGCGAGAGCGGTGCGAGCGGACGAGCGCGTGTCGTGCTCACCGCGCAGGACGTCCAGGCGCGTGCGGATGTCAGCGTCGCGCGCGCTCACCGTTCCGCGCAGCAGATCGCGCTCCGACAGCAGCGCGGCGAGCTCGGCAGCGAGCGGCAGCGCATCGAGCTCGCGGGCACGCAGCAGCATGTGCGCCAGGCGCGGGTGCACCCCGAGGCGCGCCATCGCGAGGCCGTGGGCGCTGATGCGGCCCGCGCCGTCAAGCGCCCCGAGACGCTCCAGCAGATCGCGCGCGCTCGCGAGCATCGCCGCCGGGGGGGCGTCCAGCCAGCGCAGCTCCCCGGCATCGCGTGTCCCCCAGCTTGCCAGCTCCAGGGCGAGCGGCGCGAGATCCGCATCGCGAATCTCCGGCGGCGTGAAAGCTGCGAGCGCAGCCTGCGCGCCCTCGCTCCAGGCACGATAGCAGACGCCATCCTCGGTACGCCCCGCCCGTCCCTGGCGCTGCTCGGCGGAAGCGCGCGAGATGCGCTCGGTCTCGAGGCGGCTCATGCCGGTGAGCGGGTCGAAACGCGCGCGCCGCATGAGCCCCGAATCGACGACCACGCGTACGCCGGGAATGGTGAGACTGGTCTCGGCGATGTTGGTGGCCAGCACCACCTTGCGCACCCCGGGCGCGGCGGGCGCAAGCGCGGCGTCCTGCCGCTCGCCCGGCAGGTCGCCGAACAACGGCAGCACCGCGACCTGCGGCGGCAGGTGCGCGCCCGCGAGCAGGCTGTGCGCGCGGCGGATCTCGCCTGCTCCCGGCAGAAATACCAGCACATCGCCGTGCTCCTCGCGCAGCGCACGCGTGACGAGTTGGGCGATGAGCTGCTCCGGGCTGCGGCCGCCACGCGCGCCGCCGTCAGCCGCGGGCAGCGCCGGCAGGCCGCTGCCCGCGTAGCGCGTCTCGACCGCAAACGCGCGACCCGCAGCGCTCACCAGCGCTGCCTCGCCCAGCAGCTGTGTCACGGCCGACGCTGCCAGCGTCGCCGACATGACCAGCAGACGCAGCTCCGGGGCGACCGCAGCGCGGGCATCGAGCACGAGCGCCAGTCCCAGGTCCGCCTGCAGGCTGCGCTCGTGGAACTCATCGAAGACGACCGCGGCCACGCCCTCGAGCGCCGGGTCGTCCTGCAGCAGGCGCGTCAGCACGCCCTCGGTGACCACCTCCACCCGCGTGTCGCGTGAAACGCGCGTGTCGAGCCGCATGCGATAGCCAACGGTACGGCCGACGCTCTCGCCAAGCGTCGCCGCCATGCGCACCGCAATCGCGCGCGCGGCGAGTCGGCGAGGCTCGAGCATCAGCAGGCGCTTGCCGCGCGCCCACGGTTCCTCGAGCAGCGCGAGCGGCACCACGGTGCTCTTGCCCGCGCCCGGCGGGGCCTGCAGTACCGCGGCGCGGTGGGTCCTCAGGGCTTGCCGCAGCGCGGGCAGCGCCTCATCGACGGGCAGCCCCGACTTCACCAGATATGCACGCGCTCGTCGGCGGGCAGGTACAGCTTCTGGCCTGGCTGCACGTCGAAGGCCGGATACCAGGCATCGACGTTGCGTACCACGCCGTTGACCCGGTATCTCGCCGGGCTGTGCGGATTGCTCGTGACCTGTGAACGCAGATCCTCGTCGCGCTGCTTCTCGCGCCACACCTGCGCCCAGGAGAGAAAGAAGCGCTGGTCGCCCGAGAGGCCGCCCAGCACCGGCGCGGACTTGCCGCGCAGCGAGCGGTGATAGGCCTCGTTGGCGACCGACAGGCCACCGAGGTCGCCAATGTTCTCACCGAGCGTGAGGCGCCCGTTGATGTTGAGTCCCGGCAGCACTGTGAACGCATCGTACTGCCCGGCGAGACGGTCGACGCGCCGGTGGAACGCGTCGGTGTCCTGCGGTCGCCACCAGGTGCGGAGCACACCGCGCGCATCGGACTTCGCGCCCTGATCGTCGAAGCCGTGCCCCATCTCGTGTCCGATGACACCACCGACCGCACCGTAGTTGACGGCCGCATCGGCGTAGGGATCGAAGAAAGGCGGCTGCAGAATGGCGGCAGGGAACACCACCTCGTTGAACGTCGGGTTGTAGTAGGCGTTGACGGTCTGCGGCGTCATGCCCCACTCGCCGCGGTCGGTCGGGCCGCCGAGCCGCTTCACCTGCCGTTGCCAGTCGAAGAGGTCGGCGCGCGAGGCGTTGCCGAAGGCATCACCCTCCTTGACCGTGAGGGCGGAGTAATCGCGCCAACTGTCCGGGTAGCCGATCTTCGGGTGGAACGCGGCGAGCTTCTCCAGCGCCACCTTCTTGGTCTCCTCACTCATCCACGGCAGGTTCTGAATGCGGGCTTTGTAGGAGGCGCGCAGGTTCTCGACCAGCTCGAGCATCTGCTGCTTGGAGCTGGGCGGGAAGTAACGCTGCACGTACAGCTCACCGACCGCTTCGCCGAGTGCGTCA
>Ga0123355_10006854_pt1 | contig 16962 bp, 11 predicted proteins | sample TergutEmb28metaG_3_FD_89872 | JGI IMG/M metagenome (GOLD analysis project Ga0123355, IMG submission 89872) | Embiratermes neotenicus P1 segment gut microbial communities from Petit-Saut dam, French Guiana - Emb289 P1 | ecosystem: Host-associated > Arthropoda: Insects > Digestive system > Gut ...
CCTAGGCCCTAGCCTTTCGCATTATCAGCCAAGGCCCTCAGCCTGGCTTCAAAATCGTTAGCGTTAGCAAATCACCCTGTTAGAGTTTAGGAATCTGTTACTGAGCCCAGCAGTGCGGTCAAAAGCAGGAATGGCTAACATACAGGGGGACGTCGACTTGCGCTTCGCGCAAGTCTCCGCCCCCAGTTAACACTTTGGCTTGGCTTGGCTTTGGCTTGGATCTTCTGTCCAAACTACCAAATGACAAGACACGCAATGTACATACGACGTAACATTGAAGCACGTTCGTGCAGCCTTGTTGCCGTGGAAAAGCAAGAACTATTACATATTCTGAGTGTGTGACTGAGCCTTATTTGGCCGTAATGCAATGTGCGTACGCTGTGTGGCCTCTCTGGCTTTACATTACTTTTCCACATAATCTCAAAAACGGCACGATATTCAGGGTTGAAAAAAGTTAATGAACATAAATTGTGTGTTTTGATTTTCTCTGCATATTTCATGAAAACCTGTCCAAAGGGAGCCGAGTTGTTCCATGCGCACGGAGAGAGGGACAGACAGAAATGACAAAGCTAATAGTCGCTTTTCGCAATTTTGCGAACGCGCCTAAAATACAGAACATTTTGATTTTACCATTGATTTGCATAATCTATAATTTAGGGAAAAACGAAGGCATTATGTAGATGTCATTCGAAAGCCAAACGCAGAGAATATTAGCATGGACGAAAGTTACAAGAAATTCGAACTTTGTCGTTCGTCTAATGTTTTAATGGAGCACAACTTTTCGGAAACTGGTTCTGCTTACGTCTTTAATGCACCTAAGCTGGTGGACCACTTAGATCTATCCCCAGTCACTTCGAGCCGTAGATCAATATACTTGTTAATATATGCACCTAAGAAAAGATCTTGTTCAAGGGTAGTAACAGAAAAATGGCTATTAAAAGTTAAAAGTTAACTAGAAGACTCAAAATTAAAAACTTGGGCCAAAAATAAGGAGAGCCACGAACTCAGATTGTGTCTATGGGCTGTTCAGACTGTGTTCATGCAAGGTTCTTTTTATGACTTTTTATTTACCGTTGGTTCGGTTTTTTTTTTTAATTTTCAGTCTTCTAGTTAATTTTAAATTTTTAATAGCCATTTCCTGTTACTACCCTTGGAAAAGATGTTCCCAATCGCTTAATATTAACAAGTTTTCTGATCCATGATGCCCAGTGCCTGAGACTAGCTCTATCAAAGGGGTCCACCAGCCTAGGTGCATGAAGATGGAAGCAGAACTGTCTTCCGAAGCGTCGTGTCTCATTAAAAAATCAGATGATGGACAAAGCCCCCCTTCCACCCGCAAAAAAAAAAGAGTATGTTCCCATCGTCGGAGCCTTGTAGAGTGGAAGATATCTGAAGTTCTCACAGCGATATTCATGGAGATTCTAATCATATGGGACATGATGCCGTGCTAATTGGTATAAAGGGTTAAAAGGTGGTTTCAACAAAAATACCGGACGCACTTGATAAAACTTATTGGACTATATATATATATATATATGTGTGTGTGTGTGTGTGTGCCTGTAATGGGAAATAAGTAGACTAAAGCTAGATAAATGACAACAGTCATGAATCGTACATTTAAAACAGCAGAGTATCCATTACTGGAGATTTCGACGCTTGAAGATGCAACCGCCATGCTATCCCGACACATTGGGCACCAACCACCCCGTGATGCGGCGCAACGTCCCAGAAGGAGACAACAGACACCTCTGTTTAGCACTACTACGGACTGTCCAAGTGGTAGACAATGCAGATATGAATTCGTTTACCATGTCTATCGGTTTGCTGTACTGCACAGCGCAGGCCTATCGTGAGCCATAATTGTCGCGCACAATTTACTCTACACAGATAATTAGTGCGCAATAAAACTTACTTAATGAGAAAACGCCGGCATTTCATCAACTTGTTTCCCGGTTAGAAATTTCACATACCAGACCTTCCCGTTTAAAACCCGCAATCTGACAACCTTACGTACACAGGTACGCTAACAAAGTTTTGATAAACAGAGTATAGAGGTCCCTCTTTTTAAACTCCAAAAATTGTGAAAAAAATAACATTTAGGAAGGAGGAGTAGAAGATGAAATCTGTACCTGTCACACAACGAAAAATGCAGAATAAGTTATTAATATTACTACGATACAAACTGCCGACAGGGCGGGGGGAAAGCAAGCCGGTAGTAATTACCAAGAGTCCGGGCCCCCACTATATCCCACATTTTTGTCTTTCTCAGTAGAACCACTAATTGTAGATTGTATAAATTTACCCTTTCAGACCACGCCCAAGGAACTCTGTAATTGAGTATCTGTCTTTCCGATTTTGGGTGAAGATTTTCAGCCGGTCCGCCCTTCCAGGGAGGCCCGAAAAAAAGTTTTTTACCGGAGCTCGAACACGCTCTCGGCGGCCCTGACAATTTAACTTGGATAAAAATGCCAAACATTTATGACTCTGGGAAAACCCGGGACATTTGGCGTCACAAACTGAACTTTGTGGGACACTGGGATAAAGCCCTTTACAACTTGTACAACCAGGAGTGTTCCGAGAAAACCGGGGGCAAATGAGATCCCGAACAACGTAAGAAAGGTGCAGCTGTAGACTTGACCTACAGACAGACTTAATGTTCAACATCAAGTTTAAGACATATATGACTTAAAAATATTACGAATGGCTACACTGTTCTTCAAGTTAAAACAAGAGGGCAGGACACACACACACACAAATTTTGTCACTTCTATCAACAGGAATGGCTAGAACCCAAAGTGTGTATAATTCTTTAAGGTAAAAATGTGAAAGTATGGTTGGCCTTAAACATGCCATGAAGGCATACAGGGGAAGTGCAGGCAGAGCTCCACTCATTTTTAATACTGGCACAAAATACAGCCAAGTCGTCAGCCTCATGCCTCGGCTGATTTACTCCTAGGTAGAGAGCCCCTCGTACCCACGGGAAAGGATGGAGGGTTGGCTCCAGATCATCAAGCCCATTATTGCAGAAAGGTTATAATTGTAAAAATAAAGTTTTTAACAATCTAAAATATACATTTTCATTTATATTTATGATTTTTCATAACAGATTTATTACATATTTACAGTACAATAAACAAATGTCAACAAGTGTGTCTGAAAATTATTAGTCAATATAAAGTAACCAGGCCATCATGAAGACATGTGAGGAATATCACAATTAGTTCACCACTGAGCTGTCACATATTTCTTTTATATTTTAAGTGCCTAGGCTATATTAAACGCCATGCACAGTAATGCAAAGACTCAATTCCTCAGATTGGGCACAATTAATTCGAGGTCTTGAAAAACAGTCTTGGCAGACATAAATAAGACCTTCAATTTAAGGAATTCTCATCACTGAAGGAAGTATTACAACAATGCTGTGGTCTTTAAAGTTTACATACAACAGAACAAACTTGTGATTAGCCTTCAAACTAATATGACAGTGGTAACTACAAGATGTACTTGAAAATGAAATCAAATTTATAAATTTAATAATGTCATTTGAGTTCAATATTGTGAATGCAGAAGAACTGCAATAGAAACATTTAGAATGACAAATCTAAAGTGAGACTTCCGGTTCTCATGCCAATGACTTCAAACAGTACCCTCTTCCACATAAATTCCTACTAGACTGCATTTTCTTGCATCACAGAACATCTTCACTAATTTGATATTTCTCTTCCTCTTCTTCAATGATGTGGTACCAATACTAATGGAATGTTTTACTAATTATTAAGATCAGTTGGTACTAACTGAAGAGCAACAATTAGTAGTGACAACACTGCAATAAAGTCACAGTATATACAATTATGCTAACAATAAATGATGAATGCTCTCTTCTTATGCAATAGGGAGAGCACAGTTCCCCACTTCCAATGGAACAGAATTTTATTCTGTCATGTTTTGGAGTTTATCCATCATACAGTGGCTCTGACACCCATTGGCAGGAAATACAGTTGAATGGCAAGAACACATTGAGATAAACCCACTTAACTTACCTTAATATCAAATACTTGTGTATGATAGTGGATGGGTTACCAAAGTAATAAATTTTGAGGCAATAAGAACAATAACAAAGCTGCTCACAGTACAGTAACACATAAGCAAAACAACTTGTTTCCATGCACTGTTCCTAATCTGTGACTGACATTTAAAATTTGGACAAATCATTAAAATGTATCATGGAATGAAAACTACTTGCTAAATATCTGGAGGATCTTTTAAAATATGCACCCAAAAGAAATATATTCGTATAGACCAGCGCAGTAAATTACCCTTCCAAATGCTCAAATATGAAACAACAGAGCTACTACTTAAGAAATTAAAAAAAAAAAAAAAATTGCTCAGTACATACAGGTCAAATAACCCACTGACCACTGGATATACATGTATTTTGATGACAATGTATACAAACACAATTCACAACATAGCCAAGATGATCAGTTATATCCTTACATTAATTTCAAGCATGTCCATTAATAAAACAATACACATAATGCAGTATATATATATATATATATATATATATACACACACACACACACACACACAATGTTATTCATCTTGATGGTATTATGAAATGAAATGGAATATTAATGGACATGACTTGAAACCATACCAACGTATGCCGTTTCATTTTCAGTCTGCAGTCTACTGTTATGTAAGATTCTAACCTCTCCATCAGTACTGTTTAAAATTTCTTCAATGATACAGTCAGCATAAGATTCCTTTATTTATATGCTGCACAGGAAATGTTACAAACATAACTTTAGTTAATGAGGCAGTGCTTATAAGTTGTTATGGACTGAATAAATGTGCCTTCTTACCTCTCCAAGTTACATATAATATAGTCAGCAACCTGCCATTCATTTGTATTTCTCTTTCTTTAGTTCCTGCGAATGATCCTACATCCTACTACACTGTACGAGAATGGAGTGGGAAAAGAAAAAGAAAAGGACTCAGGCATTTGGTCAATTTTTGGCAGCACCATATCAGTTCCATGGGCTGCCTTCATAGTAACCTTCATTATATGTGACCCACTCATTTCCCTTTCAGCTATTCACAGCATTCACATTATAACAGAATGAAAAACAAGTTTTAATCTTGTAAAAGCGGTACCAGGGGCACCGTCTCTGGGGGTAAAGCGGCTGGGATGTCAGCTCACCCGACCCCTATCTAGTGCCAGGGTTAAGAATGAGTGCAGCTATACAGCAATGCCTTCACATGGCTTCATGGCATGCATGAGGGTAACATTACTTTTTATTAATATCTGTCACACATGACTGTTGCTTTTACCTAATACATTTTGAAAATTGCAAGTCAAGCAAACATTGTTTTATCATATGGAAGCTTGTCCAGTCATTCTTCAAAGTTTGTACATGCCAACACTAGTGACAAAAAGCTGGTTCCATCACTTAAGACAGCAAAAGTTTAATATCAAAAGCAAGTCCATGGAACAGAGGGTGATCTAATTATTTAATAAAATGAAACTATTTGTAAGTAAGTTACATAAAAATTCTAGGCCCATATGTACATGAAGTGTTATCCTATATACAAGGAAGAAATAATTTATAATAATTTCTTGAATTTATTAGACTGAAGATTTTTATTGCACACTGTAATATACAGTGCTCCACTTACTCTGTCCCCAAGTATGGCAACTATATTGCAAAGAGTGCCTGCATCTGACAGAACACCCTATAACAGTGGCCGTACTCAGACACCATTAAGGAGCCATATCAAGACTCAGCAGAGTACTTCAGGTCATAAATAAGGACACCTGCACCCCTGCAATGTGTCCATTAAACTGTTCTGTCTGTGTCCATATAACTTGAGAACTAATGAGTGGATTATCACAAAGTTGATGCTGGGCAATTATACAAAGATTATGAGGTCATTTAATATATACTGTGATCAGACAATTGTAACGGCCACTTCCATTGAATATTACACGTGTTCATGCATGCCTGTGTGTTCATGTCCCTGCTCTGTACATGTGCATTCACACCCACACTATGTACAGAACATTTCTACAACACTTAATTATAGCACTATTGCTAGGACATCCTATTGTGTCATGATGGTTGGAGAAATCCCTGGTATTACTAACTGCTTCAGGTCAAAGCTTCTTCCAGCAGCCATCAGCTCATTTATGAAACAGTCAGCAAATTCTCTCCTCTGCGCTTTACCCTTAGGCTGTTCACTAGTGTGTACATAATGCTTTACAGACATAATTAAAATGACGGCAATAATTAGTTATAAGAACTGCAAAAAGTACAAATGAAGTACACTCTGTTTGGCAGGTAGCTACTGAGACACGCAGGCAGATGGAGGTTGTTGTGCACAGCTCCATTCACATGGGCAAGAATAAATGCAATACAGTAAATGACCTATGCCGTGATGCACAATACAGTAACTTTTTCTTCCAATAAGAAAAACTGCAATGTGCAAACACAAAAACCAAGGTAGGTCTGCTGTATATTATTCAATTAGTTTATTTTCATAACAAGGATGCTCCTATTTAAATTAAAGAAAAACAGCCATAGATGAAAGGCCACTTTGTAGTGGTACTTGTGCTATGGCCCTTCCCTCTGAAATATTGCATCCTTTACTAACTGTGTTCTTCAAAACGTCTACTCCTATGTCTGCAAACAGACTTAATTGTAAAATGTTAACTATCTTTACATGCAGCATTATATCAGTTCATATGAATTATTATTTATGAGTACCCATTAAACAAGTGTAACCTCTGAACGAAATATATTGTACAGTGAACGCTCAGTCATAAGAAACCCTCACAATTTATATATTAATACAATACCACAGTACCACTACCCAGATTTTCTGTTTCTGATCTATGTTAATCCATCTCCTTACTAAGTTTCTGAGACTTATTGCAAATGGATAAGTTACACTTTGCATGTGGCATTTGAATACAAAAAGTTACACACACATAGTGACCACAAACATCTTCTGTCCCAATAACATTTGCTTGCATGAATTTTTCTTCTGTGCACAATTTGGTGTATGGTTCATAACAATAAAATATTATAGGATTATACTGCAGTTCACTTCAATAGGAAATGTACCTGCTAGCATCAACAAAGTGATACACTTTTATATGTTAAATCGTGTTTCAGAGCCATCAGCTAACATAAGTGATACTGTTCGATTGTTAATCCAGATAAGACGAGCCAGCCTCATGGGGTTCAGGCGTGACACATCAACAATTGGAGCAGTCGAGTATGATTTTATGCAACGTGTTTGAGAATTTCCCAATCCAAACATTCCAGTTGATGTCTGCAAACAAGAAATGTTCATACGTAAATGTTAATCATAGATTTCTTCAGCATTGGTTTCAGGGAGGAGCAAAATACACGCTGTTTCATCATGTAACTGTATCTTGTAAGATGAACCCTTCAACACAGACAGGGGTAGTATGTAACTTCCTTCTCCTTGAGTTAACTGTTAACAATGTACCTGATGGAGCAGCATTCCAGTGGCAGCACTCCAGCGCAGACTTCAACATGGTGAAGTCTACCAAACTTTATCATGACATGCAACCACTTGCAGCCACTTCAATATTTTGCATCTAATATTACAGATGGAAGCAGTTCTACAATGTTCAGCACACAACAAGAACAACATTTACTGAGACTGTTGATGTATTGAACAGTGAATACTGATGACAAACAGCTACTTATATAAACATAAAAGGGAGTCACAATTTGCATGACAATATTACACTGCCAACACTACATTTACTCAAATATAAGAGGTTTGCATATAAGATAGCTTCACAACCTTCCATTTTCAAGAAAATAACTATATGAAACATGTTGAATTTGTGCATAATGATAAGATGACCCCCACTTTTCAGACAATGAATTAGGAAAAAGTACTTATCTTATATTCAGATAAACACAGTACACAATGAGACATGTTTTCTTTCATATTACCTGCCAGAAGGAAAGTCGATTCTCATTACAGCTGTATGTAGAAAGATATTTCCCATCCGGTGAGAAGGTGTTGGCCGTAATGGCCGCTCCATGGGCCTGAATCATCTGCAAGTATTTGAGAGAAACCTTGCAACATTACAGCAGGAGAATTAAATGAACTTAAAAATATTCAGTAAAAATAAGACAACAATTTAATACAAGTTATCTATCAGCAGTTTAAAATAACTTAAATGAAAAATGCAAAGAGAAGAGAAGGCAGAGGGAAGAATAAGGATGATCAGGAACAGAAGTCAGTGAAAATGTGTCTTTTGGTATTTGTATACAGAAGCACATTTCAATGGCTTGAAATAAATGCTGGCCAACACTGTGTTATTTATACCTGCACAGTACGTGTGCTATCCATTTGGTCCCTTAAATATTTTACTGAGAAGATATGAAATGGAAATCATAGGTACACAAATCACAGCAGTCAATGTCAGCTTACATTCTAAATAATAAGATTAAGAATATTCAACAGGGTGTTGTACAGTCTTAAACACACTGAATGAGTTATGTGAGTGAGAACTGAATGCAACATACAATGAAACTTGAAACATTATAAATGAGAAATACAGTGTAAAATTCTATAAAATGAATAAAATATATGCCTAATGCCTCCTGAATAACTGCATGGTACATAACATTTTAAGGAAGGTTAAGAATATTCTCATCTAAGGCTTTAATTATCCGACCAAACACGACATACAGATCCAGTGCAATAGTCTTTTATGATACACTATAACATGTCTGGGCCATTGTCAGATAGATGTCAGACACACAGAAAGAAATATAAAGGGACAGAGGCCTCTCTTTACAGTGTATCTACACTTGTTAATGATGAGCCTGGCTTAGTAAGACAATCTTGGGTGACATCACCCTGTTGTGTATTTCTCAGCAAGGTGCACCTTATTGAGAAATATGTAACAGAATAGTGTCACCCAAGATGTTCTCACATAGTTGACCAAACTGTACCACTGTCTAGGCTTCCTTCTTTGCTTCTTGAACCAGATGGCGGCAAGTAGCAATTGACTCAAGCACATACAAGTATACTGACCTCAAGGCACATTAAGTTAGACATGTCACAACAGGAAAATAAAATATGCCCCGTGAGGCCAGTATTTCAACTGTCCACTCTTTCTCATCTTCAGACATTCCATTACATAGTGATTAACAGTCTACAAAATACAGCACTACGTAGGCTGGTATAGACAGCTTACCATTTTCGGCTAACAAATTTTATGGTTATGACATCGGTAATAAATTTAATTTATAATGAACTCCTAGAGTTCATTCCCTGCTGTTTTTGTCTTCAACTAGGAACACCTTCAGGATTCACAATTCCAGTAATATTTTGTAATAAGTATACAAGAAAACTTCTTGGAGGACATCATGGCTCCCTTAAAAGGAAAAATACCTGGCATTTTTGTGACCGTAATTCATACAGAGCAACCTGGCCATTTTTAGCTCCAACAGCTATACGCCTTGTGTTTGGACAATGGCTAACTTGGTTGAATCTACAAACTGCTGGGAATACATCTGCAAGACCTCTTGTTTTAAGATGTCCAGGGTCCAAACAATGCAATACAATGTCCACAACCTGTAAGAGAAAAAATATTACAGACTACTGTAACACACCTTCTAATATAAGTTACATTTAATAACACAAAATCAACTTCTATATGGAGTTACTGAAGAAGGGTCAGCACGAAGCTAATATCCAAATACCCCACATCCTAGAATGAGCCATGCATCCCAGTTATGAAGAAATAAAAAAATACAAACAACTTGATATAAATGTATTTAAGTATTAACATGTGCATGTTGGCAATAATGTACAATCACACAGGCCTGAAATTAAAAAAATGAGAGGCTTCATTTATTTCTGGTACCGCCTCATATTTTCAAGGATCTGCTGTCCTGCCCATGACATATACTTGTTTTTCATATTGTACAAATCTTTCCTTGTACGGCAAAACAACACACCCAAACTGCCACTTCGCATTTATTCATTTACAAAGCTTATCGTCTATTTCAGATATCTACATTGTATTTTCATCTAGCAAAATAACTTTTACTCCATAATAATGTTTACCTCAACAAGCAGGTCGGCCATTTCATTCTGCATTTTATCAATGAGAAGTTCAACACCTCGCAGGATCTCAGGCTTGGCTCTGTGCAGAACAGAATTGCTGAGATTCACATTCAAAGCCTGCGCATTCTGTTGTAGTGTGTTATACCTGGCAACCTACAGCAGTATAAAGCATTAGATCAATGTACTATGTCACAGCTAAAAAAAGATGGTCAATCTGAGAAATCTGAGGTTTTCACAGTCCTGCTGCTCATGATTCACGTCTTCTGGAATGCAGTTCTGTGTCACTGGGTAAGTAGATGTTTCAAAGGACTGTAGTGCCTTCATCTTCATAGTCATGCAGTCCAAGAAGACAGCTTGACCCTGAAGTTGAAAGTACTATAATCTTTCAAAAGTCTGAAACTACTTGCTGAGAAACACAACACATTCCTTGAAGCTGGGACCTTTAGATGGTGATTCTGCTTGGAGGTTGAGCACAGGCCTAAAAACCCATCACTCTAAAATCTAAGTGTGTTTCCACCTTGACTGAAAAGCCTCAGAATTCAAAACTGGAAAGTTGCTGGGCTCTATCTAGCCAATGGAAAATGGGCATGATTTGGAATAACAAAATGTCATAAATCTTTATAGGCAAGAGAATTTCTTAAATTAATATATATATATTTGTTGACAAAATTTATTATTCACAAACTTGTGGAAGCTTTACACATATCTTTGGTGACATGTTTCAGTCTCTTTATGGACAATTTTCAAGTCCATTCAGAGAAACAGTGACTTCATTTTCTACTTCAATTTGCTCAAAAGAAAAAGATCTCAATCTCACTTGGTTGTATAGTTTATTTTAAAGTTTTAGTTTAGTTGTGAAATTATGTGTAAAGTAGCTTTTTTCAGTTACATAAGTGATATAACCATAATGAAAGACATAGAGTACAGGCTTAATAATACAATATAAAACGCAATATGAAAACCAGCTGTGTCAGGAACCACGCATAAAACATTTTATGATAAGATTGTTCCATACAGGGCCATAACAAGCACAGAACTAGCTTCTGTTCATCTTGGCAATTCTTTTACCCTCTTATTGTATCATGTAATGAGGAAGTAATCTAATAACAGCAATGGTTTCAAGGTGAGGGGCTTTACTCTCCGGCCAAACTGTTCAAATCACTCCTTGTATTCTCTTGGAATGATATTACTAAGATTACTAAAATTTTTAATTATGAGCAAAGTTGTGTCTTTTATGGTCACTTTTTTGGAAGGGGGTAGTGTTACTTTTTTTAAATCAGAAACATACGTCATTCTTATTTCCATTTACTGTGCATTTTTCGATTAGTTATGCATCATGTCATGCTGCTAAGGTAGAATCAGTGCAGTATAGGATGAGTTTAATGACATAATGGAAATGAAATTGAAGAGGACTGATATTTTACAGGCAAACATTTCTGCAAACAAGACAGGCAATGGACATATAATGTAACATTAAGGCACATTCACAAAACCACGGCTGCTGTGGAAAAGCAGTAAGTATTAAATATTTTGAGTGTATGTCTGTATACTTGCCTTAGTTATCCACCATGCAAACTGCGTCTTTTCTGTGCCAAACTATAATGTCATCTGTGGCCTGTCTAGGTGAACCATCTTTTTCCACATTATCTCAAGAACAGAACAATTTTCAGTAAAGATTTATTGAACATGAAACATGTGTTTTGATTTTCTCTGCAACTTTTGTCCGAAACAATTCTCATTCTAAGAAGAATTCAGCGAGATATTATCATAAATGTACAGAGGTCTTCATGAAGCAAGATATCATAAACATACATAAGTCTTCATGTCAAGTACCCACAATCATTGTCAGATTTTAATGAGACTTGAATTTTCTTGACAGATTTTTAAAATATCCTCAAATATCAAATTTCATAAAAATGTGTCCAACAGGAGCTGAACTGTTCCACTTGGACAGGTTGACAGACGGATGGCAAGACAGACATGGCCAAGCTAGTCACTCTTAGCAATTTTGTGAATGCACCTAAAACGGAAATACTCTTCATCACCTACAGACAGCAATAAGAAAATATGGTCAGAAGTAAAGTGAGCTGAGAAAATGCAAGAAAATATTTAATTTTTGTGACAAGAAGTGCCTATAAACAGCAGAGTAACATTCTTCATGTTACAGTGTCTTAGCACTTACCCCATAATTCTTAGGAAACAGTGGAACTATTCCATGTTGGCTCTAACAATGGTCTTAAACAAAATTTACTCGTCATGTGTATGCATTTCCATGAATGATTTTCAGGGAAGCTTGTACATATTTTCAAAAATATTTCCTTACTATGACAATTTGAGTAAATTTTAATTGCCACTAAGTTTATGCTTATTTTATTAACATTCTGCTATATACCCACTACTTTGACTTTAACCCTTCAGCACCAAACCTTAAGTATATATAACATGCACTGTGATACTCAAAATGTCATATGTCATACACAGATGGCTGCTCTGATATGTCCTTCTCTTGTAGCTCCCATTTAAATAGCAGTTTTATACAGATAATTTGGGACATTTAATCCTAACACCAAAGGGTTAATTTTGTAATCTGCATGACCCACAAAATTCAGAGCATCTGAAGACAAAGTTCTAATGAGAATATTTGGTCTTAAGAAAACGAATTACCAAGGAAACAGAGATAATAAAACAGGAAGCTTCACTGGACTGGACTGGTACTTAATGTACAAGGTGGTTCAAATATGACAGGGACTGATTTTTTTTTTTGTAACCATAATTGACAAACACTTACTTGCACATGTCAGTCTTCAACATACTCCCCTAACCCGAGCAGGAGGGAGGGTGGAGGTTGTGGCTTCACTCTCTCAAGGTTGCACAGCTGCTGCGCAGTGCGGCTTGTTTACACACAAATCAGTCCCAGTCATATTTGAACCACCTTGTATAAAACTCACCTCCCTTGCCATGGTTGTAATAAAGGCAGCAGGACGTGCCGTGGCTATGAGTGTCAGGGCATGGCGAGCAGTACGGCAGGAATCAGCTGCTGGTGTCAGTGGCAGTCCATATGTCATACTGACAATAAACAAAGTTCCAACATCAGCAATTTCCTATTTTTACCCCAGCACTTCAAAGCTCCATGCTACAGTGCAACTATGTGATGGTTCCTTGCGTCTGTTTTCAGACTCTGTAATGCTAAAGTCCATGACTTACAAAGGATGTGATATACCATCACACTTCAGAAACTCAACAAATGTCTAGCCACAGCAGCAACTCCATGCATCAGTGGCAAGATCCCATATTCTTTGGAATGTTCATTTAGCAGTACTACACATTGCTGTATGGTTTCTTCGGGGTAACTCCCGGGCGTCTGAATTTTATATACCAACGTTTTGGAACACTCTGTTCCATCTTCATAGGCAGGTAGGTATGAAGAATGACTGGGGTTGACAATGTTGGGGTATTTATACGGGAAAAGGTTGGGCTCCAAAATAGCCTGAGCTAATCAGAAGTAGGGTGACAGGGTGGGGGCGATTCCGAGTACAGAAACAGGCTGTGGAGGACAACAACCCACATGGAGGCCATGGATACATGTGCGAAGGAGATACGGCACGTGTTGGGGTGAGGAGAGTGAGTCATGGGGTGGTAGAGATCAATCTATCATGTTTCAGGTGGCTGTCTCCTTTCAGAAACACTGGCATATAAAATTCACATGCTGGGGAATTACTCCAAAGAAAGCATACAACATTCAGAACATGGCAAAAGTTTGAAATGAAGAGTACTACACATTACCAGAAACAACAATACAATTTAGACACAGCTGGGTTCCCATAATGTATCATCAGTGCATGATACCAAGATGGTGGTGGTATTGAGGTTTTCTTTAACTTTTATCATTATGCCATTCTGACACAGATGACAGATCACTTTTTCAAGCCAGTCTAACTATGGTGCTACCAGGTCAGTTATGCTGAAGCAAACAATAGTCCATTTAAGGACAATCAGCATTACTCTAGAGTATCAATGCCACACTCCGCACAAAAGCAGTGTTTTTTAAATATTCTACTAATACAATTATTTATTTTATATTTGGTTCATTTAATGACACTGTTAGTAGTGCAGATTATATAGAGCCAAATCGCAAGATGATTAATGAACAGTAAGATGGAAAGGATGTGGAAGAAAGTGGCCAAGGACTAATTTAAGGTACCATGACATGTGTATTGAGGGAATGAGGAAAAACATGTAAAACCTCACTTGGAGCAGCTGGTGTTTCAGCCAGAATGTGAACTCGACACCTCCTGAATACAAGTCAGAACCATTAATACTTGAACCTACTTGGTCAGTCTCTAGTTCTACAGGCGACATCTGCAGTTGTATTCAATTCAGAGACAAACATGGTAGTTTCATTAGTTTATGTACCTTGGCACCAGTTTGTCAGCTTCACAGCACAATTCCAGAAGGCCAAGAAGAACTTTTGATACATCAAGGTAAGGTTCCCATACTGTGAAACCCCGACCAATCAAATCTATGGCAGCCCTTCGGAGAGGCGTGTGAGCAGGTAAGCGTGGAGTAGGTGCTGCTAAGAGTAAGTGAGTCAGAGCCAGACCTGTGGACAAACATGGAACACACATCACTCATATTGAAACTGAAGGATAATAAAACTCCACTCTAAGTTTATTCTAATAATAATGCTTTACTGTGAAATTCAGGACTTGAAATGTCCATATATATGGTATTGGTATTCAATTCATATATCTTGGCTAAATTGTGTTGGTCTAAACTCATTTCAACAACATACTTCCCTTGATAAAAAGATGCCACACATGGTAGTAATCCTTATATGCAGCTAAATAACAAAAAATGACCTGCTGTTTTAAGCTCACAAAGTATGAATTGTCAGTAATGTAACCAATGGAATTATCTTAATACAATTCAAAACACAGGAATAAGGAGAAAGAATACAAAATTATGTGAGACATGACATTCTCACAGTGGTGTTGATGAAGACTCAAGTCTTGCGGGATGTAACACTGTGTAGAATGATAAACATATGTATCTGAAATATTACTAAGTATTTACAAGTCAACATGGCATATCATCCAATTAGACTTGAACTTTCAAAGTAACACTGCAACCTTGGTTACTACATTTTCCTGTATTTTTATTAATACATAAACAAATATTCAGAATGACATACTTGTTAGCCTGGCCAGATTATTATTGCCTATGCCAAAGCCTTCAACAACTGAACTCTTCCGTCTCTGATCCTCACTGGCCCTCCGTCTTGTGCTGCCCTCACTCACATCTTGTCCAAACTCTGCCCCAATCACTCCAAGAAGCACCACTGCAGTTGTCTGTTTACGTTTCAACTCTGCCACACTCCATGGCTTTCGCACGTAGTATTCTAAGAATCACAAACTTAATTCAGTCTGTATACAAAATGTACGAAAAGTGACAGAGTACAGTCTGTCACATGAAACAGGGCTCCAATAAAGCTATTAAAATTAACCTAAAATACTGACAGTTCATCGTGATTTTAATAAGATGCAGGCCATTGAAGTACATACATGGAATGTCTGCAAGTTACACATATAACTCTATCTATCCCATGTCATTCAGAGCCTCCCAATTTTCAGAATATTTGCCAGACATATCCACAGCGAAACTTTGTTTCCAAATGTAAACAGATACGGAACTGTTACTGCTTATCACTGTTTACTTGTTGGCCTCTGTACATACAATCCATTTCTTAGGCACTTCAGTGCTGAGTTTGTTTTGAATTGACTCCTCTTAACTGGAATATTTACTGTGCAGATTGTAAATAGTTTCAAATCAGTTTCCTAACTCAAGAAGTGTGATATAATTCACACTCTTTTACTGAAATATGCAACTTTATATATAATCTGAGGTTTTCAGTGACAGAAGGCAGTCAAACTCTCTCAGGCTACCAGCCACATTAGCTGGTTAAACAACACACAAATCAACATTTTAAGAACCACCTCCATTCTTGTATCAGTTCCCTGATGACAAAGAAAAAGATGGTTGTTAAAACAATGGTTTATTTACTGTTTAACCACCCAATAAAGGAGGTAGCCCCAGAGAGTTTCACTGAACTGTAATAAATCTACAGTTCATCACCTGCCATCAGTATACTATACATACTTAGTATCACAGTTATATACATGCTGATTGTACATTACCTACTGATTAGGTATATAGTATATATGTTTAAACACAAGAAAGAAAGAAATGTTTCCATCATTCTGCAATCAAATTTTAAAAATTCTGCACCATAATAATGCCTCTGACTAAAACTATAATTTAGAAACTGTTAAATACACAGTACCATACCACTAAATATACTGAGGCAGGGGTATACAAATCCCAATCATCAGGTCATTTGGGCAACTACATTTTGTATGGTGGTGCCTAGTATTTATGGGTCCTCAGAACAGTTCATGCACCTTCCATTCTCCTGCCACCTAGAATTTTGTGGTGGCTCCTAGATTTATGAGAAATCTGTGGACCCCTGCAGCAAACAGTTTCAATACAAAGAAGAGCAAACTATTCTCATTTTATCATTCAGCAAGTAGCCTGGGAAGAACTGCACAATATTTCAGTTCTAGAGAATATCAACAATGATTACTGGAATTGTGATGAAGTTCCTGGAAAATGAATGTTTTATGTAACAAATGGGAAACAACTTGAACATTTAACATACATAATTGACATATGGCATATGGGGGGGGGGGGGGGGGGTCCCCGCCCAAAGTGTAAGGGATTAAAAAACGCTCTTTAACCTTTTAGATGGAAAAAAAAATTTTAAAAAAAACTTTC
>Ga0123355_10006855_pt1 | contig 16960 bp, 12 predicted proteins | sample TergutEmb28metaG_3_FD_89872 | JGI IMG/M metagenome (GOLD analysis project Ga0123355, IMG submission 89872) | Embiratermes neotenicus P1 segment gut microbial communities from Petit-Saut dam, French Guiana - Emb289 P1 | ecosystem: Host-associated > Arthropoda: Insects > Digestive system > Gut ...
GGTGAGGAAAAAAAAAAAACACAAATAAAAAAAAAATGTAGTTTGTTTTTTTTGTGGGTAGGTGGTTGTTTTGGGGGGGCTGGCGAAGAGGGGGGTTGGGGCCCGCCCTTTTTGTTTTTTTGTGGGGGGGGGGGGGGGGGGGCAGCCATCATATTATAGAACGAGTGTTTTTTTTTTCTTTTTATAGGTGGTTTGATATTTCTGTATCTGTAGAAAATGAAAACCTTTCCAGTAGCAGTGTTGGATACCAAAGCACAATCTTCATACCGGCCTACATCCATAGTGAAGTTGTGTCGAAATCTTTTCTGTATTGACTGTCGTATGTTTACTTGGCTGTATCGTGTGCGTATTGGCTGATAGCCATAATGACCTGTGATGAACGAAATATATAATCGAATGTAAAATATTTTCACAATTCTTTTAAGTAAAATTGTGCTAGGGGATTTCCTGCTTCTATAATTTTTTCATGGTGTTACTCACGGCATTAAGTTTTGCTTAAATATGAAGCAGCGAAAGTATTTGGAAGCTTGAATGCGATTGACAGTCCGTGTTTTTTATTGTCGCTATATAGACTTTAATGTATTTTATTCTGTTTAATCACATTGTTACTTTGTTAGGTATTTTTACAGTAATTCTCATACACAAATTATGTTAGAGGTGTATATAATTTTTAATACTTTTGCCCCAAATTCAATCATTTATTTTATAATCCGGACAATTTCCTTTGAAACTATCAACGACCTTTATGTCAGTAAGTTTATAGCAAGTTCGTTTTGTATCAACTTTGGTTTTGATTCAAATTCTTCCATTAATTCTTTGACGCGCTGACCACAAAGTCTGCAGTTCTCTTTGTACCGTCATCACTGTTAGAAGGATTGCGTGTTTTGAGATATTACAACGGGCCTTCGTAGTGAGGGATTACCGACGTTTCGAAGGAAGGTATTGCCTCCTTAAGGGTGAAATATACCCACTTGGCCCTTAAGAGTGAGGGCAGGACATAAAAATGACTTGTTCGGTAATGTTTAAAATTAATAATGATGATGATGATAATAATAATAATTTAATAACTAGTGTTGTTAATGTAACAGAGGATTCAGAAGATTATGTAATAAGAACATTTGTGATCTGTACTCCTCACAAAATAATCGGGTATTAACGTAAAAAAGAATGAGATGTGCGGGGCATGTGTCACGTACGGAAGACAAGGGAGGTGCTTACAGATTTTTGGTGGGGAGACCTGATGGAAAGAGACCACTTGGAAGATATAGAAGTGGATGGGAGCAAATTTTTAAAAATGGAGTGGGGAGCCATCGATTGGAGTGATCTGTCTGAGGGTAGGGACAGGTGGCGAACGCTTGTGAATGCGGTAATGAATCTTTAGGTTCCATAAAATGCGGGGACTTCATTGACTACCTGATGAACTTTTAGCTTCTCAGGAAGGGCTTTGCTCCTTGGAGTTAGTGTTGTAATGACTTAAATCATCATGAAAGAAGAAAATCGCGATGACAGACGTGGCGTAGGCTCTTAGCGTGTGTTTTTCTGCCCAGAATTTGACGGACGTTTTATTTCGTTGCAATATGTGTAGTGTTACAGACTGTGTAGAACTAAGTTAATATTTGCAGCAATACATTTTTAAGTATCACAACAGTACGTGAATATGAAAGTCAATAGCATAATTACAAGGAAATAGTTTTGAAGATAGTCCTATGTATAATCCAAATTGGGCTGCACCTTACAGCTCTGGCTCCTTTAGACATGAATTATGGATCGTAGGCAGGTGTGTGAATCCTCCAAGTGACAAATGAAATATTGAACATGGCTTCAGGCGGTATCTTTTGAACACGGCGACGAATAAACGGATCTTACTAAAGCGGTGAATTTGTTCTTCTTCTGAAGTTTCGATGGATGTCGAAGTATACTGCGCTGCCTATAACAGTCATTTTGTGTTGGAGAAAGTGAGACGCACAATGGAAGTCTGTGTACATCACAATTTGTCGTACATTGAAGTGTCTACTTTTTATTTATACCCTTTTCTTTAGTTCGGATTCTTAACCTACACTGCATACTGCACCGGTATTCACATCGCATGATGTGACCCGGTCGTTAACGCTTTCAGCAGTTGGGTCCCTACATGTCATGGGGACGATCTCCCTTGTTCTGTTTATTGTAGTGCGTATCATTAGGCTGAACCACAAAGCAGCTCGTTGCCATGACGACAGTTGGTCGGTACTTTACACTCCTCTGCGTTATTTTTACTTTGAGAATGAAATGTTTCATCTCGTTAAATAGTAACAGCAGTATTTTAATTCTGATGCTCCGAAAACAATGTCCGAAGCTCGAAAACACATACCATCCCACGGATAAATAACACTCATTTACAATTACCACGGAAATTTGAGATTAATTTTACCCGGCATATCGGTACATGATGTTAAATTACACGTTGTTTTTAAAAGATGGAAATATCACTTTGAATTTAAATAAAAGTTTAAGATTATTTGGGGAGATTTAAACGATGGTTAGAACGGTCGTCCATTTTGTTTTGTAGCTCTTTAGTCACAATATCAAATTCTGGCTCTGAGGCTTGCATTTTGACTGCGGTTTATTTTCAGCTTGCTTTTCTGCTTCCAGTCTGTTGTAGTACATTTAAATGTGTCACGACCACATGAAATTCTCTGTACAATGTAAAGTTGTCCTATAAACGTCATGAAGGCGTATACTAGGAGTGGGGGTATGGCACCACTTATTCTTAACTTCGGGCACTAGGTGGAGGTGAGTGGTAAGCCTCACGCCAAGACCACTTACTCCCGGCCGAAGAACTGCAGTGCCGATTAAATAGAAGGATGGTTTCGCCCCGAGTCGGTCTGCACCTTTTCCAGAAGACATGAATCTCATTCCCCTACCGGGATTCGAAAATCGGATTTTCCATCCCGTAGCCGTGTCTCTATGCTGAATGAGCTATCCCGTCCTTCTTAGATGTCTTGTACTATTGGTAGTTCATTAACATTCTTCACTCGATGCATTGTTTTAACTTGGGTTGTCTAAATGATTTAAGATTTCGACGAACGAAGACAGAAGGATCGGACACGTACCATCCCGACGACTTGGTCTGCCCATCCAGGACACTGCACCACTGTGCTTGCTGTCTGCCCTCGGCTTGATTTAGACGCAGCGTCAGATGAAAGATCTCATCTCTTACAGGGAATGCTCCAGCCTGGGCGAACAACTGATAGCTGGAAAGTACTTCGACAGAGTAGCCACCTTGAGGCCATGAATCGAATCCATGACACTATGATCCGTAACAGAAGTGTTCACTAACTATAGTGGAAGCTTTGTCTATCACATGCAGATTTCGTCGCTAAAAGGGAAGACAGTGCAGGCATTTGAATTTTAAAAACGATATTTCAATCTTTCATAGTAAGGTTTAATTGAATTTTATGTCTCTGTTTCGGTGGTTTGTTTCCTATCTTATGAGGGGGTGCTGTTAAGTTCTCAGCCCGACCTACTTCGCGATGTCATAGGACGGAGTCGCTAGTGTCGTTGGAAAGAGTGGTCTATTCATGTGTTGAATTGCAAGTCTTTTCTTGTTACTGAGGCTAAAAGGAAGCATGTCAGGCGACGCGCGAGATTTCAGCAACATGGAGACGCGAGCTGTCATCAAGTTTTTTTCCTTGCAAGGCAAGGCGCCGAAGGAAATTCACGCCATTCTGATAGAAATATTAGGGGAACATGCATCATTGAATGCCACCGTCAAAAACTGGGCGGCCCAGTTTAAACGTGGTGATTTTCCCACCTATTATGCGCCTCGTCCTGGACGACACAAAACAGTGACCACCCGGAGATTATTGATACAATTCACGAGCTAATATTGGAAGACCATTGGATTTCGGCTAATTCAATAGCTGAGCAACTGGGCATCTCACGTGAGCAGGTTGGGCCCATCCCTCATGAAGATTTGGACATGCGGAAGCTCTTCGAGAAGTGGTCCCGAAATGCCTGAACATGGATCAAAAACGTCGACGGTGCCAGTCGTCTGAGCAACTTTTGGGATTTTTTCGGCCGGCGCGATCCAAATGATTTCCTGTCGCAATTGGTGACCATGGACGAAACCTAGTTATATCACTATGACCCAGAGACAAAGCAACAATCAATGGAGTGGCGGCATAGTTGCTCACCCCTCCCCAAAACATTTCGAGTATAAAAATCCGCTGGAAAATTTCTCGTCTCGATTTTTTGTGATCAAGACAGCATCCTCCTCATTGGTTATCTTCAAAAGGGCCAAACTATCAACGCGGAGTATTACTCATATCGACTGTTGCAATTGAAGGACATTTTGAAAGAAAAACGTCGCGGGAAGGTCACATAGGTGGTCTTGTTCTTGCATGACAATGACCCGGCTCACCGGGCACTTGCAACCCAGAAGTAACTGGCCTACCTTGGCCTCAGATGTCTTGATCACCCATCCTATTCTCCGGATCTAGCCCCGTTGGACTAACATTTGTTCCCTGGACTGAAGAAACAATTGAAATGTCGCCATTTTTCGTCCGACGCGGAGATCATTGCTGTTGCGGAGACCTGGTTGGACGGACAACTTTCTGATTTTTTTTTGAGTGGATTGCAAAGGTTAGAGCAACGGGCTAAGAAGTGTATTGAGCTTCGTGGGGAGTATGTTGAATAAATCCCGAGTTTGTTCGCTGTAGCTTGTTTCCTTCTCGGTCGGGCTAAGGACTTATCATCAACCCCTCGTAGTTTCATTTAAACATCCTTTTCCTACCTCCCATGTAGCACAGCCCAATTCCATTGTTATGACATGCAGCTCAGGGATGTAGTCGCTTTTTTGTGTCTGAGAATTCCTTTGTCGCAGCACTAAGTAATGTTTACTATTTATTAATAGAGACGTCTCCTAGGTGTAAGCAGTCTGTTTTCAAAAATTGCTTAACATAGGGTTCATTATAGAAGGAATTTTAATAGAACGTGTTAATGTTAGGTTTTTACGGCGACTAATTATGTTACGATTTAAATAATTGTAAATCTTTGGAATTGGTTGTTAAGCAATGAAAATTGCTATGAGTTGAAACATGCCGTTCACTATGGATGAATGTGTTCTTAGAAAACACGTTTGTTTTAAATATTCGGGTTTTATTGAACTCATCAATAGTGACTGTTAATTTCATCACACGAAATGCATAAAATACGTGGAAAAATGTAGGATCTGTTAGTTGTGAATTGTGTGGTACAGTAGGCTACAGTAGCACTATGCTGTAAATACGCAAACTGAGGAAATGAATGTATGTCAAAAGAAGTTCGCGTTTTTCTGAGCACTGCAACGTTAAGCTTTAACTTATGCGAAAAAAAAGAACCAGGGTCAATTTCTGTACACCAGTACTGTTCTCATGTTTGAAACTTGCACGCCTCTGACGATGAAGTTGTGAAGTTAAGTTCTGTTTTTGAGGGAGGGCACTGCGCAGAGGACAAGGGGGAATTATACAGTGTATGTAACTTGCAGTTGCACTGCTTTATAAACCGGAAGGACACGGGTTCGATTTCCGATGTGGTCCTTGGGATATTTCGTTTAATTAATCTTTCCGGTCGCACTGTGGCCTTGGGGTAGACTCAGCCACTAAGAGAACTGAGTACCAGGGGTATATCTTGGGGATAAAGACGTCCCGCGCGTAGGGCTGACAACCTTACAATCTTCATGCGCCACATGTCTAGAAACTCTGGCGGCTTCAACCTCTTGAAGCCATGAGGGCCTGTCCAGGCCTGTAATGGGATAGCTTTACCGTTTTTATGTAACATGTGGTCTAGAAGAGCTAAATTTCTGAATATGCAAAGCGTGGTATTACTGGAGCAGTTTACGGAAGAATTGTGAAGATACTGAAAATTACAGAGACTGAAATGTGGAATATTTGCAGAGTTAGGCGACTAGAATAAAAGCCACAGAATATGGAGAGAAATTTCATTTCAGTAACTCGAACTTCCAGGATGACTGATGAAATCTTGCATAGAACAGCCACATTTCTGTCTCAGTTCTTTCCAAGTAATCAAATTACTTTAAGTACAATTCTTCCTCTTATTATTCTTTTTCTTTTGCCAACTAGACCGTAAGAACGGTTCTGATTTAGAACTGAGTCTAAAGAATATGACTTCCAATGGGCCTCTGCCGATTTATGTGCATGCTGGGAATGAAAATATATACATTTTATGCACACTAGTTTACAGTTTAGATGTAGAAATTTGTTGTTGCCAATGAAATAATAATAATAATAATAATAATAATAATAAGGCAAAAAACAAGTGGACCGGTAAAAATCATAACAGTATAAAACAACCATTACACAAGAAAAACTTTCCAGCAGAGGTGACATGTGCACGACACAAGAAAAATGCTGTAATAATGTCAGACGTTTGCTGCTATGTGGACACCTACTGTACTGTTCCAAACTTCTGTGGCTACTGACGCGTGTTTGATTTGTTCAGTAACTCATACGTTTTTATTTTATGACACTACTTCGACTCCTTAAAACCATTTGTACCACCCGGTCTTCGTAACTTTCATGGGTAATTTGGAATGAATTTTAAATTATATGCAGTGGATATTCGTGGGTGTTTATGTACTAAGTTGACAATCCGTCCTTCAGGGGTAATAATGTCCCTGTGACAAACATTCAGCTGATATGACATTTCGTCTCCCATATGTCGGTTAACGTATAATCGTTCAATATTATTTCAAATGTCATTACCAGCGCAGGAAGTGCACTCCCTTTGGTATCACAAACATTTTACTCGTTAGTGCTTATACATTTTCCTTATGTCTTGAGTCACAATATCTGTAGGAAGCCAATAGGCAGTTCTGCTGTTTTCCATTAAATCGACCCCTATCAAAAATATTTTGAAACCATATATCAGATTTGATTTCACGTAACACCTTTTCTCTACTACGAGTCAAGTAACTGTGCACGTTTCAGGCACAGACCAGTTGTTGTGATGCAATTGTTGTGATCAAGATAATCGTAATTATCATTATCATCCTCATAATCATTGTCATCGCCAACTGTTTCATGGATTTGGTCGTCTGGCTTGTCTTCAAGGGATATCATCAGTCCTAAATTTATTACGGCTGTGCGTTGCCTTCATCTGCAAATTTATGCTGTATAAGTATGCTCGTTGTATGGAGGAAGGCTGTCAGTATACATTTATACGAGTGTCATGTCCGGTATTTTTTGTTACCAACGTAGTATAGTGATGTAGTAGACAGTAAATAAAAAAAAAGTTGAATTGCTGCATGTTTCGGTTGATTTGAATTCATCATCAGACCAATCAGACATGTATGCGTGTGATGAATACAACAATGTTTTACACTTTCTACAGTAAGAAGCATTATATGATTCTCTACATATGTTTTGTTTATCATAAGTAATAATGTGTGATAAACAGTATAACTGTTTTAATACTGGTGTACGGGACGTGTATAGAAGAAAACCTAATGTTAGCAGGCACATCCATGGAAACATATACAGGAGGGTTTCTCAGGGGACAAATACGTGAAGTGAGGAAAAGTAAAAACACTTCAGATGTCTTCTTTACATTATCTGTTTATTGAGCGTTCTTTATGAAATACATAAAACGAGTATATGAGAAGACCACGTCTGTTCGTCTTCCCATGCGTTGGGGCCGAACCATTTGTCGGACTTCCACGAAATTCGGTATGGAGTTCTGCTCTTTCCAAGAGTTGTCCAAGAAGCATCAAGTTCATTGGAAGAGACACGTTTCTTGGACGACTTAAATGAATTTTTACCCGCATATTTCGTGAATGATCTCGTTAAAACTCAATGCAGAAGATCTCCACGCAATACCATCGAATAATTCCAAATTTCATGAAAATCAGTAATGTAAAAGCAACATCTTACTTGGGAGTTTACATATAATGCTGTTCCTATAATATGAAACACCTGAAGATAGCACCGACGTGCGCCGAAACGCGTAGCAGAATATAATGTAACTTGTTATGTACAGTAGGTGCATTAAAGGTTGGTTTAGACGAAGACAATATATCAGTATTTTTTACCTATGAATGTGTATATTTTGTTCACATGCCTCGCCCATTTCTTACTCCTTGTTTTAATCACTTTAATACTATGTGTTCTGTAACTTTCCAATGCTAGGCATCCCGTCGTTATTTACGATATTAAATAAGCGCTTAATCACCCTCTGCACAACTTTATTAACATCTAGCATCAATTATCGGACTACGCATGGCTACATGTTTGGGCCTAAACCGTCATATTGATGCCATTTGGTATTATAGAAATGTCAACAATAATAATATTTGGCGAGAATTCCAAATTATAATCTTCTGATTAGGAGATTTTCTCTAGCCTTCTGTTACTTCCTCCCTCTTAGACCCAAACATCTCCCTCAGCACCCTAATCTGGAATACCCCAAAACTGTGACCTAGTGTCACACCAGTACAAAACTTTTAGGGCAGCAACAGTTTCCCAGCAGAGCAAAGCCAACGGCGTAGTTGAAAGTGCTGGGATATCGGTTATGCAGCATTTGACAGTAGTTCGGTTAAGGATTAATTGTAGGCTGAAAGAAATGAAATAATGGTTAACAGTCAGGTGAGCCATCCCCCGTGTTGTATAGGATCACCTATATAGGTAAAGTTACAGTAATACACAACTTGTGATGTTTATATTGCTAAGGAGATTTTACGTAGCTTGTCTCAACATGTTTCGGCCTTTTCATAGGCCATCATCAGGTTGATCACTTATCCCTTATAAGTAACCGTACAGTATACAAAGTTATGCTTTTGTAGTTAACGAGATCTCGTGTACATCTATAAAATTTTCATTTAAAATGATCACAATATTAGGAGAATTAAATATTATTATAACACAAAAAGTGTAAAAATTACCTCTACGTAATATATTCCAGGAACCGATTATTACGGCACTACACAACATACAAATTATTACGGCACTACATAACATCCAAATTATTACGGCACTACACAACATACAAATTATTACAGCACAACACAACACCCAAATTATTACAGCACCACACAACGTACAAATTATTACAGCACTACACAACATACAAATTATTACAGCACTACACAACGAACAAATTATTACGGCACTACACAACGTATAAATTATTACAGCACTACACAACATACAAATTATTACAACACTACACAACGTACAAATTATTACAGCACTACACAACATACAAATTATTACGGCACTACACAACATACAAATTATTACGGCACTACACAACATACAAATTATTACAGCACTACACAACATACAAATTATTACGGCACTACACAACATACAAATTATTATGACACTACACAACATACAAATTATTACGGCACTACACAACATACAAATTATTACGGCACTACACAACATACAAATTATTAGGGCACTACACAACATCCAAATTATTACAGCACTACACGACATACACATTATTACGGCACTACACAACATACAAATTATTACGGCACTACACAACATACAAATTATTACGGCACTACACAACATCCAAATTATTACGGCACTACACAACGTACAAATTATTACAACACTACACAACATACAAATTATTACGGCACTACATAACATACAAATTATTACAGCACTACACAACATACAAATTATTACAGCACTACACAACGTACAAATTATTACAGCACTACACAACGTACAAATTATTACGGCACTACACAACATACAAATTATTACGGCACTACACAACATTCAAATTATCACGGCACTACACAACGTACAAATTATTACAGCACTACACAACGTACAAATTATTACGGCACTACACAACATACAAATTATTACAGCACTACACAACATTCAAATTATCACGGCACTACACAATGTCCAAATTATTATGGTACTACACAACGTACAAGTTTTTACGGCACTACACAACATACAAATTATTACAGCACTAAACAACATACAAATTATTACGGCACTACACAACATACAAATTATTACAGCACTACACAACGTACAAATTATTACGGCACTACACAACATACAAATTATTACGGCACTACACAACATCCAAATTATTACGGCACTACACAACATCCAAATTATTACAGCACTACACAACATACAAATTATTACAGCACTACACAACGTACAAATTATTACGGCACTACACAACATCCAAATTATTACAGCACTACACAACGTACAAATTATTACGGCACTACACAACATCCAAATTATTACAGCACTACACAACATCCAAATTATTACGGCACTAAACAACATACAAATTATTACGGCACTACACAACATACAAATTATTACAGCACTACACAACATCCAAATTATTACGGCACTACACAACATCCAAATTATTACGGCACTACACAGCATACAAATTATTACGGCACTACACAACATCCAAATTATTACGGCAGTACACAACTTACAAATTATTACGGCACTACACAGCATCCAAATTATTACGGCACTACACAACGTACAAATTATTACAGCACTACACAACATCCAAATTATTACGGCACTACACAACATCCAAATTATTACGGCACTACACAACATACACATTATTACGCCACTACGGAAAACCAACGAGATACCAGCATAGTTAAACAGGAATATTTCCTAATTTCGACACCCCACTCCCCCTCCCGAGATACTGACACCTAATTTTTATACTTCTTATTTTACTTTTAATTCTATTAATGTCTTGATCATTTTAAATTTTAAAAAATATAGATATACACGAGATCTCGTTAACTACCAAAGCGTAACGTTGTATATTGTATAGTTACTTATAAGGGATAAGTGATCGACCTGATGATGGTCTATGAAAAGGCCGAAACTTATGGTTGAGACAAGCTATGTAAAAACTCCTTAGCAATATAAACATCGCAAGTTTTGTTTGACTATAACTTTACCTGTATTCGTGATTGTTAACTGTTTATTTGCGCCTGCACTGCGTACAGCATATCTGGTTACATTGTTTCCTGTTGGAGACTTCACTCATGTTTTATTAACGCTGTATAATGATGCTTTCAATCATTGACATTCTGTTAGACAGGTAATGATAGTGATAATATACGAAAAGTTCTTCTTTTCTTTCCTTACGTAGATTATGCACAAAATTTATGGGTATTAAATTGCACGTATAAAAAACATTTATTGAGAATTGTAGGGCTGTGTGTTAAGCGATTTCCGAACATACAGTGCATTGAATATCGATAACCTAACACCATTTTGTATAGGAAACTGAGAACAAGCACTAACTACCAATTTATGATTTCTCTGCAGGCACAGTGCACCGTTGTACAGACACTGAGGCTCTGTACAGGCCGTAGGGCACATAGGGGAAGTAGAGCTATAGCTCTACTCATTCTTTACCACGGCACTAGAAGGGGTCAGCGTCACTCCCCGGCCGCTCTTTACCCCAGGTAAAGACCCGGTACCCATTGTACAGGAGGCTGGGTGGACCCCAGGGCCGGTCTGGACAGGTGCGGAAAATCTCGCCCCACCGGGATTCGATCCCCGGACCGTCCAGCCCATAACCAGTCGTTATACCGACTACGCTACCCGACCTACTCTGCAGGCACAAAGTGTATGAAATTAGTGCACATTAGAGAGGTCTTTTCACCGGTCTTCCATCTAACACCATATTCACTCTGTTCAATTAGAGGACTGTACAGCGTGCACCATACGTTGGTTATATACGATATGGCATGTAGCCTGCGTGTATGGTCAAAATATATCACAGTTTATTTTCAGATGTTACGACGTGAGATTATTATGTAACTAAATGGCAGGAAATAATAATTTCATTCGTCAAGATAGTACTGTCTTTAATAGGACTTTTTTTAACAGCAGTAAATTCCTGCAACAATAAACACCGTGAAAACCAGTATAGCCGGTCTATGCAAAATCGTAACAAAGTTGCTCCAATTACGTGAGCACTCCTTGCACTTTTCCACACTTATTACTTATTCATAAGCGTTTCAATACTTGTGAATTGTACTCGTTCGGCAGGTCTTAGTGGGCCTTTAGGCGTAAGAACGAATACCTAATTTATCGAACCCTTTGGAGATGTACCTGACAGCGTCTTTAAATAAGCATAAATTAGGGGGCGACGTGTGTCGAACGTTTAAAATTGTGTTACGAGTATAAAGCCTGAGAAAACCAACAGTGACATTATGTGTAGGAATGACTTAAGAGTTGTGTGATTGTTAATTTATAGTTCGTACTGAACTTGCACCAAGCGGTGAGATGCACGAAATACACGTAATTTGTATAGAATACTAGAAGTTCTTCTATGATGCTTCCTGAAACTTGATGTCTTACCTTAGGACAGATTTTCTGACCACGTTCTTCTATTAAAATTCCTTAGGTGCTTTTACAGTCAACCATCTACGTCATTTTTTGTATCAAACATTGGTCGCAGCCCCCGCCGTACCTGTCTCGTTCGACGTAAATAATTAGCTTTGCAATCACAATTTTTTCAATTTAAGTGTCCGCTGTGTCGGACACATCTGATGAATTATTGTACAGCTTATAAGAATTAATTTAAATTTTTATTGGGTCTATGTGGCGAAAATGACGTGGACGCTTTTATATAAAATGTAGTGACCAACCGTATAAACTATAGACCTATGCGCGAATAATAAGGCTAGATGTCTACTGCTAATGTATGTTTCGATTGGATGTCTTTGCTATAAAATAACAGTGACCTTTCCGCAATGTGTGTCACATTCGTTGTCTCATTAGTGTTTAGACGCACCAGCTAGTCATCATGACTGCTGACGTACATTACGTGTTTGATGTTATTTCCAAGCCGCTGGCTTTGTGACGGTAGTATTGACCTTTAATAATACACTGGTAATGCAGTCTAAAACGATTTTTGTAACAAAACAATAGCTGTTGTTTTCATAGACTTTCTACATGTTTCGGTCCCATTTGGGCAGTCATCAGTCTTGTAAAATGAAGGCCGCTTTGCCTGCATTTTACGACATTAATGGAACACAAACGCCTATTTTCTGTCAAGGGTATTATCGTTTTCTCGTTAAAGAATATTGCTACAAATGCATTGAACTGGTAATGCTCCCAAATACGGAAAAATGTGCGTTCGCAAAGTTGATAACGATGATGATACAAGGGAATCGCAATGCCTATGTTATAACAATTCTTGTGACACACATTGCTATAAAGGTCACCTGTATTTGGTGACGAATGAATGTGATTACCGAAACGACGCAGCTGGAAAGAGACAAAGTGTCCGAAAGTTGGATACGGAGATACCTAAGTTTCGAATTTCAACGTTCCTGTTGTTATGCGGCAATGTATTATTTACATTTCCTTGCACTTGTGTATTCTATTTATTTTCTTGGGTAATTGTTTAACATTAAAAATATCGATGTGTATTACGTGAATGTGGTATTATATTAAACAGTTATTTACCGAAAGAAATACGTTGTATTGAAGACCAGTGTCCTTACGTTTTCAGCCTGTGTGTGAAGAATATGAACTTAATTACAGAGCCTGTTTCTGTTAAAACAGCCCTTCTATTAGTGGGATTTTGTATCTGTCATCTTCCTCTTGCGTACTGCATGCCCAGCCAATCTCACACTCGACTTTCTTTACCCCAATGATGCCTATTGTGGAGTTCCTATTTATGCACCTTGGAACACTGTACTGCTACTCTTAGCCTCAAAAGTCTGTTTACTGACGTTTCATCGAATACCCTGTCTGTATAATATCCTAACTGTGACAAACCGAGCTTCACACCCCTCCAAAATAACACGTGAAATTGCAGTTACGTGTTACAGTGTTAACGGAGATGCTCATTGCTGTGATGAAATTTCGTGACGAAAGAATTGCGTGTTTTGTAGTTAGCAGTATGAAGTGGGCGCCGAGAGAGCGGAGACGAACGCTCCGAAGTCATTATGAGAAGACCAACAAGTACATATAAAAATATATAAATTTATTGTAGTATAAACAGCGTAGCCAACTACATGTTTCAGCGACCTATTGCTGCCATCTTCAGGGAGGTGTTCTTTGAAGGATATGTGGTGGTATGGGTGTAAATTACCACACACACACACACGCGCGCGCGCGTAATTGTATATTCTCACAACACTGTATTTCTGTCCTTTCCTACAATTTCTGCAGCCGGTCGCATGCTGGCTACTAGTCTGTCTAGCATCTCGCTGAATACCGCTTCTCTTGCAGTCCTCACGTACAGTCGAAACTGCTGAGTCGGCAGTTTTTATGAGAATGTGGTGCTCGGGCGTTAAGATATCCTGGCTAGGCGGGTGGGCTAGTAAGTGGCGTCCACCACGCATGTATTGCATAGACCGTCAAAACAATTTACAAATATGAAATGTTAAATTTCAAATGAAAGTTTTAAAATATACGTATTTGTATATGCGCTTGTTGGTCTTGTGTCTTAAATGAATCATCTGTGCACGGTCATGAATCCTTTAAAGTTTTGAAGTCAGCTGCAGTGTATACAATTTATGACCACTATAAAAACGAAGAAATTTGAAAACGAAATTATACAATTTACATGAAGTTATTTGTGAATTATAGACGCAAGTGGACACAACATTTGTAATGAACGGACGATACGCCATTATCCAGTTTAGTGTGTGAAGAAATTTCAACCGGTAGAAGAAACGTAGGTTGACCAAGGTAAAGATGGAGGCACCAACACTTATGAAGACGGAACAAGCGTGGCATGGCTAACATCCTTTTGCTGCTGCTGTTGCTGATGATGATGATTAAAATGTGTTTTATTTCGTAGTACTGCTAGGCCCTGGTCTTTTGCCTGCCACACAGCAGATGCCTCGCCTTCACATTGACCCTCGAACTCTCAAGTTATTTCATCAGTGCTGCTCGGAGCCTCTTGGGCACCGTGTCTCAGAGCTGTAGCGGTTTTATGGTACTGGGCAAGTACAAGAAAGTTCTTACGCCTTACCTACATGGAAGGGATGTTCTGTCTGCTGAATTGTTTGGCGTAGAGGGGCGCCAGTTGGATCAGGGGCCCACGCCGACAGCTTGCATGATTCGTATCAGCACAGTCAAGTTTTACAGCTCGTAAAGCTCAGATCAGACGATTTATTAAAGGAGGGTTCGTCCTTTGAAGGTTCTTGTAAACAACCCCCGTTAAGTTACTTCATGACGGTTCAGCCACTTTCCTTTGCGACGTAAGATGATGCCAGTTCTTGCTACAATATTGAACACAGCTGCCTTTAGCTGCACTCGTAAAGTTACTGACACGACTGTGTTTATTCAGACGGAACTTCCGACGTGTTTCTGTCGAATTGTGACCATCCTTAGGTAAATGGTTTCTGCATTGGAAAACTAATGTTGGTAGATTACATAATCTGCACGTTTCTACTAACGGATAATTTGAAATTTGCCACGATTTGTACAATATTCCTTTTGGAACTGTATTTTTACTAACTTTGTTATGTGTTGGGCTGCATGTGTCATGCCTCACAGGACATATTGTGGGACCCTTTTCTAAATTTTAGTAATAATTTTTGTATCTGTTTCCATTAGTACAAGCACACACAGTATGGAATTAAACAAGAGTCATTTTCCATTTGGAATACTTTTTTCCCTGGTGACGTTCGAGGACGAGCGAAATATGTCGGACGTTTAGAGTGAATGGATATATTCTTGTTAGTAATTGTATATTTACAATTGACTGTATTTCTTTGGACATCAGTAATTGTATGCTGAACTGGTCATTATGAATACATTAAAATTTGCTGCACAACTTTTGTCTCTCGAAAACATGGAAGAGCACACTTAAAAATTTTATTATTTCATAGGATTTTATAGGCCTATCAGCACCCTTGTTAAATGACGCTCTTTACTCCGTAAAACACAGTAGGACCTGCACGTACCACATACTTTAAGGTTAAACAGAAATGGGATTTTTCCCAGAGTTTCTGTTGGTGCTCCGAATGTCTTTCAATAAACAGTGATTATATTACTAAATGAAAATAACGGACTGACCTCGTAATGGATTTTTTGTGCAGTTTGAACTGAATTTTTGTGTGAATGAAAGACTTAACAGATTTTAGGCAGTGGAAGTAGCACACTTCCTTAAAGTGACGCTATTTTACCCATTGAATTAAAACAATTTTTTCCATATTCAACGGTCAGTTTACCATATTTTGTTAGATACATAGTATGAGGTGCAGTGAAACAAATTTCGAACTGAGTCGCATTGATTAAAGGAAGTCTATAACCAAGCATATAGGTAATGACGAAGCGTATCGACGTTCCTCAATAACCCGACCATTGTCAATTTGCAAACAAATGAAATGTGCTTCATTTCAAACAGCATTTCACTTAGCTACTGTGTACAGAAAAGAGAGATGCAGAGAAGGCGCTTTTATCAGATTAAAATTCACAAAATACAGAGACCAAATGTGGCGGTGTTTATTGGTCGTTCCTCCCCTGTAATTTGCAAGTTCGGGTTGAGACTGGAATAAAGGGTAGTACATATCTTGAAGTATCTTACCAAATCAAGACCATTAATCCTATTATTCGATTCTGTGAAGTTTGAGATACAGCCAATAATTTGAAATCTAACACAGGCCTAGAAAAAGTGTTGTTTAAGACAGTCACATAGTGTTGCTGGACTAATCACGTCACAATATAAGACAGTATAGATTTTGAAAGCTTGTAGGTAATTCTTATTAAATATTAGCAATATTGGAAGTCTATGATAGGCAGGTTGGAGATTTTAATGAGATATGTATTTTTGTGCACTTCTGTAGTTGTTGTTGTTATGACTTTTTGGGGTGGGGGTGGGGGGGGGGTGGGTGGGGAATTGATAAATATCGATTTCTGTTTCTTGTATACTGCCAGTGCAACACTTCTCCCCTCGTCCGGGGTGGTAC
>Ga0123355_10006856_pt1 | contig 16958 bp, 9 predicted proteins | sample TergutEmb28metaG_3_FD_89872 | JGI IMG/M metagenome (GOLD analysis project Ga0123355, IMG submission 89872) | Embiratermes neotenicus P1 segment gut microbial communities from Petit-Saut dam, French Guiana - Emb289 P1 | ecosystem: Host-associated > Arthropoda: Insects > Digestive system > Gut ...
GTACGTGTCATAAACTTGTTGAGTTACTCTTTCATTTCTACTAGTATTTATAATTCTGTTCACCATACTTGTGAATATAATCAACTTCAAAACCGCTCCAATCATTTTGATACACCCTGTATTTCTCAGAAATAAAGTGATTCTGGGAACATTTAGAAATTACCACTTATAATTGCTATTGTTTCTGGACGACAATCAGGGCCGGTCCATGGGGCGGGTCGGCCCTTCAGCTCTCCGGGCTGCCAACCTGTAAGGGGCGCTAAGACGTCACTGGTATAGCCGGAATTAGGGTGCTGGGACGCCCATGATCTTACACTCCAACTAACATATTCTGAAATTTTTCGCAATTTGATCACGCGCCCTCAGATATTTCTAGGCCGAAAAACAAAGAATATGGGTTTGAAGGGGCACATGGGGCCCTAAATTAATGGCCCGCTCCTGGCGCCCGCATGTCTCGGACCGGTCCTGAGGGCAGTACTTCGTGCCATTTTATCACATCACACCATATAGTGAGGTTTTATTTCGTGGGATGTCGTTTCGTCTTTATGACTTTTAGCCGTCTATACCCGCTGCCAAAAATAAGAAAAGAAAGGGAAAGAAATATGTGCATTTCTTAGCACAGATTGTTAATCCTCCTTTGTTACCGGATGTTTAAAAGGTCACTGCAGGTTTGCATTTGGCTGTATCTTATTAACGAAGACGCATACTGGAAAAACAAAGTGCCGACATGAAGGTAATTGCTGAAAATCTTCGTCACCTGTAAATTGCCAACATTTTCATTCACTTGTCAATGTTATATTAATAAATGACACATAGTAATGGTTTAGGTGAGGTGAAAGAGCCTTTCTTTTAAGGGGCGTTCGCAAAATTGCGAAAAGCGGCTGTTAGCTTCGTCATGTTTGTCTGTCCGTCCGTCCTCCCGCCCGCATGGAACAACTCGGCCCCCACTGGACGGATTTTCATGAAATTTGATCTTTGGGGAGTTTTCGAAAAAAAACTGGCGAGAAAATTCAACCTTGCGCGTCCGAGGTGTAAAGCTGGCTTCTCACATCCATCTAGTGCCTGATTAAGAATGAGTGGAGTTATGCGTTCACTGCCCCATACACGACTATGCTGTCGTGGCTTAATCCTTACTTAAGGACCTTTACCTTGCAGTGTAAGTGAATTTTTTACCCGTCGGTCTACATTCCTGTAAACTATTTATTAGACGCAGTCGCAAAATTGCGAAAAACGGGAATTAACTTCGTCATGTCTGTCTGTTTCTCTGTCTGTCTGTCTGTCTGTCCGCATGGAACACTTCGCCTCCTAGTGGAAGGATTTACATGAAATTTGATATTTAAGGATTTTTCGAAAATCTGTCGGGAAATTCAAGTATCATCAAAAACTGAAAAAATAACGGGTACTTAATAGGAAGACCAATACTCACTTATGGTAATAAAAAAGTAAAGTCGAAGATGACCCTAGAACAAGCCACGAAGGCCCAAAGGAGGAGTAGAAGTAAAGCCCTGCTCTTCCTTTAACCTCGGCGCTAGATGGAGTGAGTGGTCAACGCCACGCTTCGGCCGCTTTACCCTCTGGAAAGACACGGTACCCATTGTATAGGAGGCTGGATGGGCCCCAGGGCCGATATGGAAGGGTGCGGAAAATCTCGCCCCCTCTGGGATTCGATCCCCGGACCGCTCAGCCCGTAGCGAGTCGCTATACCAACTGAACTATCCCGGCCCACCGTTTGTAATAATGTCCCGCCGAAATCGTTTAGAATGAGAAAAGTATCGGACAAAAGTTGTGGAGAAAATCAAAACACACATTTTCTGTCCAATAAACTATTTTTTTTTTTCCTAAAAGCGTACCGTTTATGAGATAATGTGGAAAAATGTATATCGGGGCAGGCCACAGATGACAGTATAGTACGACGTAGAATAGATGCAATTTCCTTGCCGAATAGCAAAGGCAAGAACACAGACACACACCCATAATATGTAATACGTATTGCTTTCCCACGACAAAAGTGGTAACGCGAACGCGCCTCACTGTTACGTTGTATGTCGAATGCCCCTCTTATTGATAATCAATGTGTGTCCATTCTTCATTTGATTGACTTGAATTTGCCATCCTTAGTGAAAAAATCTGGGGAACAGCTGATATTGTGCTCCAGCGGTGTATACTGGGGATATCTTCGCAGTTAGGTGCCGCGTTCGTTAACCCTATTATCCAGTTCGTCAGTCTACCTTCAGATAATTGAATTATGAACGATTGCCTTTTTCCGCCACGGACTGATGCCATTACGAGAGTGGTTATTGTACCCACATCTTCGCCGCTTTCTAACACTGTGTTCCGCCCGCTAACCGTTCACATTAGAGCATTGCCACATGTCCTATCGGGTACTTGTTACGGGAGGTGATAAACAGTCCCATGAATTTGGTGTACCGTCTGATTCTTTATTAATGCTTTGCAGTATGTTGACTTGCCAATGGTTTGGATGCTGAAGCAAGACTGCTTCTTCTCTTCCCTTGGGGTTAAGAGATTCTTCTCACCTGCATACCGTCCAGGCTGGCTGGGGTGACCCACTGAGTTGGTTATTTAGTGGATGACTGGGGCGTGAAGGTGAACCTATAGATCATCGACACCACTGGTTCCTTCTTCAGGGGATAATATTTTGCCTTATATAGGACTGAAATTTACTACGTTTGGGACACAACTTTACATTGTGCTTCGAAACGTTGATCACAGATACCTAGCGTTTAAATTTACAGCATCTTCTCTTTTCATTAAAGTCATCCAGTAGCTGTATACGTCTTCTTCGTTGTCTTCTCGTCCCTTCTATTTTTCTTTATTAGAAGACGGTTTCTACGCGAGATATGACCAATCTATTTAGCCTTCCTTCGTGTATCCGTAATTTATAACACCATTAATTACCACACAAACGTTGAACGGTATCATGCAGTGCAGTCAACTAGTCAGCCAAACTATAGCGTACCCATCAGGACACCACGTGATCTGAAAAGTCTTCTTGTGGCTGTTGCTCTGTTATCTGAAATGTCCATTAATCGTTTTCAGTGAAATGCAGTCTATCAACTGCTATTTGCTTAATGGCTCCCACCGTCTCTGGTAGAACTGTTTTTTTTAACTTGCCACCAATGAGAAGCGGACCAGATAATTAATTACGTATCGTGACATTTGGTCTGATGAGTAACAGATGACTGTAACTGTTTGTATCAATGGCTTCGTGCTTTATGTTAGTGCCAGTGCAATGTACGAGGACCTCGGATGTACAGTACATGCGCATTGTAACTTTCAGAATCAGTGGTTCGGATTTCGATTGGGGCAGAATAACAGAGAGGGGGTACTGGAGTGCGTTGGTGAAATCGTAGGCATATTGATGGTAGGTGGTGGGGGGGAGGGGGGGTCGTTGGAAGTGATGCATGTAAATTTACAGCTGCACGTAAGCTCGTAGAATAGAATGGAATAGAATATAATAGAATGCCATGGAATAGAATAAACTAGAATACAATATTTATTAGGCTAGTCAGTATTATATACTTTTGAAATACAGATATGCGTCTCTTTACGACGGGGATACGTTCTGAGAGATGCGTCTTTAGGCGATTTCGTCGTTGTGCGAACGTCATAGAGTGTACTTACACAAACCTAGATAGTACAGTATAGGCCATTACATACCTACGCTATATGGTATAGCCTACTGCTCCTAGGCCACAAACCTGTACAGCATGTTACTGTACTGAATACTGTAGGGAGTTGTAACGCAGTGGTATTATAATATTATATTATAATACTATAATATCATAATCTTATTCGGTCCATCGTTGACCGAAACGTCGTTATGCGACGCATACCTTTATAATATACGACTTACATAATGCATGGGGTTACTCCTGTTAACACCATGAGCCTACAGGAAAAGCTGTTCTCCCAAGTGGGCTTACAAGAATTTCGTTGTAGATCTTACATTTACACTTTCTCTGTCTCTCTGCACATGGCACATGCTGAAGGCGTAAAAGTTTTGTATTTTAAATGTCCGATAATGGAAATTTATAATCTGTCTTTAAAATGCAGATTAACTCGTGGTTTAGGCATGCGTACTTTTCAGCTGATAGTCGTATAATCGAATCCTGGTGTGTGTGTGTTCATCTTTCATTTATCTGCTTACGCTTTCAGTAAAGGTAAATCAATCCCGTTACAGGCCTGGACAGGCCCAGAGGGTTCCAGGAAATTAAGATTCCCAGATTACATGACAACGGCACAGGATGGTGGTAAGGGTGTCAGCCTTACGCACCGGCCGCCTTTACCCCCAGTAAATGCTCCTGGTACTCATTTCTGTTAGAGGCTGAGTCGACCCAAGGGCCATAGTGCGATCGGAAGGATTTTATGTCAATGAAAATTTCCAATGACACCATCTGGAATCGAACCAGCGACCTTCCGATTTGTAGCACAGCACCTTAACCACTGTGCTACCGCGGTCCCCTTACGCTTTAAGTAGCTTATGAAATTACTTTAAATTTTTTGGATCACTACTGGATAATAGGTAGAATAGGACGTGGAAGGAGGAGGGCGTGGCGTAGTTTGAGGCACTCTTCGGACATTTGCCTGTAGGAACTGAAGATAAACGTGATAACCTCGAAACGTTTTTTTACGTTTTGTTGACCGTGCATCCTAATATAATGATAGTCTTTTTTCAACAACTTGATGCACAAATTCTTTATTTACTCTCGTCGTACTGTAACCTGTGTACTGAACAGTCACCCAAAGAGAGTGGCGATACCAGATGCTGTGTTAATACAATTGTCCTCCTGAAGATGAGCACAGTAGTGCTCGAAACATGTAGAGGAATGTAACAAATGTATTAAAATAAGGAATTTGTGCATCAAGTTGGTAAAAAAAAAGGCTATCAGTCGAAACGTTTGCCTGTCTGCGGGGTGATATATTAAGGCAGGACATGTAGCATACCAAGTGCTAAACCAATCGATTACCATCTTCGATATATTTTTGTGAAGAACTGTACGGTGATTGAGCAAGTGAGAGGTAGGAAGTGAAAGGAGGTTGGAGGTGTTGCGAACAGGGCGTTGAGGAGGGGTAGAAGAGGAAGGAATTTAGCAGGAGTTTTGGGGAAAATTTCGTAAGTATGGTTTTGTACATTCTGTTCTTAAAAAAAATATGGTTAATGTGATCAAATGAAGGACTATTAGAGGGCCTGGCATGTGGCAAGCATCAAAGTGGGTACATAAATTTTTCAGCATCCCCGGCGATGTCGATGTAAGGGTTTGACAAGCTGATTAACTCAAAGTGGATCCTATAAAAGTAGTGTGGATTATGTGGAATGGACCGATTCAGGATGTGGACAAGAGGGGCGAGCTCTTGTGAACACAGAAATGAACTTTCGGGCTACAAAAGAGGTGGGGACCTTCTTGACTAGCTGCGCGCTGTAAGCGTTGCAATAATGCCGCCAGACCAGGTAGGGTTGGACGATGTAAAAAGAGGAAATTCAACCAAATTCTACATAGTTCGTGACTACGTAATAATGAGCTTGGTTCGTGAGTGGGTGAGTGAGTCAGTGAGTGAGATTAGTTCGTCATACTTACCGCCAGGTGGCGGTCGTTATGAGCCATTGTAAAGGTAAATAAGTACCACTATTTCGGTCGGCATTGCAGCGCCGTTCTTTGCCGATGACATCTGTCAAGCTGTATCGTAAGAATTTTTCCAATTTGTGGTGTGATTAGTTACTAAAACTGTCATTTTCTGGTGTTCTAGTACAGGGGTGCACAATACGGGACGCCTGAATTTTCTACGGTGACTTTTAATAGTATAAATATTCAATTTTTTTCCTTGCGTAAAGATTTTATCAGTTTACATGCAACGTGCAGAAAGCCCCAGATGACAGGTTTAAAGGTCGCTTTAGAATTGGAAGGTTATTGGACTCCTGCACTGGGACCGTAATGTCTGCCAATGAATCGACTGAAGAGTCTGTTCATTAATTCCGAAATCCGTCGATAGCCTCTTTCCCAGCGAGTTCTGCAGTGTGTCATGTAGTGCGTCCTTTTTCAATTTCCAGTGTTCTGTCGTTCCCTTAAGTCCATCCAGTAGTCCCTTACGCCTTCTTTCTCGTCTTCCCGTAACTTATTCCTTCTCTTTGTCCTCCATTAACGTGTTTCAGAAGGCAGTTCCTACGCAAGATGTACTCAATCCAGTTAGCCTTCCTTCTTATTGCATGTAGGATGTTCCTTTCCTCCTTAACTCTGTGTTATGCTTTTCCATTTCTGACGATCGGTGCAACTGGCCAATTGAAGGGTTATTTGTAAAAATCATAGCTATAGGTCCCGTGGAGTGGCGCGTGAATATTGAGTGAACGTGATCATATGACGGGCCTGTGCTTAGTAATGGTGTAAATTTTATTATGAGTGTTCTCTATTGTGCGAAGTGTTGAAGGCTGCACGTGCGATCTGTTGTGCTGTACTGACGCTGTAAGCAGCTACTTCCGTTGTGTTTGAGTAACTCGCCGTCGAAACGTCGATGTTACAGCTGAGAGGGCTGACTTGAAGGTGCCGTCTGTATGTGTTAGTGTTCAGCGAAGTGTTAGTAGTGATTTAGTTGGTCGTGGAGTAGGGAGTAAAGTTTATAGCAAATTAAGTTTCGTGTATTGAGTCTGTTCACGCGGTAAACCGGAAGCCATGGCCTGGTAACCTCCAAACTGACTACAAAACGCCTAGTGCTGGTTGTTGTAGAGGACAGTATTGTGTAATGAGAGAAATTGCTGTCGTTTGTATAACGTGCTTTGAACATTCTTGAAGGTTAAGTGAACAAGTGAGGACGTGACGTAAGTTTCAGTGCCTGGTACGGAAGCTGTATTCGGTATTAACATAGGCAAGTGTGCAGAGTTTTTAGCAAAGTGGACTGCTAATGGCCTTCTTCAATAATTTAACATGTTTACCTTTTTTAAACAAGATGGAACAGGTAGGACCAAGAGAAATTCAGTTTTCCTTTTACCCTAGATAAGGTAAAGGTAAAATGTGAAGTTAACCCTAGAACAGTCCACGAAGGCCCAGAGGGGGAGTAGAGGTATAACTCTATTCTTTCTTTAACCTCGGCGCTAGATGGGGTGGGTGGTCAACGCCACGCCCCGGCCGCTTTACCTCCGGGGAAAGACCCGGTACACCTTGTACAGGAGGCTGGATGGGCCCCAGTGCCAGTCTGGGTGGGTGCGGAAAATCTCGCTCCCCACCGGGTTCGATCCTGGGACTATCCAGCCCGTAGCGAGTCGCTATACCGACTGAGCTATCCCGGCCCAACCTGTTACGCCAGATACCCAATTTGTCTCTAGATAACGAGGAGATGTAACGGACAGGTGACACTGGGCAATTTTATTGCAGTTCTTGGTGCCTGTTTCTACTGTTGCTTGGCAACAGCTACGTGCACGTCAACGGCGATACAATTGGGAACGTATTTTTGTGTTTCCGTCGTGACGATGGTAACGCGAACGCGCGCCACAAATTTACGTTATCCGAGCATTGCCTATCGTGTTCTTGTGTGTGTGTGTGTGTGTGTGTGTGTGTGTGTGTGGTGTCTCATTTGATCGTGTGATGTTATGCGGGGCATTCGATCCGGACAGTGAACACGCATCCTGCGCGCAGACTTCCCCGGTGTTATTCCTGAAAGTCTTATAGACCGGAACGCAACGTAGGATGTTTCATTTTCTTCTCTACGACATGCAATCAAACACAGTTGAATGACTCTCTGGCTGAAATGGGGCTCTGGGAAATTCTAATTATGCTGTTGGGTTTGTTTCTGTTTGGCTGTATCTTCGTATATATGAACCTTCAGCAGCAAACTGCAGACGGAGGCAGCTGGCAATGGAGCATGGGTGGCGCAGTAGGAATAGTAACCAGGTTTCTGGCTTCCTAGTCAGTAGTGGTTTGTAATCCATTAATAAAATGAAATGAAGTACGCACTCCGTCTGACACAACTGTATGTTTATTGTATTGTTATTATTGGCTACAAGTTTCGGCCTCAAAAGGCCATCATCAGACCAATATTTACAAAAAAAAAAACTTAAAATGTTGGTGCATATAGTACAATATACTATGTACTGTATAATATATATGTACTATATTTACATTACAGCTTTACAAAAACTTAAAATACTGGTGTCTATAGTACAATATACTATATACTGTATACTATATATGTACTATATACTATATGTACTATATTTACAATAGAGTATTTACAAAAAAAAATACTGGTGTCTATAGTACAATATACTATATAAAGGTAAAGTGATCCCGTTACAGGCCTGGTGTGGCCCAGAGGGTGGGTAGAGGTATAGCTCTACTCTTCCTTGACTGCGGCACTAGAAGGGGGTGAGTGGTCAGCAGCACGCCCCGGCCGCATTTTACCCCCGGGAGAGACCCGGCATCCATTTTACAGGACGCTGGGTGGGCCCCAGGGCCGGTCTGAATGGGCGGAAAGTCTCGTCCCCACCGGGATTCGATCCCGGACCGTCCGGCCCGTAGTCAGTCTCTATACCGACTGAGCTACCGGGCCCACGGTGTGTGTAATACATTATACTATATACTATACATGTACTATACCCACCAGCATTTTATGTTTTTTGTAAATATTGGCCTGACGATAGACTTTTGAGGCCGAAACTTGTAGCCAATAATAGAATAACAATACAATAAACATACAGTTGTGTCAGACGGAGTGCGTATTTCATTTCGTTTTATTAGTGTACTTTAAACACAACGGTTTATCCTCTACCAGTTTCGTAATCCATCTATCTAATCGCATGCAACTTCTTGATAAGCTTGTAGATGCTCAGATAAGAAATTACCCCAATTTTATGTAACTGCGCATTTCATTGTGTTTACAGAAACCCTACACCGGACCCGATTCTGAGCTAATTTAATCCAATCCACAGCATCAACCCATATTTATTTCAAACCTATTTGAATTGCCTTCGAAGCAATAAGTGAACTCAATGTTTCCCTGTGGTCGATGCTTGTATCATCGAACTTGTCTTCTCTGTTTGTCTTTTCATGCAAAATTTATTTATGGATTTCTTACTTCTCCTCTAAACCAGTAAATAAATAAGTAAATAAATAATAAAATAAGTAGAATCAAGCTTCACCCGTCTCATCGCCCTTAATCTGTTAATCCAAAGAATGGCGAAGACTGCAAATCACGCAGCTTCTCGTTTTGCAATTTACTCCTGTCTTTTGCTACTTGCTGGTATGCTGAAACGTTTCACCTGAGCGCCGCTGTCAGACGGTTTCGTCTACGGGCTTTCCTTCGCGAGAGAGAGACCAGTGCAGGTATTCATACGACGACGGCAGAGTAATTAGTCACATGATGGGAGTGAAGGTGAGTCACAACAGAGGGAAATAAAGCCTCAGGCAAGGACAAAATAACAATAAAAGCGATCAGTTGTGAGGCCTCTACAAATACCTTTCGCGAAGTAGAGTTCTGGAGGAGCTACTTTATGGACTGGTGTTAACGTTATTTCCCTCCTTGTATCGAATTTAGAGGTTCGTTGACTCGAGACCACCCGCCACCCATCCACCTTTATGTCGTCATGTCCTGTTGCTGTAGGATTATTTTTTAGTTTTTAACCTTCTTCCGTTCAGGTATAGTCACTGAACGCGTATGTGTGTTTATCTCAGTAATTAACCAACTTGATGCACAAAATTTTTGTTTTGCAGTAAGTTTATTTCATGGCTCTACATGTTTCGAGCACATGTGCTCATCATCAGGAGGTCAAAATTGCATTACACAACCTCTGGTATCATGTAGATGCATGAAATAAACTTATTGTAAAACAAAAATTTTGTGCATCAAGTTGGTTAATTACTGATATATATATATATATATATATATATACTGAGATGCGCGGTCAGCAAAACGTCAAAAAACGTATGTGTGTATTACGTAATTTGTTACACGTGCTGTGTGGCTTAATATATCTTATCCCGTTTTGTCACCACCCTGATATTATAGATCATTATTTTATCTGACAACTGTCGGTGGTTTTCCTCTTCTCTCAGCTCGTTGTCCGTATGAACGTAGCCCACTCATACGCAGATTTTATTTGTTTTAATCTTTGTTTTGCGCCTGTTCTCATTCCACCGTTTGGTCTGATATAAAAGTCCCTAAAATACTGTATTCACTATTGTTGTAATAAATTTGACGTTCATAGGACCGTGCATCGTAATATTGTTTCTATAGTAAAACCAACCAGATCCACAAGTGTATCAAATTTATTTATTTTAGAATGACACTCTACATGTGTCGGATGCTCTTTCCGTCCATCATCAGGAGTTCAAGACTGTACATACAGCAACAGACATACGTGAAACAGATACTGCTGTCTGCTTGCTCAAGCAGACAGTAGTATCTGTTTGGTTGCTGTATATACAGTCTTGAACTGATGATGGACGGAAAGACCGTCAGAAACATGCAGAGTGTAATTCCAAACTAATAAATTTGATACACTGGTGCATCTGGTTGGTTTTACTATAGGAACATTATTTCAATGCATGTACCGTGCATCTTTTATTATTTTGTACTACGATCAACAAATGCATAATTATTTCACAAATTATCACACTCCTCCTAAATGTTTCGACACTATCGTGTCATCCTCAGGGAGCCTGTAATCAATACCTTGCCAAGTTACACAAGTATTTCAAATGCAGCTTTCGGTAATACAATTTACAATTATTTCAAATAGGTTTATACCCGTTTTATTACAAATAGGACAATGTTAATATTTTGAAGATTTTTAAACATTTAGATTCCAACAGCACAAACCCTATGTGAAATAATTTTAAATTTTAAATTTTAAATTATATTCCCAACTGCCGCATTTGACATAACTTGGCAAGGTACTGACTGCGAGCTCCCTGAGGATGACACAGTTGTGTCGAAACATGTAGGAAGAATGTGATAATTTGTGAAATAATTGTGCATCGGTTGGTCATAGTACAAAATAAACTATATTCACTGTTTGTAAATGGGAGGCCTTCTCCTAATGAACTTGACTACCTGTTGATGGCTGTATATGCAGCCGAAACGTGTTGTAGCACAATATAATGAATATATCATATTTATAGCGTTGTGTTATTCGTACCCTGTAAATGATATTGATTGGCTAAACACAACGCGGTGATGGTACCTAAATTATGGTCCTCTCAGCAAAGCGTCTCCACGCTCTGCGTTAAATGAAAAACGATAGTTATCAGATAAAATAAAGACCCTGTATTTGGGTGAAGAGAGGAATATGGAAGACCATTGTCCTTGACCGACGGTTTTCATTGATTCATATGACGGTAATTTAGCTCCCTGCCCATGATAGTGGCTGCGACGCTTTGTTTGTACGGTTGTACGTACGTGTTTGCGTGGCTTACGTAGCATGAGTGTAATGCGGACAGTAATATCATTATGATGGTAAATTTGGTAACCAACATGAAACCTAACATACTGGGCTAATGAATTAATCTCAATATGTTTTTTGGGGGTGGGGGGAAATTTTTACAGTTTGGTTACTTGCTGATTGAATGATGTGTTTCATGCATAAATACGCTGAAACGAGTGATAGAATGTACGAATAACGTAACACGGCTGGCTAGGTCGCTCTGTCGTGTCTAATTACCTGGAAAACTAAGGTTTACATAATATTTCATTGCAGGTGCAACGTGCTTTATTTTGCATATTTTTTCAAACCCCCCCCCCTCGTGGTAAGCTTTTCGTTTTTCGTTAACACGCGATTTACTGTCACGATGCGTCCAGTCGTTATTGCTGATAGATTCTGACCAAAATAGGAATTAAACGAGAAGTAATTTTGACGCGTTTGCGATTTAAATTTGAGGACTGGCGTATCTGAATTTTCCAACCCCTGTTTTACGCTGTTTATAAGAATCCACCAGTTAAACTCCAACGGCAGTAACAATTGATCGCTCCAGGAGTGTTTGCGTTGTGTGTGACCTACATTACCTAACGTTTTGTTTCTATAGACGTGATGTTTGTTTTTGCAGCTTTTCTTTAAATTTGTAGCGTTTCTGGTGTCCCGGTTGATGAACGTTTTTTTTTTAAAAGCTAAAGAATTTATCGCAAAAGTAAGTTCTATAATTAAATGGCTAAATAATTAGAGTTTAAAAGTTGTAGGGTAAAATTAAATGTCGAATTGACCCTGCATGGTCTGAACAGAAAGAATATTGGAGTTGGAAATTGAAACGCTCTGAACTCAGGTTTCGGAAGATGACAGCCAGCCATTAGGCCTGCTGATAACACGTCCTCATCTGTAACTGAACAAAGGGGCGTAGGGCAATATTACGGGGATATTAATATGTGTTAAGCCTTAAGGTGTCCTGTGTCTGTCACAGTAGTACAGATTGCCTGTACTGCTACCGGTCATTTCTACTGGCACCGTCTCAGCTGATCACAAAAATAGTTTTTTTTTTTTTTGCATAGTAAACCGGTGAGTATACTTAAATATTTACTGAATGCTTTCCTTAGGTTGGCGGACCTGTTATAATTAGGTTTGGCTGAACTGAATAATGTAGTGTCTTATCATTACGCATTTTGTACCACTGCACATGCAACAGCTGGGAACGAATTGATGCAAGTTTGGTTTTGTGGGATTCCTATGTTTTAAATTAGGAACTACCGAACAAATTCAGTGAATATTGAATTTTGGGGGCGGAGTGTACTAAATTATTTTCAGCAAGTTCAAATTGATGACGTTATTGAAGGAAAGAAAGATGGGACGGGAAGACGAGGAAGAAGGTGTAAGCAGCCATTGGATGATGTTACGGAAACAGGAAGATACTGGGTGTTGAATGAGGAAGCACTGGATTGCATTCTACGCAGAACTACCTCTTTGGTATTGGCTATAGACCTTTCGTAAGGCAGACTGGGTGAAGATGAGTTGCGGTTCAAACGGCTGCTATTACGCCAGTTTGTCAGTTAACAAGGTTCAGATGTAATGAAACGAGATTAGAGGCTCTCACGCCGGTCCCAGTGGCCGCGCGATCTAAGGCGCAGGTCTGCGGCCGCTCGCCTGCCGAGATTGGGGGTTCGAATCCCGCCGGTGGCATGGATATCCGTCTCGTGTGAGTGTTGTGTGTTGTCAGTTAGAAGTCTCTGTGACGAGCTGATCACTCGTCCAGAGGAGTCCTACCGACTGTGGTGCGTCGTTGTGTGTGATCAAGAAATCCCGTGAATGAGGAGGCCCTGGCCCACTGGGGGGCTGTCGCGCCAAAATAAAAATTCTCACAGTGGTCTTGCAGAAGATTCAAGTCTTCTGCTACGTGATGCCGTGTCGCTGGGTAAATAGGTCCTGGCGTTTCGAAGGTACGTAATGCCTTTATCGTTAGGATCGAGCAGTCAGGTAGTCTGCTGGGACTGTGCGGCTTTCAGCTGTGAACTTTATACGGAACACACTTTCTAAAATTGTCATGTTTTCGAGATAGTTAAAGTTGGGAATTTCTGTGCTTTGTCATCTCAGATTTCAAGGACCTTTGTAGTAATTTTGCCACATCGTGTCCACCTCGACTGTTTTGCGGTATATTTGCGAGGGCTGCGAAGTGTGGCCTTCACGAATTCAGAAGCCAGCGCTCCACAATAAATGTATTTTTATGACACTTCGTAACCAACTGATTATTGAATCATACAGGCGCTACCATAGAAACTTTCTTCTTCAACACTACTGCCTCTTAACTTTGGCCTTTGCTTCCCTCACGACAAATGCACAGTATGTTCTGTCCAAAAGTCTTGTTCTCTATCGCTTTACGTCCATATTCCCCATGTCCAATTCAACACCATCCGTCCACCTTAGTACTGGTCATCCTTTCTTTCCTCCCTTCTCCTGCTTTGCTTACCAGTAACCTCCTTACTGTCCCTGCAATGTCAATCCTACTACATGCCAAAGGTATTCCAATCTACGTGCTTTAATTATAAGTACATTATCTGGAGATTCAAATTTATTGTCAAGTTCTCGATACGTATTTATTCTCAAGTAACAGTTTTCATATATTGGCCCGTCTATTTTTTTCTCAATGTTTGCCTTTCCCATGACACCAGAAATCAGTAAGACCAAGTAGCCGGTTGTCAGCCTCACTGTGCATTCCTGCTGTGGCCTGCACTTTCCGTCACTTCTTACAATACACCTGGTGGAATCAGATGTTCTCTTAGCTATGGGTGTAGAAACTTTCCCTGCCATGTACACAGGAAAGTTAGCTTCACACCTGATAGAATCGCAGTGCGTGACGGGGTTCTCGTTAGAGGCCATCATAGTCTTGTATAATCTTGGTTCATCGTGTGCACCGGCTTAACAGGGAATTGTAAAACCCTTGTACATGAATCAACATATTGTGTTAAGTACAGTTTAGGGTGAGAGGGGGTGGAGCTGGACCCTGCATACTCCGGATTTTCTGTGACTTGTAATTATATTGCAGGGTTGACCGTGTGTCGCAAGACGTGTCATTAGTTGGAAGTGTGTCGTCCCCGTTGTGTGTGTGAAAACTGGAAAGGGCATGTAGTCAAACACAACTATGTCAATTAAGATGTTTTAATGACTATACTAGACAGCTACATGTTTCGGCCCCTACTGGCCATCTTCAGGTTGTCCACCAAGAAACTTCAAACTCGATATTAGCCAACAGACCCTCTCGTGCCTCTAGCCACAGCATACCACCGCATTCAACACAGAAACTGCTTATTACGCAACAAAGCCCGGATGTAGAGCTCTGTTCATCACGTGCGCGCACAATGTATATAGTAGGACCTTAAGTTCTCTTGAAGACAACCTGAAGATGACCAGTAGGGGCCGAAACATGTAGTTGTCTAGTATAGTCATTAAAACATCTTGACATAGTTGTGTTTGGCTACATACCATTTCCAGTTGCCACTTGTCATTAGTTATTCTTGTTAGTTTTCTGCCGCCCCTACAATCGCTATGCTCCCTGAGATCATCTACTGTCATTATGTGCTAGTATAAAGCTCAGCGCCTACCACTTCGTCTTCCTGAAGAAAGAAGCAGCACTTCACTCCGAAGTGTCGGTGTCTGAAAACTTTTTTTTGAGACACAACAGGGCAACTTGGGTCTAGACCGCCTCGTTGTTCATGTTTCTGGATCACATACAGTTAGACAGACGCACACACAGCCGGTAGGATGCCCATGAACGATTGATCAGCTCGTCGCAGATGCCGCTACCTGCACAACACACAACAAACGCAAGATACGAATATCCAGGCCCTCAGCGGGATTCGAACCTGCGATCTCAAGCGGCCCGCAGGGCTACGCCTTATACCGCACAGCCACCGGGATCGGCAGACACGGTGTCAATCAGGAAGACCTTCAGTGCATTAGTATAAATCCCGTTAAAATTTCAACTGGAAAGTTTTACAACGTCCGTATTTATGATTTAAACATACAGCGCCCAGCCCTGGAAGGCGATCTCTTTCAGTTTTTCCGTATGATATTTTTTGTCCGGAAATGGTTTCATTAGGTCATACTTTTGGTGCTTGAAATGCGAACTGGACGTTTTATTGTAAACCCATGTCGTTGTCGGTCATTTGGAATGGCGCAAATGTTGATTTGATTTGTATAAAATACGGCATTGCTTCACAGCGACCCTGGGTTTTTTGTAGCATGGTTCTCGACGACTAAATACGAGTATTGTCCACTGAATGTAAAGAAGTGGCCTTCCCCGAACTCGGGACTTCAAAGCGATGTCACGTGTTGTCTGGAATACATTTTACTACCTTTCACGACCTGAAAGTCGCTTTACACACAAAATGCTCTTGCAAGTGCGCAGCGAGTCTGGACGGCAAAGACCCTCTGACCACTTACACGCGGCGACCACTCGGCCACCTCCTTTACATGGGTGCTACATCGGCAGTCGGAGCGAGTGCGTTAGCAGGACAGCACAAAGTGGGCAGTGGTCCTTAGGTCATTGTCTGACACTTGAAAGTGAACCCTCGTATTCAAGTCAAGCCCTCCAGCCCCCGATACACTTCCACACATACAGAACTGTGCTTCCCAGTGCGGTGCCTTTCACACTAATTAATTTTCTTCCATATTTTGTACGCATGTGCTGCTCCTCCCAGCCACTTCATATTAATTTAGTCTTCCTAATAATGAAGCAGTGTTGCTGTCAGCGGGTTCCGAGTTTAGCTGGACGCCTCGTATTAGCTAATATGCGCGCTACATGTAGCGTCCATTTTATCCTTCTATATTCCTACACTAATAATGGTTACGATGACTGGAGATAGCGGACGTGATATTTTTGAAGTCGATTGCAGGGTATTGATACACTACATGACGTAGAACGAATCAATAATCAGGAGAAAACTGAAATGTAAATATTTCAGGTGTCGTTGTGGATTGTGGACGTGCCTGTAAGTAAAGGTACGCGCCTTCCCAAGGAACCGTAGGAATAGTGGCGCAGATAAGGCATACGTAGTACCAGCGGCGCTGGGGGCCGTGGATTCGAGGTTCGACAGACGTACAGACTGCTGAATTTATTTGTAGGCTTTTTCGGACTGGATTCCGTTCGTGTGACAGAAGGCAGAATTCTGGATCTCCGCTGTGAGGTCTGGGATTAAATTTGCTAATAATTATAGGGCTGTTTCATTATCGGGCCGCCGACCGATTGTGCATGTTACTGTGTGTCTGTGAATAAGCACCAACTGCCAAAACAAACGAAGCTGGACCAAGGAAAAGAAACACTTACATGAAGACGGAATAAGCATGGTATGGCTTATATTGTATTATGCAATGATGTGCACGGTACAGTATACATTATACAGCAGTAACATGGTTCTTTGTAATGATGTGCACAGTACAGTATACATTATACAGCAGTAACATGATTCTTTGTAATGATGTGCACAGTACAGTATACATTATACAGCAGTAACATGATTCTTTGTAATGATGTGCA
>Ga0123355_10006857_pt1 | contig 16956 bp, 13 predicted proteins | sample TergutEmb28metaG_3_FD_89872 | JGI IMG/M metagenome (GOLD analysis project Ga0123355, IMG submission 89872) | Embiratermes neotenicus P1 segment gut microbial communities from Petit-Saut dam, French Guiana - Emb289 P1 | ecosystem: Host-associated > Arthropoda: Insects > Digestive system > Gut ...
ACACAAACACACACACACACACACAAGCCCAAACACACACAAACACAAACACACACACACAAGCCCAAACACACACAAACACAAACACACACACACACACAAGCCCAAACACACACAAACACAAACACACACACACAAGCCCGCACACACACAAACACACACACACACAAGCCCAAACACACACAAACACAAACACACACACACACAAGCCCAAACACACACAAACACAAACACACACACACAAGCCCAAACACACACAAACACAAACACACACACACACACACGTTCACCTATACACATGTTCCCATAAAACATAAATTCTTAAAACAAAACACTTCTTGCCTGAAATTGCTTAAATTCTATTATTAGTAAGGCACCTCATTTTGTGACCTCATGGTCGCCCAATAAAAAACATCTTACCAGTTCCGACTTCCGAGGGATATAATGTGTGTCAGCATTTCTGATAAACGCGATGTTTTATCGGAATTTAAATACCTTTCCCTGTACAACATTGTTACTCTACAAGCACGTTTTTGCTCTCTTCCCTCTAATACAGATGTGCATGGCGAAGCGATAAAACATCTCAGAATTAATTCTGGGGCCATGACATTCCTGTATGTAATCTATAATCGAAGAGAGGAAGGAGAATAGAGATAGTTCACGGTCGATGCGTTTTAGCTATTTGAAATAAGCTCTTTCTGTTCGTGTGGTTCTCAATATGAACAGTGTTCGCCTCCCTGCGCAATATTAGCAGACTGGTTCTTCTAATAGAAACACACAGTGTATTGTGTGAGATAAAATATAATGTTTATGTTCAATAAAGACAAAGTTTTGTCCTCAAATAATTAAAGAATATCAGAGAGTTTACTGATGCTTTTTTCCTTCAAAATTACACAGGGAGATAGCCAAACAGGAAACCGTCTTCCCCCCAGCTACACATAAAAATAAACCACAACACACTGCATTATTGAATCCTGTCTACCGCAAATTAACAAAGAATAAAAAAAAGTTTTACAAAACAAATAGCATCCATTTATTTTCCATTCGATTTTCCAACAAGAATTACTTAAGTCTTGCCTGAATTATTTCGGACTAGTAAATCTACGACATTCCACCCTGAAGTGCAACTCACAATGTACCTTACCCAAGTTCACAAAGTCTGTCAACCGTACTTGCGTTAGTCAAGCCTAATTTCATTTCCAAGCATTTCAATACATATTCCACAGTAAGTCAGAATGCTTCTTCGTGTGAATGGTACATTACAGAGGGCCTAAAACCATTTAAAAACAAAAATCAGGCTTTTTGCATCAGTACTACAATACCTAATGCATATGTGCTCGAAATAATGGAAGTTCTTAGGCGCTTCAATACATGTTTAAAATATCTTAGAGCAGAAATTTATTTAATTAAGAGATTAAAAAAAATATGAAGCTGTTGCTCTAAGTAGTTGAAGAATAAAAGACCAACTTGATGTCACTTGCTATTTTATTTCACTTCTTATTTGCTCAACATGTTTCGGACATTAATATATCCATCATCAGGAGCTTGCGACTATTCTGTTTAATTACCACATTGGTCGTAATGTTCTTGGTTCGATGTGTGTTGGAGTTTCGGTGTGGTTAGTTTGGAGTGGTATCCGTGTTGCAGGCTGATGGAGCCTGCAACACGGATACCACTCCAAACCAACCACACCGAAACTCCAACACACATCGAACCAAGAACAATACGACTAATGTGGTAATTCAACAGAATAGTCGTAAGCTCCTGATGATGGATATATTAATGTCCGAAACATGTTGAGCAAATAAGAAGTGAAATAAAATAGCAAGTGACATCAAGTTGATCTTTTATTCTTCAAGTATCACAATGATGCACGGTCCAATAAACGTAAGATTCACTGTTGCTCTAAATATTTAGGAGTCATAACAAAACGTATAGAATGTCTTTCTATCATAATGTATCTGAATTTTCTTACTCAACCTTCTCCACCTAACATTTTTCACTTTATTCACAAACTCTTCATTATTTGGTCATCACTTTGTCTTATTTCTGCGGTGATTCTGACATCTTAATTAATGGCTGTCTTGAGGAGTCCTATTGAACATACCCTCAACCATTCATTCATTTTGTTTCTGTTTATTCAATTTCTTTCATTATTCCTTTTTTGTACATTGAATGTTTACTGTCCAATGAGACTATAATTAATGAATAAATGTGTAGGATTTTGTGGTGGCATAATTTAAGTTATGGGTATTTACACACTTACAGGATATGTGGCCAAGCACATCATTTTCACACAACAAGAAATATTACGTACGTGCATGTTTTCTGAATAATCTTTATTTTGTCTCTAGGGTTAATTTCTCACTTATTTGCGTTATTCGTACCGTAGACTCTGCAAAGCAAAGAGTTTAAGAAAGTATTCTTCCATATGTCACTCTTTCACCCAGCAAACAAGTGTAAAGCAAGGGACTATGTGTGGTTTTTGCTGTCCCGTCTAAGTGCCTACGTGCTGCACGTCATGCGTCAAGCTAATACCCTCGCTTCCGGTACTGCAAGCTTCCAATGGCGTCTGCAACGACCTAGTTACAGTAATTAAGGTTCGATCAAAATTTACATACTGCCAACGCCAGAACTTATCTAGGGGTGGCCAAACAACAATATAAAAACATGCCTAAGCAAGCACAAAGTGGACTGGTGGAGAATTATCTTACTTTGCAAAAGAAAGTGATATTTATCGAAATTTACCACCCACCCACCAGTTAATGTCGAAGTGGTTTTTGTCAAAATGACACCGGCACAGGTTTTTCTCCGAGTACTTCGGTCCTCTCCGCTATCATTCCGATTTTGCCCTATATTCATTCCTTATTTATCTATCATAACCATATAAAATCATAGCAATGTGTAGGTATGTTATATGAAATATTTCTTTCTCAAAAGAACAACGGAAAATTATTCAAATATTTTATATTTTACTGTAATTTCACTATCATAGCGCAGAGGCAAATCAATTATTAAGCAGTGCTTTCCACTGTTACAAATAATCACATCTTTTGTAATTACGTGACATAAAAAACAACATATTTTTAACAAAATTCTTCACTATGCGCTTGTAAAAATCCCGGGTACCTTTGAATGACGATGTGGTACAATTACGGATATTGAAAGCGCCATTCCTTTCCATGAAAATATTCAGGGAAAAAATTTGCAATTTCTCACAATATAGGAAAAACATTATGACAACAGGAAATAAACAAATGGATAAGTCTTTAAATAAGAACTTTTGTTGCATTACAGAACATAAAATTTTGAATCCGTATTTCTTCGAAACTTTTGACCATTTTCATTTGTTACAACAATGTACGTAGATGCAAAGAATGTCCATCCAGTATTCTTTGTGAATTTCATATCTTCAAATTATCATAAACAGTTCAATTACCTCGTTCGAAATAACATTTTAGAAGTTTATGTTCTGAAAAATCCGCCGCAAATTGTCCCATGGGCAGCGAAAAAGAAAATGTTCGATGTTTACCGATGAGTACTACTCTGTGATGAGGGTACGTGGTGGCGCAGTTGGTTGAGGCACTGCGCTACAAGCGGGAAGGTCGCGGGTTCGATTCCCGATGGTGTCATTGACAAAATCTCTTCCGGCCTCACAATGGTCCTGAGGTTGACTGAGCATCTAACAGAAATGAGTACCAGGAATATTTGCTGGCGGTAAAGGCGGCCGGTGCGTAGGGCTGACAACCTTACCACCTTCATGTGCCGATTGTCATGGAATCTGGGAGCCTCAAACTTCTGGCAATCTCAGGGCCTCTCTAGGCCTGTAATGGGATTGCTTTACCTTTACTGTTCTTCAAATAATGTTACACAACCCTCTACACTTCTAGCGCAGCCATCCAGCCCAAATTGCATAATGTTGCATAAAGTTACAAACTGCTTATCACTACCAACATTTTTAGAAACAAAGGGCTAAAATTTAGGAGAGGCATATAGCGTAAGCCGAAGGGGAAGTGTGATATTTCTAAGGCTGTGTCTAAGGTTCCCATCCGTGGGACTTCTTTCATTGGTTTTAGCGTAGTTAATACATTTTACATATAAAAGTTTCTTCCAAGGTAGTTCGGCCTCCTGCTGATTTAGGATTTACGTACGAATATTAGTGTATGTGAGTTCGTCAGTTATAAAGAGAAACGTGACAATTCTTATATATGTACCTATGAAAAGGCTTTTAATTTAAGGTCATACGGCGCAGTCTATAGTTCGATGTCAGGCAGGATATAAGTAGATCAGATGTAAAGTAAAAAGAATAAAATGCGTCTGATCTGATACTCCTATTGTCACGGCTTTTACGGCTTAGGTTTCCTCTCGTATTCCGAACTTTAGCGCTTACAAATTAATATTGCCTGTTGTAACCGTGTCAATAATTCGCGCGTAAAAGTTAACGTTCGCCCTAGAAGAGTCCATGAAGGCCCAGTGGGGGAGTAGAGGTATAGGTTTACTCTTCCTTAACCTTGGTGTTAGATGAGAGTGTGTGGTCAACGCCAGACCCGGTACTCATTGTGCAGGAGGCTCGGTGATTTCCAGGGTCGTTCCGGATTGGTGCGGAAAATCTCGCAGCGAGTCCCTATACCGACTGAGCTATCCCGGCCCTCACTACACACGTAGAAAGGGTAATAAATTTAATCAGTAAAAATTACAACATCTTAATTTTGAAAAACATTTAAAATCTTACTTATTAATGACTAGTGATGGATAATTCCTTTCGGAGATTAACGGATGAGCAGCAAAGTGAAAACAAGAAACAATAATTTCCTTCCATGTATAAATAGCCAACAAAAAGTTTTAAGTCGATAGTGCTATTCTAAGTGGAGGCCAAGGGACGCAGGTACAATATGTTAGTTTCCCTTTATTATCGCTTGAGGTCGCAATGTCAATTTTTTATTTAGACTTCTTCTAAAAAATTGTGATAAGAAATAATAAAAAACAAATAAAATATGTTAAGCTTTCTAAAAATATCCATCTTGAAAAGATCCTCACATTAGTTGAAGTATAAAACACCAACTTGATGTCACTTGCTATTTTATTTCACTTCTTATGTGCTCGACATTTTTCGGACATTAATATAATCCATCATCAGGAGCTTGCGACTATTCTGTTGAATTACCACATGGGTGGCATTTTTCTTGGTTCGATGTGTGTTGGAGTTTCGGTGTGGTTGGGTTGGAGTGGTATCCGTGTTGCAGGATAAAGCACAACTGTGTATTGTAACCAAGAACAATACGACCAATGTGGTAATTCAACAGAATAGTCGCAAGCTCCTGATGATGGGTACATTAATGTCCGAAACATGTTGAGCACATAAGAAGTGAAATAAAATAGCAAGTGACATCAAGTTGGTCTTTTATTCTTCAACTATCACAATGATACACCTTCCAATAAACGTAAGATCCTCTCATTAGTTCAGTAGACTATGATGTCGCAAACAAACCTTACGGTATTAAAATGCATTGTCATAAGAGTGGGCTAAAACATTTCGCAACGAGTCACTGGACACGACAATATGCTAATTTCATTTTCCTTTGTATCTAACAACCTGTTAGATTAAGATATATCTTAACTTTTACTCTTCCTTTCGAGCTTAGAATCTGGCGTTCCTAAGGTGGATCTCTATAAAAACTAAAAAAAAAAAAAAAATTCTTGTCTCCTCATTCAAGATGATTTCCTGATCTATGGCAGAAAACACGTATTACTATTAATTTCATTTGGACATTGCTACCCTTGGAGACGGACAAGTACATTATCTCGAAACATCGGAACCAAATACCCAGTGACACAGCGACAGATCTCAAAAGAAGAGATAAACCTACTCCAAAATATAAATATTTTAACATCATTACTTTTTTCCGTACAGCTCTCCATGAGACGCCACAATAATGTGTAGTAAAAGCAATCCCATTACAGGCCTGGAGAGGCTCCGATGGTTCCAGGAGTTTGAGGCTCCCAGAATTCAAGACAATCTGCACATGAATGTGGTAAGGTTGTCAGCCCTACGCATCGGTCCCCTTTACCCCAGGAAATATTCCTGGTACTCACTTCTGTTAGAGGCTGAGTCAAGCCCAGTGCCATAGTGCGGCCGGAAGAATTATGTCAATGAAAAATTTCAATGACACCATCAAGAATCGAATCCGGCTTGTAGCGCAGTGCCTCAACCAACTGCGCCACCGCGTACCCCTTAATGTATAGTGTTTAATATAAAAACAATTATTCCTCCCCACGCAGAGATATTTGCATATAACAAACAGTGCAATAACACAGCCAAGTATAAGCAAGTGTAGCAATTTATTTAACTTAGACCGCCCAAATTACAAGCTCAAACCATACAAGCATTTTGTATCTCAAGTTAACTGCCATTTATCCTTTGTACTAGAAAGAACATAGGGTGTATAAGGCGTAAGAAAACGCGTAACACAGGGTGTACCGTCACTAAGGTGATTGTGAGATAAGACAATACATGAAGCTACATACTCAGTTTCCAAAAGCATATCACCAGGCAGCGCCATGAAAATATACAGACCTGTACTTAGAGTAAGTGATGTATGAAATATAATGAATTTGAGTCCATATTTTTCTTGCAATTAAGTAACTTTTACATATTCTTTTACACGTCATGATTTTGTGAAACTTATTAATGACGTGCATTAACGATTAAGCCGATGACCACGTAATTATAGGGAATTAATTAGAGTCAGGATAAAAGGAAAATGCATTTCAATATGTCAGCCTAGGGCTCGTTTCTAAAAGGAACGAATGTAAAATAAGCCTAAATAACTAGTTTGGCTTTCTTTGCTAATTACATACATGTGCCTTCCCTCACAAACTAAACATTTCGTGTTGTTTACAATATGTATTATTAATAAGATCTCCAATAAGTAGCTAAGAGCATTTTGAAGATGTCTTGCAAGAGTCTCACGATTTACCGTACCACAAAGTAGGTATATTCATACCACACAATTATTTTCGAGTTGTTTATGAATATTACGTCAATCTTGTTATAATAGAGTGCCGAGGGCCTGAAACATCAACCTTGGTGAGTTATAATCCGCAAAGATTTGGTTCCCGGAAGAAACAGCTCGTAGATGAAATTATCCCAAAACATTTAACAGTGTTACGTTGATAAAAGTGTCGGGATATCTTTTGTTGGCGTTGAAATTACGACCCGCAGCAGCCAGCTACGATCTCTTCACGCACACTTCGTGGTTTGACCCACATAACACAAGCTCTGTAACAGAATTGTAAGTCAGAAACATTTTGCAACTTGTGTCGTTCATGTACGCACCAAGAGATAGGTTCTCCAGCTTTAGAAATTAACTGCATAATTGCCGAAACACCAATTCTATAAATCTGTAAACACACACACACACACGCACACGCACACACACACACACACGCGCATGTTTGTGCGAAGATTTGGCGTTTGACACGAGGTGGATCCTCGCCATATTCAAGACTGAGCGAATTTATCTATAATTAGACAGAGTACAGAAGAAAGCTGCTCAATTTAAAAATCATACGAATGATTCTGACTGGGAAACCTTGGCTCAGCGTAGGACGATAACACGCTTATGCGCAATTTTTTAAAGCGTACTCTGGGGAATGGGCTTGGAAAATTATCCGCGACAGGTTGCGAAAGCCTTACTATTTGAATACGGTTGATCATACTCGGAAAATAAGGGACAGGAAGCAAAGAACGAATATAAATAGAACCATTAAAAACTGGAACCAACTACCTGGAGAAGCGTTAGGGAATTTCCCTTTTAAACATAAGATTTTTAGAAATAGAGTTAGGAAAACAATTAAAAACGGGGTTAAATGAAGGGAATTGAATTGTGGCGAAAATCATATAAAATTGCAGTGAAGTGAAGTGAGGTGAAGTGTAGTGATGTGAGGTGAAATGGAACGGTAGGAAATTTAATTGGAGTTAAGCCAAATAAAAGGGTAGTGAAGTGTAGTTGGGTGAAGTTTAAATGAGAGGAAGTGAATTGTCGACAAATGTAGTAAAGTGGAATGAGTTGGGTGAAGTGTAGTGAAGTGTAGTGAAAGTCTTAGTAACAGGGTGTCTAATATTACGAGGGGTGCTGATAAATCCTTATCCCGACCTACTTCCCTTGTCATATGACGGAATCGATAGTGTCGTTGGAAAGAGGGGTCTGTTCATGTGCCGAATTGCAAATCTTCTCTTCTTACAGAGGCTGAAAGGAAGCACGTCAGGCGACGCGCGCGATTTCAACAACATCGAGACGCCAGCTGTAATCAAGTTTTCTTTTTTTTTTCCTGCAAGGCAAGGCGCCGAGGAAATTCGCGCCATTCTGACACAAACATTAGGGGAACATGCACCATCGTATGCCACCGTCAAAAATTCGGTGGCCCAGTTTAAACATGGCGATTTTTCCACCTGTGATGCGCCTCGTCCTGGACGACCCAAAACAGTGACCACCCCAGAGATTATTGATCAAATTCACGAGCTAATCTTGGAAGACCGCAGGATTGCGGCTAAATCAATAGCTGAGCAATTGGGCATTCCACATGAGCGGGTTGGGTCCATCATTTACGAAGATTTTGACATGCGGAGCTTTCCGTGAAGTGGATCCCGAAATGCCTGAACGCGGATCGAAAAGTCAACTGTGTCAGTCTTCTGAGCAAAATTTGGAATTTTTTCGGCCCGATCCAAATGATTTCATGTCGCGATTGGTGACAATGGACGAAACCTGGTTATATCACTATGATCCGCAGAAAAAGCAACAATCAATGGAGTAGCGGCATAGCGGCTCACCCCACCCTAAAAAATTCCGAGTGCAAAAATCCGCTGAAAAAGTTCTGGCCTCCATTTTTTGCGATCAAGATGGCATCCTCCTCATGGATTATCTTCCAAAGGGCCAAACTATGAATGCGGAGTATTACCCAACTCTGCTGGTGCAATTGAAAGGCATTTTGAAGGAAAAACGGCGCGAGAAGGTCCCCAAGGGGATATTGTTCCTGCACGACAATGCCCTGGCTCACCGGGCACTTGCAACCCAGAAGTAACTGGCCTACCTGGGCTTCCAGTGTCTTGACGACCCACCCTATTCTCCGGATCTGGCCCGTCGCACTACCACCTGTTCCCTGGACTGAAAAACAATTGAAAGTTTGCCATTTTTCGTCCGACGCGGAGGTCATTATTGCCGCGTAGACTTGGTTGGACGGACAACATTCTGAATTTTTTTGAGTGACTTGCAAATGTTAGAGAAACGGTCTGAGAATCTCATTTGGCTTCGTGGGGAGTATGTTGACTAAATTCCGAATTTGCTCGCCCTATCTTTTTTCCTTCCTGGTCGGGCTAAGAACTTATCAGCACCCCTTCGTATTAGAATATATATAGCTCATATGAAGTTGGCTGCTTATATGGCTTTTTCGTTTTTATCACACTGTTTCATATTCTTTTGGTTCCATTTTTTGTCATTGTATATATGGTTGTATATTATTACTGATTCCGTTTAATTTTGTAAATTATGTATTTTTATGTTTACCTATTCTTATTGTAATTTTTATTTATTCTTATTGTTATGCATGTTCTATTCTGTGTATTCATTTTCATTGTGTTGTTTCTGTATTGTTTTATGTGTAACTGTGTAATATATTACTGCCGCCGGGTGTCAACCCAATTGCAGTTAAAAATACATCATATCATATCATATCATAACGTAACTTTCATATATCAGATTAATTATTTTAATGCTGTAATATTATTTTCCTTCTGTTAATGCTATGAATATGCTACACACATTATGGATGCATAGTACGCATAGAAGATAACAGATGACCTACACGAATAACTACCTTGTCACCGGAAGGAAGACGACGACGAGGACGATCTGGAGTGAAGTGGGAAGAGGAAGTGGAGAGGGTTATGAAGCAGAGAAATGTAACATCTGACGATGCTATAAACCGAAAACTATGGCAACGGAAAGCAGTGGACCACTGGAAAACTGACACATAGACACGCTACACAATAATTAGGGGCACTCGAAGTCTGAGATGAGGAATTTGTATCCCACTTAGAAAGGGTATATCGGAGATGTTTTAGTTTGATTTTCTGAAGTATACTCCTTGTGACAAGCTGACCACCTTAAAGTAGTTCTACAAAACGTCAAATATTCGTGGGCCCAAATTTCTCAACAAATCTTTAACAGTAAAAATTTCAGTGATAAGGAAAATAACTTAGTTGATATTTTAGTGTGTAGTTTTGAATCTGTATACGTAATTATACCGCAAGAAGCACGGATTTTCAATTACTATCCTCTTTAAGGTAGAAAAAACTCGTAATCCTGGCACGTTACCGCTAATTAAACTCCTGAAATGAGGAACTATTTATTATGACATTTGGTTCATATGTTATGCCACCAGGTGACACAAATCCATTGCTTTTATTTACATGGATACATACAAATATAAAGGAAGCTTAAATGTCCGAGGTGGTAGCAGCATTTATGACGTTGTGGTGTCTACGAATGATGTATGGTAGCACGTAATTAAAATAATTTTGTTGGAGCAAAATATTTTCAATAATGACTTCCTTAAACCAAAGTGGAAGTATCCTCATTCAGGATGAGTGAAAATGATAGGAAGTGGCCGCGTTTGAATCCCACAATATTAGCGGCAAGTGATAAAAATGACAAAGTTGCATTAGAATAAAACCTTTCCACAGCGTAACAAAATGTGGGATAAGTGCTCTAGATTTGTAATTGAAGGAATATGGTAATCGAGACCGAGGTAAATTTAATTCGAATGTCTTAATATGCGAATCGACCACGATAAAGAAAATAAAGGTAAAACTGAAGAGATTATTTTCCACTAGTTTCTGGAGTGTCTGTAGAGCAAAGAGTGGCCTTCAGAATAGCCCCGTTATTCAATAAGAAATTGGCCTGTGTAACGAAGAGAATAATCACATTAAAATAAAAAAAACGGGTAGAGGCTTGATAAATAATTGGATTATGGCTCTTGCAGAACGAAATTAAAATGGCTTTTTATACAGGACTACAGGAGTGTATAAATAGTAGAAAAAATATGGACTGTGTTTTTACAGCAAGGAGGCTGAATACAAGAGCAAAGAAATTTCCTGCACTGGAAGTTTTCGTAAAATACGTTGAGAGTTGTGGGGAGAAAATGTTAGAAATTGTAATACATTTTAGCAGTGTTTCTCTTTATTTAACCAAATAACAAACAAACTAAACAATTATATACATTCAAAAAATGTTACTAACAGTATGGATTAAAAAATTATATATTCACATATACATACATATATATGTATACGTACACAGATGCATATACATTTACATACATATACAGCGAGATAGAGGGAAACAGGAATCGTGTAAGATATATAATTTTTAAATACTCATATTAAAAACAAGAAAGGATATGTACGTATAACATAATCCTGGGGCGCGTTCGTACAACCATTGTTGAAGTGGAAGAGGGATAAGCTTTACATATTCTGATTGAGTGTTTCTAGTCCGAGTTATTCGAAATGCAATGCGCATGCGCCATATTGTCCTTTGTAGCCTCTCCGTCTCTAAAAACGTTTTACACATTTTCACATAAAGGGCACGAATTTCGGTAACAAAGTTATTGGCCATAAAATATGTTTCGCCTTTCACTAAAAATTTTTTTCCGAAATATTCCTCATTCTAAGAAAAACTGAGAAGATATGATCAAATATGTATATTGGTCTTCACGTAAAGTGCCCGTCATTCTTATTGGATTTTAATGAAACAGAATTTCTCGACAGGTTTCCGAAAAACGTTCAAATACAAAACTTCATGCAATTTGGTATCAGAGCTGGTGGACGGACGGACAGACGGACAGACAGACTATTGAATCTGAGAGTCGTTTTTCTCAGTTATGTCAACGCGCCTAGTAATGTTAATCTAGAAACAAAAGGGCAAGAATATCTTCTGCATCTGAGTGAAATGCCGAATCACTTATGAAAAATATTACGGAAATAAATTCTGCAAACTCTTTTGGTGCTTTCAGTTCATGCTGTAACCTCGAAGCCTTTGTCCTACTCAGTAAAATTGACACTGTCATTTGTCAGACGCTGTCCGTAAGCCACAAGGGAATTTGTCTACCAGCGGAATAACGTGGGACAGACAGGTAACCACCTATTAGGAAGTAATCTTTCGTCTAAAATCATACCTACATTAGTCACTTGTTTGATTTACGTAATGTTCACTTTAAACACTTCAGTAATTCAGATCCAGTTTCCTGCTGCACTATCCGATGTAATGAATAACATATTCAGAGAACTTTTTCATTCAGCAGATTTTACGAAGTTTCTGATCCCTTAGTGTTTGGTTATTTAAGATTAAAATTAATTAAATTATATACTTCGTCAAAAAAAAGCCTACATATTAAACTGAAGTTAATGCCTCATTGATACGACACGACGCAAAGTAAATGTAACACTTTGCTCTGAATTAAGAACGCTTTAACACGCAATTTTACAGGAAATACATATTTGTTGATCTAAAATGTAGCAGCTGAAGAAAATTAATCTGAACAACAAGCATATTAATGCGACAAGTTATTTTGTATATATATATATATATATATATATATACTTACTTACTTACTTACTCTATGGTGCAGAGTCCTTCTTGAGAAGTTAACTGGTTTGCAGCTAGTCAAGAAACTCCCCGCATTTCACGGAACCCCAAGGTTCATTACCGCATTCATAAGCTTCCGCCACCTGTCTCTATCCTGGGCCAGCACAATCCAGTCCATATACCCACATCCCACCTCCTGGAGATCCGTCCTAATATTATCCACCCATCTACGGCTAGGTCTCCCCAGTGGTCTCTTTCCCTCCGGTTTCCCCACCAACACCCTATACACCCCTCTCCTCATCCATACGCGCCACATGCCCAGCCCATCTCATTCTTCTCGATTTTATCACCCGCACAAATCATTTAGCTCCTCGTTATGCAATCTCCTCCATTCCCCCGTTACCTCGTCCCTCCTAGGTCCAAATATTCTCCTGAACACCATATTCTCAAACACCCTCAGCTTCCTTTCCACCTGCGATGTCAACGACCAAGTTTCACACCCATATGAAACAACAGGCAAAATTATAGTTCTATATATCTTGATCTCTAAATTTTTGAATAGCAACCTGGAATACAAATGATTCTGCACCGAATGATATTAAGTACTTCCTGGCCTCAATCTGCTCTTAATTTCTTCCGCAATAGAATTTTGATTTTTTAAACTTGTTCCCAAGTATTCAAACACTTCCACCCTCTCGAAGGTAATATTATCAATCCTCATACTGTGAATTCATCCTGCATTCTGATCTCGAGACATAACCATGTACTTAGTTTTATCAGCACTTACTTCCAGTCCAATCTCCCTAGTAGCAGCTACTAAAGCTTCTGCATTTTCCTTTAGAGTATATATACTTTCTTCCAGTACATTAACATCATCGGCATAAGCCAGAAGCTGATGTGTACCATTTAGTTTGAAGCCATCCTGATATATATATATATACACTTAATATCCTTGTAATATTTTAAATTGTGTAACCCTACACACTTTTACAACTATTATCACCAATAATAATTTCAATATTTTAACAATATATGCCTACAATATTTGTTTTAAACCTACCACAGACAACACAACTACAGCAGGCATTCATTATAAAGAACTACACGACTGTAAATGGGATCCCATGACACTGACGAATAATTTACTGTAAACAGCGGCATTTAAATTTCTATAAATATTTTGACCTGATGTTGGCCTAAATAGGCCCAACCTAGTCGCCATTATTTACATTAATAAAGTACAAGATAGTTGTGTTTAACGAAGTATATATTTCATTTAATTTTAATATTATACTTAAACACAACGGGATGTCCTCTACTGAGATGGTTATTTAAGGATTGTTATAAATTGAAAAAGATAATTTGCGTCTTAACCCTTATCCTGCTAACGTGGAGAATATGGTGAGCTCCTAATAATGCCAGCAAATGGCAGATGGGATTTGATTTGGCGTTTAAAGGGTTAACAAAGCAGTTGAACACACTTGGCTAGATTACCATCAAAATTTCGGACTAAACAATTTAATGATAACACCACAGAAGGGAAACGTTGAAAATTAATAGAAAATTGTGTTGACATAATTACAATGGAAGAATTGGAAACAACTATAAAAGCATTAAAAGCCAGAAAATCTCCAGGATCAGACGGGATTAATAATGAGTTGTACAAACATGCATCAAAAAGTTTTTTACATAAATTTTTGAATTTCCTAAATTTTTGCTGGGTTTACGCAGACGTTCCTGAATAATGGAGGACAGCCATTGTTATACCAATACACAAAAAAGGAGACAGAAATAACCCAGATACCTATAGAGGTATTAGTTTATTAAATACTAGACGTAAAATCTGTTCAAAAATTATTACAAAGAGATTAACAGCAATTGCGGAGGTCCTACTATTAGAAGAGCAGAACGGATTTAGGAAAGGCAGATCCTGCATGGACTGCATATTCTCAGCTTCACAAATAATTGAAAAATATGGAGAATTTAACATCCCCACATATACTGCGTTCATTGATTTTTAAAAAAAAGCCTTTGACTCTGTGAACAGAGACAAATTATGGACTATCATGTTAAGTAAAAGAGTTCCATCTCATCTAATTACAATAATTCAGAAAATATATATGGAAAATATTATAAGAGTTAAAGCAGGCAATGGAATATCTAAAGATTCTAGAGCTATTACCCAAGGGGTGAGACAAGGATGCCCACTATCACCTGTTTTATTCAATTTGTATTTGGACGAAGTTATTAGGATTTGGTTACAGAAACTAAAAACTAGTAAATATTTTGAAGAGTTAATTTTCAACACACCGTCATTTGCAGATGACCAGTTTATAATTTCTGACACAAGACAACTTACAAAAGGCAGTCTATTTATTATATAAAATATCTAAAGAATATAATTTGGAAATTGCTAAGAAAAAGGTGAAAATATTTAGTTCCGTTTGTACGGATCACCTAAGAACAAAAATTATTATAAATTATGAAATTTTAGAATAAGTTAGCCATTTTACTTATCCAGGTTGCAGTATATCTTACAAATTTTCCAATGATGTAGAATTTAAATTCGCAAAATTTTGACAATTATTAGGTACTAGTAAGAGAACTATTTTTAGAAAGTGAAAACGGAAACTATTTTGAAAACATACAACACACTCGTTTTACCTACATTTTTATATGGGTCAGAAAAATGGGCTCTAACAGCCTTACAAAGAGGAAGAATTGAAGCGGCAGAAATGAAGTTACTGAGACCTCTGGCAGGCTACACTCTTTATGATCACAAAGCAAATGACTACATACGCCAAGAACTACGGATTACAGGCATACTAGACAAGATAGATCAATACAGACGGAACTGGCTTTCACATTTGCAAAGAATGACACAAAATCGAATCCCTTTGAAATCATACCACTACAGACCACAAGAAAGGAGAACAATTGGAAGACCGAAGAAGCGTTGGCGCGAGCAGCTGTAACTCTGGAGACGGAACGGATCAAAGGGTCCAATCCTCCATGTTTATGATGATGATGATGATGATATAAATTTAAGGGCGATAAAGTGTCGACGTAACTGAGGATAGTGGGACAAGGAAGTGCAGAAATATGGATCCTAGGTACATTTGAAGGCAGTGTCTCAGAACTGAGAAGAAAACAAGCCAGGGTAAGGGAGACTTGCTTCCCGAGTGTTGGACTGTCTCCAGTGTTGGACTGTCTCCAGTGTGGGACTGTCTCCAGTGTGGGACTGTCTCCAGTGTTCGACTGTCTCCAGTGTTTGACTGTATCCAGTGTTGGACTGTCTCCATTGTTGGACTGTCTCCAGTGCTGGACTGTCTCCAGTGTTCGCCTGTCACCTATGCATAAACCGCTTTCTATGGTCTTCTTCTGCTTCGTTGCCCTAAGTTGTATTTTTTTTCTTTAAAAATCAGAATTGCTACAGAACTATGTTCAGAGCTAATTTTTATTATTACACCAACAAATGCACATATTACAAGCATAATATTATATTATAATTGCTCCAACATGCTTCGTTGCCCTCGCACCATCTTCAGGGACCTTACAGGTTGTGTTAGCTAAAGTTATAAATTATTAAAATAATAAATTTAAATGCAGCAGTAGGTCGTTTTGGTAAAATATGATTGTTGGTAAAATGTGACCGCATAAGTAATTCAAGTCTGTAATGAATAGATATAAAGTATGTTGGAACAATTGTAATATAATATTATACTAATTATATTTGTGCCGGTCCCAGTGGCCGCGCGGTCTAAGGCGTAGGTCTGCGGCCGCTCGCTTGCTGGGATTGTGGGTTCGAATCCCACCGGGGGCATGGATGTCTGTCTGTTGTGAGTGTTGTGTGTTGTCAAGTAGAGGTCTCTGCGACGGGCTGATCACTCTCCAGAGGAGCCCTACCGACTATTGTACGTCGTTGAGTGTGATAGAGAAACCTCAAGAATGAGGAGGCCCTGGCCCACTGGGGGCTGTTGCGTCAAAAATATATATTTGCGTTTGTTGGTGTAGTAATAATTATTAATTATTCATATGCACGGTGTGAACATAAAAATAACACATAAAGCATATTTGTTATTTTGGAAGATTATCAAGAGATTCGCCGATTTCATGGAAATCGAAGATTTAAGGGGCGTTACATTAGCCATTTACTGGAACCAATTACGAGAGAGCTGAGTCCAGACCCTTCTATAGAGATCGAATTTCGTGTTACTTTCTTATCAAACTTCATCTCCAAACTCACTTTTTCCATTCAGGTTCTCAGTTAAAATTATTGTCCACTTACTATTTTCGCTACATATAAGTCATA
>Ga0123355_10006858_pt1 | contig 16956 bp, 16 predicted proteins | sample TergutEmb28metaG_3_FD_89872 | JGI IMG/M metagenome (GOLD analysis project Ga0123355, IMG submission 89872) | Embiratermes neotenicus P1 segment gut microbial communities from Petit-Saut dam, French Guiana - Emb289 P1 | ecosystem: Host-associated > Arthropoda: Insects > Digestive system > Gut ...
ACGCTTGTGAGTGCGGTAATGAACCTTCGGGTTCCGTGAAATGCGGGGAGTTTCTTGACTAGCTGCAAACCAGTTAGCTTCTCAAGAAGGACTCTGCACCATGGAGTAAGTAAGTAAGTAATAATTTCAGTATTGTTTTAGTCAACTTTAATGAAGCCACAAGCGTGATAAAACACTACCTTTTTGCAGGGTTTCTATCATAAAATTATTTGCCGAGACAAAGCATGGCTGACAGCGGGCACATATATTCATGTACGAACGGCGAGTACAATAAATTCATAAAGGAAAATCAAACCACGTTGGCAGTACTGTAATCGAAAATTGTAGCTTATTTCTTTTATTTAGTGTATGTTATATGGGCAATTTTGACGTGTGGAAGCGCTGAGTATTCGTCGTAGTTTCTTTTGTGTGACAACGGTGGTGTACAGTACAGGAACAATTTCAAATCCGTGAAATAAATACAGTGCAATTCTATTCAAGTGTGTCATTTGTGTGGCTGGCCATCAAAACAGGTTTGACAATGTTACATGTTCGGTTTTATAGGTTACATTTATGTGAAGGAACATTGCTGCATTATTATCTCTTCCGCATCCATCAGTACAGCAATTTGTTGCACAGTTCATTCCTGTACAGGCATACCCAGACCTGATTCTTTGGATTGTGAAATGTATTCTGTGTTAGTTGCAGATGTATGAAAGAAACGGAACCCTGACTCTTGTAACAGGTGCATCAGCCATTGGAAATAACTTGTCTGTCCAATTTGTATCACAGAGCAAGACAGCTCTCAAAGTTGCTGTTATTCACGAAGGATATATAAATGTTATTCCTGTTTGTAGCTCAGAAATAAAAGCCAGATACATTCCGTGTGTTGAGAGTGGCACACGACCAAAACATATTAGTACGTCAGTAACACAGGTGAGGTTAAACATTTGATGCATAGCGTTGAATATATGTAGAAATTACGTTTAGTGTGGCCATCTGTGTTTTTGTATGCCATCATTTTAATAATGCAACAGCAGAATACTTACAGTATCTTGTCTTGTAAACTGAGCCGTATTTGTTCAAAGGACTAAGAATGGGTCCTTAAAAAGACAATTTACCAAGACATGATGCTGTTTAGTGGTATAAATTTACCATTTGTAGAGGAACCCGCTACCTTGATCTTCACCACATGTTCACTTTTTTTTTTAATTTGTTGCAGGAATGTGAAATATTTACAAATACAGAAATAACTACCACATATACCCAAACATAAGAAAACTCTTAGTATAAAATGGCCCCCTTCATCACCTTCACTGTTCAGAGAAGGACCTATAATTTTGTGCAAGATTGTAAGAAAACCCCAAATTTTACAGACAGTGAATAGGAAAAGATTTATGTCATATTCAGGCATATATGATATTTGTTTAAACTTGCTGGTACAATTTTGGAGTTAAATGGACCTTATGTTATGCAGTTGTTTCATTATGGCCACTCTGTTCTCTGTTTCTCATATTTTAGGTTATGTGGTACAATGTCAGAGGACAGCAACTCCTTGTGGTTGCTTCATCCTTGGGTATACAAATATTTGATGAGGATGGCCGAGTCTGCAAGTTCTCACATCCCTGCGCAGACTATCCAGATGTAGGCAGCACCTTTGCTCGTGGGTTGGCTATGATTGGACACGATATGTTGTGTGTCGGTTAGTTCTACAGTTTTGTCTTTATTGGTGTTAAGTGTAATGTAATCTTTGTGCAAGAACCTGAGATAATGGACGCAAGTACAAGATGGGGCTCTGGTAATAACAGATTTTTGATATGCACTCAAAATTTTGTGCTGTAGTATAAAGTTTGGTAGTATATGTGGTTGTCTAAATGTTCTTCATTACTTGGGACTAATAAAACTGCCACAACCATCAAAATCCATTTTTAGTGTAAAAGACCAGTGTGCTCCCAAGACCTTCTTCTTCTTCTTATAAAGTGCTGCAACCTATATAAGGTTCTGGCTTGTTCAACTATCCCAAGACCTTACAAAACACAAGTGATGCAAAATATAAAGTAACCTAAAAAAAAGGCATGTTAGTAAAACACAAACACTTTCTAGAAGCATAAAATACATCATTGCTGTCACTTTTATTTATTAGGACTTTTTCCATTTTCACAACCCACAACACCACACTTTTGAGAACAGTTTTTGAAATGGTGTGTAGTGTTGTGGGTTGTGACAGTGGAAAATTCCTAATTAGTATAAGTGATGGAATTGGTATTAAAGCCACTGCCAAAAATATGTTTGATTAATAAACTGCACCATTCCATTAAGCATGAAATCATTCAACCTTGCTTAATGAAAGACAGAGCTTAATTTAGTTGAGAATGATCCGTGTAATAGGAGGATATTGGGGGATCCAACCTGTAGGCGCATGGTCTCAACCTAGTTTGTTGAAACCAGTCGCTGAAGGTCAGAACGTTTATATTAAAGTCGGGGATCATGGAAGCTCAAAATCTCAAATGTTGAGACTGCAGTATCTCCCTTAGCTGTCAGATGCCCGAGCTCTCCACAGATGTTTGCCTGTGGTCTCCCTAAGTGATGATGCCTTCAGCTCCTCTTCAACTTCTTATGATTGCTGCATACTTATTTACTGCTTTGTGTCCATAGGCTTCCACAATAATGTAAGTGTATAAGGATTCATTAGCATGTAGTACGCAAAACATACTGTGCACTTGTTAATGGAAAACAACCATTTTATGAATTATGTGTGAAATATAAAAATTCCTTTTTGTATTCTTGTGGGCTGGACCTGAAGATGGTTAAATGAGGATAAGCGGAAGCATGTTGTGTGATTCTGTGCTTTTGTAATACAGGAATAAAATGTTACGTTATATTGACATCTTCTCCTTTAGATACTCTTTGCCACTTATTTTTCAAATAATAAGTGTCCTGATGCCATGCATATTGTCAGGGCAGTCATCAGATCATATTGTATAACTGTGCATAATAGGATAAAAAGAGTCACAGAAGTAGTGGCTGTATGTCTTAAGCATCATGGACAATTACAATGTGTGTGCGTGTGTGTGCGTATGCATGCTTTAAAGTAATACAACATACATGTATAAAAGGTCTGTACTTTTGTATAGTAAATATAATTCACCACATATGTCAAACTGAGCAGAGTTAGTCTGAAGGTAATGTTGTAATGTGCAGGTAATAGCAATGGCAGCATTAATATCTTCCACATTCCTGAAGACACAAATGAAGTGGCTCATATTGAAGGCAAACGTGTTCACAAGAAGGCAATTACAGACATTAGTACTTCCCTGGCTGGTAATCTTATAGTCTCAGCAGATGATGGTGGAGCCCTCTCAGCATGGAAAATGGAGCAGGAGCTGAAACTTGTGCATGAGTTTGCTACTTTTGGGTAAGCAGCTGTAGCTATGGCTAAATGCTGATGTAACAGAAATATAACTCTAACTTATTTGTGTACGTTGTGGTTGAATGTACTGGCACACATTAGAATGTTGGCTAAATGTATATGACACTGTGGTCATTGCACTTATTGCACTCAGGTAGAATGTTGGTTAGATATACATGATCTGTTCAAATACTAATGAGACTAATCTTATTAAACGTTATGTGGCAGTACTGGGCATCAGAATGGCAGTCGAGCTTGAAGCTTCGAACATTGCCATTATAGTGTGCAGTTTGATTCATTTAGTGTGTACTGAGTAATTGTGAAGTAAACAATGATGTGTTAGTTGACTGTGTCACAAAAACTGGGGCAGGGAATATTAGGCAATGCTGTGCCTTTGAATTTTGAATCAACTGCACAAAAGTATGACAGAAACATACAAAAAGTTTAAAAACTTCTTATGGAGACCATGGTTTATCCCAAGTGCAAGTTTTACAGTGGCACAAGGACTCTCTGGAAGGGCAGGAAAAAGTTGAATATGAACTGTGCACAGGAATACCTGTCATGGCAAGAACAGTGAAGACATGGACAGTGCACAGGATATGATGGCTGACAGTGAGACTGATAGCAGATGAGCTTAATAGGAGTCATGGAGCTATCGCTGACAGTTCAATGGCTATTGGAGCCAAAACTGTGCTGAGAAACCCCACCTCAGCTGGGGTTTTGAGTTTGACCCCGACACAACACACCATAGTGAAGAGTGGCACACTAGTAACTGCCATACCTGAAGAAAGCAAGAAAGTGCAAATCAGAAATCAAGTTAAAGTTAATCTATTTTGTGATCATTGAGGAGTGCTGCACAACGATTTTGTGTCTCAAGGCCAGACTGTTAACCAAATCCCTATTGAGAAGTCCTTGATTGGTTTAAGGACATCATTTTGGGACAATCAGCAACTTCCAGAGAGCACTGCAAGACTTCACAGAAGAAGACTTCCAGCAGTGCATTGGTTTTGAAGGGGATTACATCGAAATTTAAAAATTTTACCAATAACTTTTGTTCATACAAGCAGTTTCATTACTTTCTGAACAGACCATGTATTACACTGCAGTCACTGTGGTTGATTACAACACAACACTGGTAATGTATATGGCTTGAATCACTTTACAAGCATGGTCCTGTTCAGGTTTTCTTGCTGCACAAATTCAGATTGTGGCCTTTTGCTGTGACACTTTGCAGTCCTGCTGCAGTGGAATATGCTTTCACTGTTTCAGTGTCAAAAGCCTGTCTTTTTTCTCATTCTTCCATCTGATTGGCCACCTTCCTTGCACCATGCTCATAAACCAGATGGGAACTATACCCTGTTCACTTCAACCCTGAAGATACATACAGCATGTTCCTCACAGACATTGGTACCAACCCACAAGACTACATGGTTCTATAATGCAGAGCCCTGTTTCATGTTTCAGTACCTGATGCCATCAAGAGCTTCTCCTAACTGCTGTGGCAACTTCAGCTCATGCAGCAGGTAGGCCTAACTGTGTGTGTCACACTGCACTGCATGTTGAGCCCTGTCCTCAGATTGTGTAGTGGTGTAGTCAGCATCATCATTGTTATGTGTGTGGGCTCCATAGTGTGACAACTGCTGTTTGTCAGTTTCTGCTGCTACATCGCCACATGTGGGTGGCTGATTGTGGGCTATGTTAATATGACAAAGAAGCCAGCATAGAGGGGCAACTTGCAGTTGTCACATACAATCATACCCCTGTGTTTTGAATTTTATGTCTTAAGTACTATAATATTTTTCTCATAGATTGTAATCTTTGTATTTTTTAAAGGGAAGTGAAAATGATACACCGAATTATGTAAAAGAAAGAAATAGTTTTGTTTATACTATGGATATAAGGTCTGAAATCCTACACCTGTAGAATGTAAGGGCATTGTAAAGCATTATTGCAGAGCTGGACAGACCACATTTGACATTATGGCACATGCGTACTGCATGCTAGTTACCTAAGGCTGAGATGTATGATACTTATTGCTTGTCCACTGCAACAATGATTGAATGAACACTCCTGAATGTTATGTTATATGTATGTTGTGCCTGTCTGGTTATGTATTATACCGCTAGACAGATATTGTTAAGTCACAGATTCAATGAGTGTTCATGCCATGAATTGGAAAAGTTCTTACCTTGATAGATGTTACCAGTGAAGTATGATATTGCAGTGCTGACAACAGCTGCCAACTGTAGGCACCTTTTTACCACTTCACTGGTCCAAAACATGTCATCTGATGTACCTTTCATCAGCTGAACACCTCTTGAAAGATTAGGTACATTATTATATATGACGTACGTGCCATCTTGATGTTTTCTCCGCTGCACCCTCAGCATTTTATATATCAGTTTATAATGTGCAGCGGGCAGTAGGCAACTCAGCTTGGTCTCATTTGATTGTTTCCCATCTGCTTCATAGTTGGGGTATCCTGGGTTCATATCTTGATCCAGAGATTAGTTATCAGGACTGAGCCTTCTCATTCCATAAAGCATAATGAGGAGCTTCATGATATGCAGTCTTCTAACAATGTAGAGCAGTCACATTAACAACTGATGGGTGGGGCATGTTACATGCATGGGAAGCAAAATTAATACAGTTTGTAGCAGGACAACTCGAAGAAAAAGACCATTTGGAGGACCTAGGCTTAGATAGGAGTATAGTATTAAAATTGATCTTAAGAAATGGGATGGGGGGAGGGGTGTGTATTGACTGGATTCATCTGGCTTATGTCAGGGAACAGTGGCACGTTTTGTGAACACCATAGTGAATATTCATTTCCATAAAATACATGGTATTGTTTGAATAACATTGCACCTGTTAGTCCCGTGAATTTAATAGGTGTGAATTGTTATTTGTGAGATTTGTAGTTCTCTTATGTCTTTATTTTATATTCCAGAAGTGTATAATTTGCTGAAATACATTTCATTCCATTTTAGTACTTCCCATGCTTCTTACTGGCATAGCAGTTTTTTTAGCAGTTATATTGTTGAGTGTGTCTGAATGTAACTTTTGGTTTATGATATGTAAGATTTTGATGTGGTTACATTTATAATCAGTTCTTTATATATTCCCACTTATTGTACCTTTACCTGTTTCAGATATCCTTGTACAAGTTTGAAAGTGTGGGGAGATTTTATATTGTGTGCTTATGGATCCGGTCACATTCGTGTGTTTGGCACGCAGACATGGAGCCTTGTCTGTGAAGTAGCAGCCCATGCTCGCTGGATCACAGCCATTGATGTGGCTTTAGAGACCGGTCACTTCCTGTCAGTGTCAGAGGATTCATTTGCCAGAGTGTGGCAGATGTCCAGAGAGGACGGCAGGGTGAGTTCGATGTACGACACGTGGAAAGCAGTGTTCATATTTTTGCTCTTGGACATTACCTCAGAGTTTTTTGTGCCTGCATGAGAACTGACCAGCTCCATTGAGCAGGGTCCTTATTGCAAAGGTAATACTGTCAGCTAGTCAAGAAATTCCTTGCAGTTAATGGAACCTGATGGTTCATTACCACATGCACAACAGCCTACCACTTGTCCATATCCTGAGCCAAATAATTCAGTACATGGCATCCCGTCCTACGAAGGATGTCCAGAAAGTAAAGGCAGTTTCCGCATAATGGGCATGTAGGTCATCCACCATATAGTCCAGATTTGGCCCCAAGTGATTTTCACTTGTTCCCAAAATTGAAGGAATTTTTGGGTGGCGGATGCTTCACAAGCAGTGAAGAAGTGAAGGATGCCATCCAGCAGTGGTTAAATGGACTGGTGATAGAGGTCTGTGGTGAAGGCATACAGAAACTCATCACAGGCTGTGATAAATGCCTGAATGGTGGTGGCAAATATGTAGAAAAATAATAGGGTCTGTAATAATGATACTTAGTTTTGTTTTATGTTTTATTTTGTTTATATTTCTGTATAGCCAAACTGTGTTTCCTTTCTGAATGATCCTCGTATTTCTTTAAAATCCATTGTAATGTTAGCCTTCCATGTATGCCTAGTTTTTGAAATGGTGTCTTTTCTGCACGCATCCCCACCAAAATGCTGTGTGCATTTCTCTTCTTCCCCATGTATATGCCTCATGCCCAACCCATTGCATGAGGCTGTTCATTGTGCAGTGTTCTCCAGTCTCCTGTCTTAGAACCAAATATTCTCCTTACCACCTTATTCTCACACACCCTCAGTGAATTAGATTAAAGATGAAAATTGAGATTGAGGTCTGGTAGGTTACAAATCATGTAGTCTCCTGTTTATATCTTCAGGACAGAAGACAGAGAAAGTGTGTTCATTTGAAATGGGGGTTGGAGGAAACCGCATAATGAACATCATGATATTTACTGTTCATTAGTTATTGTGCAGGTGATCAAATGGAGGAGTATCAGATGGGCAGGGCATGTGGTGTGCATGGGAAAGAAGAGAAATTCATACAAGGTTTTGGTGGGGAAACCCTGAAGGAAAGAGTCTACCTGTAAGACCTAGGCAAGATGGAAGGATAGTGTTGAAACAGGTCATAAAGAAATACGATGGTAGGGCATTGAGTGGATTAGTTTGGGTTGGGATAGGTACAAGTGACAGGCTGTTGTGAACATGGTAATGAACCTTCAGGTTTCATAAAGTGTGAGGAATTTTGTTGACTAGCTGAGAAACTGTTAGCTTCTCAAGAAGAAATGTGCTGGATGGAGGTCAGTGGTTGGTTAGTTAACTAGTTATGGCAGTTAATGCCGTTGTACTGTGCAACATGGATGTCCCGGTGTAAGTTTTAAGTGAAACTGAATGTTACAATGTTGCTTGCATACAATGAACAGTAATGTTCATGATTCAGATAGAAACTAGACGGTTATGATGATATGGCATGACATGCATTGTGAAATGTAACAATGCTGTTACAGGTGACACACAAGTTCGCAGCACAGGTGCAGGATGGTGTCTTGGTTGGAGGAAGGTTTCTGACAGCTACTGGTGACAAGTTCTGTGTGGTTGCTTATGACAGCTGTGATGTCATATGCTATTGTGCATGACTTTTGTTTGTGGACTGTCCAACAGTGTTAGAGCATGCAGCAACACTTCATAGTACATTGCACATATGATCAGTGCAGTACCAGTCAAGTTTTGAAGCAGCCCTGAGTTGGCTCATGAAGAAGAGGCAGATTTCGTCTTATGTGTAGGAATGGAAGTATATGTTACTGTGGCTGCCTTGGCATTTTTCAAGGGAAATGGGGAAAACCATGACATATGACAGAATTAGCTTGAGGATGTTTTGCAAATATAAATATGTTGATTTCTGCACTAAGTTGTTATTCTTTCAATGGCAGACAGACAGATACTGTCCTATATGTTACAGATGTGTGTTTAGGGAGTAAGATGAGCACTTTAAAATTTCTTACGAGCCAGTTTATTGCAGGAAGGTTCAGATACACCTTTGTTATTCTTTAGCACAGCGTCCGATATGCCATACAAAGTCCATGCTTCTAACCCACGCTGATGACTATATTGACAGCTGCACACAGTAGGGTCTGGATTTTCTTTTTGACTGTACAAAATGAGTGATAGAGGTGCAAAATGCAGAGCCTGCAATATACACAAGCACAGAATTGTCTGTGTGATCTGCTGATCCCCACTTGAAATGCTTCACAAAAGGCATAGCTGACATCTGGCACAGTTCATGCACCTCAGTATTTGTTGTTTGTACCTTTCATCAGTACCCATTATAATACTGTCATTTTGACCTTTTGTGACTGGTTCTGGCAAGATGGAATGAGACCATGTGGATGGAACATGCCTACTGTCCTGCTGTTGCACCCATCACTTTCAGTGCAGTCTTCCATTCAGTGAGTTTGCTTGCTTTTGTTCTTTATGGGTAAGACTCTTCTTCAATCATTCAGTGTATTTTATGGCTCCAAAAAGTGTTTTATTAAAAATAGTTTCATGCTTTCAGGTTCTTATTTATTTTTAGTACCAATATTTGATGAGTTCTTGGAACAAAAAGGCGATTTACATGAGAATATATTGTGACTATCATGATGGCTCTGTCAGTCCCAGTTAATCACAGACATCAAGACTACCAAATACCAGTAGGACAAACCCCAAATTTCATGCACTTTTGTATGGTCCTGGCCAAATCTCCATAAAGTCAGTTTTTCCTAGATTGTATACCATTTTTGGGTGGTTCCCACAAAAATGTAAAATTTGGATTTTCCTGTATCTACAGAAATGTCTCATACCATCACTTAAAAGCTGTGTCTCATTAAGGATGCATCAGCAGTTAATATCACTCCTAACTGCCTCCTGCTGTAACTTTCAATTCTTTCCTTTAATATTCAAGACACTGAAAGACTTCAGTATAAAACTGATTTATTTCCAGAAGTATTGTACACTGTTGGAAGGAAACTGTCCCTGTCAGGTAGGTGGGAACTGTCATGCGATAAAAACACGGGTTCAGTCTAAACACAACTCTTTATTTTAGTTCAAATTGTTAAGCCACATGTTTTGATCCTGTACACAGATCATCATTGGGGGGGGGGAGTATATTCTGTTATACACTGGGATTATGAGATCTCATAATTTACAGTTTTTGTATATAATTAAGTTTCTTTTAAAATATCAGTATAGATTATAGTAGCTCTTGTGTGTGTGTGTGTTTTAGTTCTGGTGACCTGTTGATCTCCTGTTCAGTTTTAACTTACATGAGGAGTGTGGAATGTTGTAGTAGGGAATAATTGTATCTGGTGTTATTATTCGACATTTAATACTCTGTAAAATCTTTCAGGCATTTCATTCACTGTGTTATTATTTTGAAATAGACTCTTCATTGTTGAATAGGTATTCTGTAATTAAAATGAATATGTAGAAGTAAATAGAAAATGGAGTAAATAATTTTGTAGAATATTAAACCATAATATTTGTTATTCTTGAATTCTGTACTGAACTGTTCCTTATAGCAGCTTCCTGGCTACTTACATTTACATGTATTCTTCAGTGTTTTGTACGCACAACAGTAGCTCCTATAAGAATATTTTAGAAGAACCCTCAGTATATATATAAAAACTGTAAGTGACGAGGTCGCATAATCCTAGTGCATAACAAAATATGCACTTTTTACCTTTCATGTAGCCTACTGGTTTTGTATGAAGCTTGCTGATGATTCATGTACAAGGATCAGAACATGTAGTTTAACAATTTGAACTAAAATAGAGTTGTGTTTAGACTGAACCCATGTTTGTAGTGAATGATGATAACTGTGCAGTAGGATGACAGTCATCAAAGATGGGAACTAGCTGACTGAACACATATATTTATATAGACAATTTATTTCATACTCAAAAACCACAAGCCATTCCACATACATCATTACACAGGCTGAAGGATGTCTGTCCTCTGCAGATGTTGCACCTTACACATTTACTGCTGTTGAGCGACAAAAGTTTTAATCCGCTCAATGAGTGGATCAAGTTTGTTTGCTTGCAGAAGCAGTACACGTCTGTATGGACTCATCTCCACGTCGTCTTCCATCCAGTGTCCAGACAGGCCAGAATCAGCATCATCTTTCACGCAGAATTCAAATTGGCAGTCGGCTTCCTGTATACACAAAATAGAAAGGCAAGTTAAGAAGAAAAACTGTCACTGGAAGAATGACAGTAAGCTTACAGTAATTAGGCACATAAATTTCAGTTACATTTATACTGATTTATAAATACAGTAAGGATGTCAGTGGTGGGATAGCTCAGTCACTGTAGTGATTCTACTATAGGATGGTTAACTATGGAATTGAGGTTCATTTCCCAGTATGAGAAAGAGAGTTATCTGTTTTCCAGAGTGTTTTGGATCAGCTCTGGGACGCATGGGGAATGAAGCTGACCACTCTTTTTGACTGCTGAGGTTAAGAATTAGTGGAGCTATATCTCCAATCATCCATACCCCTTCACATTGTTCATAGGGACAAGTTTGTCTTTATTTTATAAGGCATTACTAATAAATGGATCTTGAGAATCAAAAGGGGGTATGGAATGGATTCAGCTGCTCCTTTGTAAGATGCAGTGGTGGTCACTATAATACATGAATAACCACAGTACAATTTGAACAAAAAATCAGCATAACTTTGCAACATCAACTCCACATAGCACAGTTTATTACCCTGCAAAATTACATTTTTCTGCCATTTCCAAATAAAAAAATGCATGTTCAGTGAATTCTTTATTGCATTTACAAACCTGGTTTATAAGTTCCTCTTCTGGATTAGACCACAAAATTTCTGGCTCACCACCTTCACCAGACTGCTGTTTCTTTTTCTTGTGTCTGTGTGGTTTTTCTGATTTGTACAGTTTACATATCAGAATGAAATATGTGAAGTCATATGGCATCTTCTTTTGACAAGCCTTCTTAATTTCTTTGCTAGAAATAAAGTACAGTACCTGTATGAAAATCCACGTCTTCTGGGATGTGACACTGCGTCATCAGGCAAGCAGTTCTTTATATATTTAACAGTAACAGTGCCTTCATTTTCTGGGTTCAGCAACCCAAGAAGGTGAAGGCACTGTGATTTTCTGACACATCTGGAGCTTCTCACTAAATGATGCAGTGTCACATCTAACAAGACTCATCTTCAGACACACTGCTGTGCAAACCTTGTCATGCACAACAGCTCTAGGTTTTGTCCCATGAACAGTGCTCAAGGCTCTCCAATCTCAGCTACCTTCTGGCAGTACATACCATGCCACTAGACGGCATCCCACATTTGCCTTTTTCATTTTCTGCCACAAATAATGTTGAGTCAGGATAGCTCAGTTGGTATAGTGACTACCCTATGGGTTGTACAATTCAGGGCTTAATTCCTAGCAGGGACAAGAGATTTCTCTCTCCTCTGTCTCCTTGTTATCATGTTTGGGACCCACACAGCCTCCTGTTCAATGGGTACTAGAGTCTGTTTCTCCAGGGGTGGCCAAGGCATGAAACTGACTTCTCACCTGCACTACTCCTCAGTGCCTTCATGGTGTGGACAGAGAGAGCTTTACCTTTGACCATCCATAATATCATCACACTACCCATAAATACTTCTGAGATAGGAACAACACTAATGCCATATAATGCAGATTCCTAGAATTTTTATGTTAATGGGTTTTAAAAAATATTCAAATTCTGTTCATATAAGTTTTGTACAATGTTAAAACATCATGGTACATGCAGAGAATCTGTACTTACAGCTAATGAACCATGGGCCTGTAAGAACTCAAACATGTCTACATACATTTCATGAAACATTTTCTACATGTCCACAACTAAAAACATAGCCAACATTGTGAAACTTTGAAGATACATCTGACAGACCTAACACAATCTGTACCAGTGTAAATTAAAGACCGTAATATTTAAAGTAAGTATACATACATTCAAGGAGCCAACTTAGCTCAGTCAGTATAGTTAGTAGACTATGGGCTGTACTAAAGTCCAGGATTCAACTCCCAGCAAGGGCAAGAGAATTTCTCTTTTCCAAAACATCTGAACAAGCTCTGGGGCCCTTCTACCCTACCCTTCCCCAGGTGTAAAGAGGCCTGGGTGTGAAGCTGACCACTCCCATCTACAGCCAAGGTTAAGAATGAGTGGAGCTATACCTTCACACCCCACCAGCCTATGCTGAGGAGAAACAACATTGCTTTTACACATAATAAGTTCTTCCTTTCAGTTTCTGTGTTTGCGAAAGTTATGAAGTAATTAACAAACATAATTCTTAAGCATTTTATTATTTTTCTGCATTTTCTTTAAGTATAAACTTACAAATTTGGAAAATAATGTACTAGAGAAGTTGAGTTTGCAGTCTGTATGGAAATCAAATTGCAGTACAAGAAATACCTGAGACTTTCTAGAAGAGGAACAGATATTTGTGCAGGTATGTTTATGATACGCTCATTGATAAGCAGGCCAATTGACTGTGAGTCATCTGAGAGCAGAGATCGGATGAGAGTGTTCGTTTGGTCAGTGGCATGCTCACTGCAGAGGTCCAGCAGCAGGCTGCGTAACTGCTGAACACATTCCAGGTTCTGCTTCTCAGTGATATTCAAAACAGACATCACGCCAAACACATCATTGCTGTCATCATCATCATCATCATCGTCGTCACTATCCTCTGCATCCACCTCACTTTGCTGAACACAAAATAGCACTTTTTAAGATTTGAGTCTTGTGGGATGTGATGTTGCGTTGTTGGGCAAGTAGTCCCAAATGGTTCAAAGGACTGTAGTGCCTTCACCTTTAGGGTCATGCCAACTGGGAATTTGACTGCTGAACCCTAATGATTAAACAAATGTGATACTTTGATTCATTTGTAACACGCTATGATACAGCATCACTTTCCAGACAACTTGACCTTCTGCAGCATTGCACATCAGTTCCAAGTTTTGGGTGACAGTTTATTGGAGCAATTCAATAGGAAATTTGTGGCACAAACATTGAATTTTTTTCTTTTTTATATATAATAAAGAATAGTCCAACAGAACTGTTGTATTATAAGAACAGTTGTTATCAGTTTACTGGTGCATCATTTGTCTAGGCTCTAATAAAGTCCCAAACAGAATGCAGTCCTGTGTGAATGAACTGGGGCATTTCTAATACAACAGCAAACATCACATGGTATCTGAAGGCGTCACATTACTAACAATTACGGAGCATTCAGTTTTATGGCTATATTATTTTCGCTCTCTGAACGACACTGGTCACTATATGTACCACCCACTTCATTACTCAGATGCTCTACATTTTACCCTTACAGTGTATTTATGATTTTCATGTGATTCTCACAATAAACAGTGATTATTTCATTGAACAGTATTAACTGGCTGTCTTGGTAATGGAGACGTATTGTGTTCTTTTGTACATAAGATATGAATTTCTATACATTATATTAGTCTTTACAGCCCATGCCATGACTCAGGTGGTTGTCACCAGCCTCTGACCATCTGTGATCTGGTTCAAGTGTGGGTTAGTCTGTGTGAGTTTTGTGGTGGACAAAGTGGCACTGGGGCAGTTTTTTTTTTTCCTCCCCCCACTGCTTCAGTTTTCCCCATTCAGTATCACTCTGCCAATCCCCCATCCCTGCATTCATCTTAACGCTGTCCTTAAGAGGACATGCAGGCAAAGCCATACGACTACAGTGTTGTGTCATATATTTGAGAGCAGTGGGCAGAGAAGCGCATTCACAGCCAGGGACCAAAGGATTAACTCAGTTTGCTCAGTGCAGTACAGACATCACAAGAAACAGACTGGACATTGACATACAGAACAGACTGTACGTTATGCGTCTCCAAACCTCGTGTCTTAGTGACAAAGAACAATTCTACAACCTACTGTCTCTGCATACTAGAACACGCATAACAAAGCATGTAACAAGAATATCCTACATAAGTCCATGTGGGATTTTTGATGCAGAACGTAGTACTCAGATTTTTGTCCTAGTAGCTTGGTTATTCCCTGCCTGTATAACCCCAAGTGTGGTCAATACTCATATTCATCTAATAATATAATTTTTGCAACAGACAGCATTACTAAACAGGATGCCAAATGCTCACCTCTAATATTACATACCTTAACCACACTTCCAACATAGTTCTGCCGTATAAAAAGCTCAGCAAGCTCAGACAAATTTACATGAGCTTTCAGGAACAACTGCTGTAACAGTTGTTTGATACCATGAAAGTCAGCATCAACAGGACTCCTTCCTTCAAAGTCTACCTGAATTTTCTGGAACAGTAGGCCAATCTGTTTAAAAATCACATACATCTGCATTGCAGAACTGACAGCTTGTCACCCACATTAAGGGACGTGTCAGACGCAACTTGAAGGGTCAGTGTGTCCAAGATTTGAAACACTGGTAAATAACTGTCACTCTGCAATGTCCCAACATATCAGAGATCACAGCTACTTAATAGCAAAAGTCTGCAGTCTCTCTTAATTGCAATGGCATCTTCGACTGTAAAGTCTATGAAGACAACTGACAATACCAGACTAGACAGTATTGAATGCCTGACACCCATAATTATGTCTACTACCAACATCAACTCCCACAAGAAATGTGACTGGAATTAGGGTTGTGTACTTATGACTTCCACACTGTCAGTGTTATTAATTTCTACTTGGACATATAATTCATCAGTTTGAATTTATTTAAGTGTAGCCAGCTGCATAACTCCGTGCACACAAATCAGGGCAGCACAGCGGTGAATGTTGAGGGACATGCACACTACAATTTCAAATGGCTAGGTAAGACTGCGTTCACTTCTGTAGGATCGCATGAAGTTTTGGCCGACAGTAGTTAGGTTAGGTTTAAGTACAAGCGCTAGGCATGGACTAACATTCATTTTCCTTGGTACTGCCTTTAATTTCTCAATATCGCACAAAACCCTACTTTTTCCTAAGCATTTTATGTCTATAAATGAGCTGTTTGAATCCCATCAACTGGAGTAACTTCAGTGCAACAAAACTGTGGGGCCAAAAAGCCTGCAACATTGACCCTCCACCAGCCACGAATCCCATTTTTCATAGATATAAATTATTTTCGCACAGATATAAGCGAAACACCGAGTCAATCGACAAATGCATCACGTGTCGATCCTAAGACCCCACAGAATAAAGACAAAGTATCATTAAACCTCTTGAGTAATATTCTCCTGTAAGCCGCTGCCTTCTGAACTTTCGTCACTGCTTTCAGATTTTGCATTTTTTCCGCTGAAATTACTACTGACATTAACAGCTCGTTTCTTTACGGGCGCTGCCATGCTCTTACCACACCTTCACACCGTATATTCCGTATCTGCGGTATTGAACAATTATTAGCAGCATGGATAAAAGCAAAGGTCATATACGAGCTACTCGGGGAGCAATTTGCACGGATGCAGCAAAGAAGCATGATTCCCACTTTGTGTTCCGACCCATACCAAACGGCATGGATCGGAGAGAGATATTCATCTTCACGCCATCATTCATTAGTCAACAACAGGTTTAATTCAAGGTGACCACCATCTAAATTTATCGTGGGTTAGAGTTAACTACTCACCACAGAGGACAGGCAAAAAACATCAGGTGGTTGGTTTTGGCATAGCAAACGGCAAAAGGGAGAGCGAAGTTTGATCATACAGATTTCACGTACGCGCAATGGTATTACTAAACTTTAATTTTTCCAAGCTCTACAAATTTGGCATTGCACGCTTCTTACTCCATTCTTTGTGTCTTTCACTCTCCTGTAGACATCTTTTCATTACCCAAATGCGTAAGCGCCCAATGAATATACGTACGCTCGTTTTCGCCGTCATGGTCGCAGTGTAGTAATTTGGAAATCCTGCACCTGCGCTCTGCAAGGACAGGCAAGCAAACGATACCATTCTTGTTTTTAAGCTTTCGCCGTGTTCTAAATGTAATTTGTTCCTTTTTGGGTAATTCCCCGGCGTCTGAGTTCTAATTGCCGACGTTTCGGAACTCACTACCGGTTCCATCTTCATAGGCAGATGAATGAAGTATGTCAGTGGCAGGATTGTG
>Ga0123355_10006859_pt1 | contig 16955 bp, 17 predicted proteins | sample TergutEmb28metaG_3_FD_89872 | JGI IMG/M metagenome (GOLD analysis project Ga0123355, IMG submission 89872) | Embiratermes neotenicus P1 segment gut microbial communities from Petit-Saut dam, French Guiana - Emb289 P1 | ecosystem: Host-associated > Arthropoda: Insects > Digestive system > Gut ...
CATTACAACTTTATTGGGCGTGTGGACTCTGGGGATTTGCCAGTAAAAAATGAGTGCAAATCAAGGAAAACACCCACCGCTCCAAGGGTGAGTATCGTTATCTAGTGCCAGAACCCAAAGATGCATGTACGAAAAAGCCAGTAAATAAGCGGTTTGTGAGTATCGTTATCTTTATCCCATGTTCTCTGACCTAGATTTCCCAATGGAGATATTTGCTCCGCCACAACGCAAGGAGTTTCTTGCAGAGGAAGGTCGTAAGTAGTATAATAAAGCCAATAAAAGCACCTGCTTCAAGAAATTATTTCTTGGGACAGGTGCTTTTTTAGTTGGTGAAACTGCATAAAAATCCGTATAATGTCATTCGGGGTTTTTTGTTTGACTCTACCAAAAATGAAACATGTATAGCGAATTATGAATGAGAAACAGTCCTGACCAGAGCCGAAAATCGCGAACACTTCAACGCGTTTTCGGCGACAGGCATAGCTGATTTCGAATTAATTCGCTATATAGTACCGATTCCAAATTAAAACCTGTCTGACCGAGCGGCGGCTTGAAACGCGGAGCAAGTGTTTCAAGCCGCTTTGCCACGACAGGCAGATAGGGTTTTAATTGGAATCGGTATAACCTGACATACCGTTGTCGCATTTCCTAAGGTAGTATTAAGAAAAAGGAGTGTGCAAAATGATTGAATCAAGATGCGGTATTTTATGCAGTCAATGCGAATACAGGAAATCTATGAACTGCGCGGGCTGCGTAAACATATACAAGCCCTTTTGGGGGGAATCCTGTGATGTGAAAACATGTTGTGAGGGTCGCGGGTTTGAATATTGCGGACAATGCCCTGATTTCCCATGCGAAACATTAAAAGGAATGTCCTATGCCGATGAAGAAGGCGATAATGGCAAACGCATCAAAACTTGCCGACGATGGTATGCCGAAGGCTTCATTCAGGCTATTGTAAAGCAAAACGCCAATCTGCTGCGTGGATACTTCATCCCCGATGCAGTTATTTGCTGGCATGATAGCAACGAGGAGTTTACGGTAGATGAGTATATCCGTGCCAACTGCGAGTATCCCGGAGATTGGAACGGGGAAGTCCAGTGTGTGGAGGAAATAGAAACCGGCATTGTAATAGTTACAAAAATATTTTCAGATGAATCCACCCACTATGTAACAGCCTTTGCCAAACTGATGGATGGCAAAATAAGTTGCTTGGATGAATACTACAGCGATTGCAACGAAGCCCCAGAATGGCGAAAGGAAATGAAAATAGGGAAACCAATCAAATATAGTTGACCAACGTTAAAATTGATGTATTATATGAGCCATGTCATATAGCAAAGATGCGCGTGAGATGGTGATGAAATATATATCAAAAGGTCACACTCACAAAGAAGCATCAAGGAACTTAGGAGTAAGCAAGTCATCAATAATAAGATGGAGCAAACTGCTACGGGAAACAGGAAGTTTGGCGGATATGGAGCGTCAAAGAACCCCGCATAAAATCCAAGATGCAGATTTAAAAGCATTTGTCGCAGCCAATCCCGACGCATACTTCACTGAAATAGCAGCTCACTTCGGATGTTCAGACGAAGGGATACGCAAAGCCTGTAAAAGGTTGGGTATCACTCGTAAGAAGAAGACGAAGTTCTATAAGGTAAAGTGCGAAGCGAAGAAAAGCGTCAATACTTTTTTGAAAAAATCAAGGACATTTCCCCCTAACGACCTTGTGTATATCGATGAGAGCGATGCAACCGAGTATTACACTCATGCATATGGACTTGCCCCAAGAGGCGAGAAAGTCTACGGCGAAGTCAGCGGCAAGCGATACAAGCGGACTAATGTCGTATCTACACTATATGGAAACGAAACAATTGCGACGTATGTTTGTGACTGGGCCACCAAGTCTGTGTGGTTTGAGGTTTGGTTCGAGTGGCACTTGCCATATGGGAATTCACCTTCGTATTATGTAGGTAGCCCAGAGGATGCGACAGCGGTATGGGAACCGGAGTTTTCTTTGGGACAGCTGTATAACAACAGTTTTTTCTTATTGGGCTATTATGGTGAGGTTAACGAATTTTGCAATGCTATATTAGAAAATCTCAATGTGTCAAAAGGGCATTTGGATGATGGGATAATCATAACAAAGATTTTCCGTGCTTTTGCAGAAGGGGCGAATAAGCAGACAGATATTAGCTAGAAAACCATCCCCCAAAAACAAAGTAAGCGTCAAATATAGTGAAATCAATGAGAAACGGTCTCACCCGAGCGGCATCCTGAAACGTCGAAATAAGGCGTTTTAGGATGATTTTGCCGCGAAAGGCGAGACCGGTTTCATATAGCCGAAACAACCAGTCACCAATTAGCAGGAGCCTACATAAAATAATGTACAAGCACAGCAAAGGAGGTGAAAGAAGATGGGAATAGAGCTAACAAGTGTACCAGTGGAAGATAAGTGCAAAGAGCAGTCGAAAAAAGAGTGCGGAGAAAAGCACACACATCGAGTAGGCAACGCAACACTCGAAATAGCGATAGATGTCCACACAGATTTTGAGTGTAACGCTGAGTGATGCTCCGCTTTGCCATATAATGGTTTTGTTTGCATGAACAATACAAAAGACAAAAACCGCCTTGAGATTCTCGAGGCGGTTTATCATGTAATTGGATATACGCATCAAGTTCGACTCAGATTATCATCTCTCACTCTTGCACCATCCACCCAAAAAAGCTAAACTACAGCGAACGACTTTCGAAGTCACGATTGCGCGTCGGGCAAAAGCAACCTCGCCGCAGCAAGCTAAGGAAGGAAATCCGTTACCAATTGGATTGTGTAGGCAAGAGCATAGCAACCATCAGCAACATACTCCTTGCGCATGGCTTGGAAGATTTACCTGAAAAACGTATAGCCCGCCAGGACAACGCCGAGCGCAACATGGTAGAAGGCCGATATGGCATTGCTAAGCGTCGATACTGTTTAGCACGCATTATGGATTATTTGCCCGAAACGGGTAAAACACAAGCTGCTATGCAATTTCTTTGCATGAACATGGATGTTAGGTTACGGGCTTTAGCTTGTTTTATTTTTTCTCTTGCCAAACCCTTTCTTTATGCGTCTTTTTCCGAAAACCATGCTTTATCTCACGCTTGATTGTGGGGCTTTTTCAGCAGGGTCGAATTGATTCGCTATATTGTTAAAGAAAACGATTTTTGTTTCCATAGGTGCTAGCTGCACTCGCCCGATTAGGGTTATATTTGCTTCCATCGGGGATGCAAAAAGATTCATTACAAAGAGGCAGCGATTCTTGCCATTAAAGCGGACAACCGCCCATACATAGGGATTGTCACAGCTTACAACTGTGTCGGTACAATCCAATCGCATCATTAAGCTGCGGAACATGTCCATATGAATGTCCTTGCTGTGCTTCCAAGACATCCCCAGACATATAACCTTACCGCCGCCAGGGAAATCCTTTTCCCAGGCGGTTTGTTTCCCGGAAAATTTATCATAGGCTAATGGCCTGCTATCCGCTGCTGTAACTGTGTAGGCTTTGTTGATTGCGATATTTGTGAGTTCTCCATAACAGAAATCTACAGATGCATTAATTACCTCAGAAAAACCTGCGCCTAGGAAATCCGCCAAGGCCGTGTACTCCTCCTCGTTTTCATCCAAGCGTGGTACCAAAGGCGCGATTAACACCTTGCCGCCTTTTTGGATAAACTTAATAATATTGTCTTGGATTTTCCGAGGCATTTTTCTTGATGTGCATATAACCAGGGGTTTGTCTGATTGATTAAGGGATGCAAGCTCAACGAGCTTGGGGGTATAGGACGTGCAAAAGCCTGTTATTAGTACGCCTTTGCGTAACAGGTTCCAGGCATCGTTTTTGCTTCGGGAATGAGCCCAGTCATGGCCTAGCAGGTAGTCATATTCCATTTCGGCATGCATAAGCCAAGGGTTTTCTCGAATAAAATCTGAGAACTTTCGCAGCACATCGTAAATGGGACGTACTTCCCCAAGGGGCCCCACCGCCGCATTGTAATCGTAGATATCCCCGTCACCGCCTATCCCAGGAGGATTGGGGCCGCCGGTAAATACATACCAGTTTACACCCTTCATCCCCATTGCAAGGCAGGTGTTGTACCAGCACATCAGATTTGTCGGCGTTGTAGGAGGCCAATCGGCGCAGTTGCCGGCCTGCATTTCCAAAACCATGGGCACATAGCCCATAAGCCGCAACTGTTCAAATCCCAGGAAGCCATTGGCGGCAAAAATGGGGGTGGGGTTATTGGCCTCAAAATCCATCCCCAGATTGAAATACATATCCACACCAAGTAGGAAATCCTCGTCTACCGCCTTAATTGTATCTCGGAAATAGGGCACCATATTGGGATTGGCGGCATTGTGCATAAGAGTGCAATTGATACCGTCGTCCCGCATCCACTGTGCCAATATCCCCGCGAATTTGCCTACAGAATGAAAATAAAATTCGTGATACTCGGCGGCTGGATTTTGCTTTTTGTATTCGGCCCAGTGAGGAAGCATTACCTCCCGGTGATAGTCCCAGCCCCCAAACCATTCGTGGAAGCACATTTCATTGTCTATTTGTACATATGCAATGGCTCCGCCGCGGCTTTTCATGTGGCGGGCCAGGATTGGCAGCACTTGGTCAAACCAGTTTTTTGTTTTTTCCAGGAAAAGTGGATGGAGGTAGGATACTGCGAAATTATTGTAAGCTTTGCCGTCTTTGTCTTGGGCCATGATTTCTGGGTGGTTTTCGCATAGCCAAGGTGGTAGGCCGCAGTATCTGAGCTCGGAATACTGATATGGGCCGGGGCGGGCGATTACATCTATGCCCTTTTCCCGGCATAAATCCAGAAAGCCTTCCAAATCGTCGAACTCGGAAGATGAGAATCGGAAATCTCCCTCGGTGGGCTCGTGTAGCATCCAGGGGATGTAGGTTGCGGCGTAGGCTGCGCCAGATTGGACCAATAAATCCAATCGATGGGCCCAGTCTTCCTTTGGTACGCGGAAATAATGGAATTCACCGCTTATTAGGTATGGTTGTTTGCTCATTTCAAAACCCTCCAGTCACGTTATATGGGCTGCCCTGTAAAGGACAGACATCAAGAACCCGCGGCACCAAAGAATTACTATTGTCTTTGAAAGCAAAGTGAAAATGATTCGCTGTTTTCATTACCTTCATGATAAATAAAGCCTGCATTTTCACAGAGGTCTTTAATAATATCAAGGGATTGCTCCCTGCGCCATGTCACGCCATATCCTGTTGTGATTGTTTGTTCCTCGGATACCTTTACCTGCAATTGAGCAATGAAGACATCAGCGGTTTTTATAGTTGGAATTATTATATCCCATACCCATAGCTTTGCCCCTGATTTTAGTACACGATAAGCTTCTTGTAAAAATTGACTTATCTCAGGCAAGTCCATGTACATAAGAGTATAGAAGCAGGTAATGTGGTCAAAATATTTATCTATAAAGTTCAGATTACAAGCATCCATTATTATTTTTGTTCCAATGTCCGGAGTTTCGGCTAGCTCATCGGCTCGTCTGTCAATCGCTATGACATTATGCCCACTGTGTCTTGATATCACTCCTTCCCCTCCGCCGCCTATATCCAATATGCGCCCACTGAGTTTAATGCTACTCAAGTCAATATACTGCTTTGGTGTTTCATAGGTTTTCATATGTGATTTAACCACCTCTCCTTCTAACTCGGATATTATGAAGTTTATTACATATTTATAATGCACATATTTAATCATTGCAACTATTTTATAGTTGTAGATGCGAACTTAAACTACATTTTAGCGCAAAAGTTCTGCGAAGCTTCAACGCAGAATTTTGCGCTCTTTTGATGTTTAAGTTCGCAATAGATGCGAACTTAAACTACATTTTAGCGCAAAAGTTCTGCGAAGCTTCAACGCAGAATTTTGCGCTCTTTTGATGTTTAAGTTCGCATTTGGCGTGGCATGAATATATTTTATAGGCTTGTCATATATTTTCCAAGAATAAGAAAAACCAGGGGGAGCCATGGATATAAAAGAACGTCTACGTACATTTCTGGGAGCTGAGGCTGCCGGGTGGGTTATGAATATGAGTCATGATGATTTTGATGGAATTACCGAGCTTAGGCTTCGGGCGGACAAGCCTATGTTTGTGCGGATTGGAGGGGAGGATTATGTCCTCACTCGCCGGGGTAAGACTGCCAATGTGGGTTTTCAGGGGGCTTATCGGCCTTCTGCTGAGGATATTGCCGAGACCATGGAGCGGATTAGTCAGTATTCATTTTATGCATTTGAGACGGAGCTTAGCCATGGGTATATCACCTTACCTGGGGGGCATAGGGTGGGTATTGCAGGACAGGCTGTAATTGAGAATGGTGTGGTGCAGGCGTGGCGGCATATCAGCAGTATTAATTTTCGGGTTGCCCATTCTGTCAAGGGCTGTGGGGATGAGGTGCTTCCATTTTTATATGAAAATAACCGGATTCATCACACCATGATAATCTCCCCACCGGGAGCGGGAAAGACCACTTTACTTAGGGATATTATCAGGCAGATATCCGATGGGGGGCTGACGGTGGGACTGGTGGATGAGCGGTCGGAGGTGGCGGGGTGTTTCCGCGGTATTCCGCAAAACGATGTTGGCCTGCGTACCGATGTGCTGGATGGCTGCCCCAAGCCCGAGGGGATGCATATGCTGCTACGGGCGATGGCTCCGGATGTAATTGCAGTGGACGAGCTGGGAGGCCGTGAGGATGCCAAGGCTGTGGAGGCTGTCCTTACGGCTGGGGTTAGGTTGCTATGTACCGCTCATGGAGACAGCTTTGAGGATGTCATGAAAAATCCCGGGTTGGCGGGGCTTATCAGCCGAAAAGTATTTGGGCGGTATATTGTGCTTAGTGCGCCGGGGGCAAAGCCGCAGATTTTAGATGGAGGGGGGAGCAGTTAATGTTTCCGTCTATAGCAGGGGCCTTGGCTTTGATTGCTGGCTGCGCTGCTCTGGGGTTTTATTATGCGGCCCAGGAGGGGTTTAGGATTAATGATTTACAGGAATTTAAGAAGGCGTTGATGATTCTGTCATCGGAAATAGAGCATCTGCGGACCCCTCTGCCTATGGCTGCTGCCAATATTGCGAAGCGGACAAAGGGTGTTGTAAGAGATATATTTGGGGAGTTTGCACAGCTTCTTTCTGATGAAAGGAATGAAACGGCGTATCAGTTGTGGGCACAGGCTTTGGAAGGTCAAAAGAAGCGGGCTTATCTTGCTGGGGAAGATTGGGATGCAATAGAGGGCTTTGGCAAGACCTTAGGCTACCTGGACAAGCAGATGCAGCAGAGCGCGATTACTGTGATGATTGACTATATAAATGAAAAGACTACCACCTTACAAACCCAATCGGATAAAAACCGGCGGATGTATCGTAGTCTTGGGGTCATTGGCGGGTTGCTGCTGGTGGTGTTGCTTTGGTAGAAAACAGCATCATTTATACGAGGGAACGGTGCATCCGCTTCCCGGGATTCGGTTAAAGCCCCCTTCTTTAGAAGGGGGAGGCCCGAAGGGTCGGGGGTTGCCGGCGTGCGTAGTGTAATAGCTAAAAACCTAGGTCTGCGGCCTGCCTACACAACCCCCTCGTCGCTTCGCGACATTTCCCCCTTCCACGGAAGGGGGCTTATCAATGGAATCGCTTGCAGAGTTCGGATAAGGGGGGATTAAATATGGATATAAGCGTTGTATTCCAGATTGCGGCTGTGGGGATTTTGGTGGCGGTGCTTAATCAGGTGCTCAAGCAGGCCGGACGGGAGGAGCAGGCGACTATGACTACTCTTGCGGGGATTTTGGTGGTGCTGTTTTGGGTGATACGTTATGTTAGTCAGTTGTTTACTGAGGTGCAGACGGTATTTAATTTGTAGGATGAAAACAGTCCGTCACCCCGGGCTCGACCCGGGGTCCCCTGAACATTTCGACAAAGGTCGGGGAATCCCAGGGCAAACCCGGGATGACGAGGATATAGCTGGGGGGGTATATGGGCATCTTTCAAATCGTAATCACCGGCGTCCTCTGCGCTGTCCTTGCCATTACCATAAAAAAGCAAAGCCCAGAGATTGCTCTTCTTATTACTATTGCGGCAAGTGTGCTTATTTTTCTTATGATTCTGCCCATGCTTGCTCAGGCCATTGGGATGCTTACCAATATCGGTACTCTGTTGGATGGGGGAATGCAATATGTATCTCTTGCTCTACGGGTAATCGGGGTGGCATATATGGCAGAGCTGGGGGCGTCCGTTTGCGCAGATGCCGGGGAGAGTGCCATTGCCGCCAAAATTGATATCGGGGGGCGAGTGATAATCATGGTGATGGCTTTGCCTGTTGTGGTGGATATTGTTAGCTCTGTGATGAGGGTAATGCCGTGATACAAGCTCCTGTACCGGATGTAACGGATTTTATCCCCTTCGATAGTTATGATATCGGAATATTGGACATGCCTGGTTTGCCTGGCTTTCGGGAGTTGGTGGGGCGGGCGGTCCAGGGGGAGCTGGATCTTTCCCTTGGAGGGATATTAAACGGGGGCTTGGGGATACTTTTCAGAGAATTTTCCCATAGCTCTGACTTGCTCAGGCAGTTATTAATTGTTGCAATCTTAAGCGCGCTTATGAGCTGCCTTTCCCAGGCATTCTCCCGCAAAGGTGCTGGGGAGATGGGGTTTTATGTAACATTTTTGATGACAATCACTTTGGCAACAGCCTCTTTCTATTTATCAGTGCAAATTCTTAATGGGGTAATTAGGCTGGCCAGTAATATCATGCTGGCGGCGATTCCTCTAATGCTCGCTACAATGGCGATTAGCGGCAATTTTGTGGGGGCTGCTTCTTTTCATCCATTGATGTTTTTTGCATTGCAATTGGTGGTCCGGTTTATCACTTATGTGTATGTGCCCCTGATTCTTGCGTCGGCAGGGCTTAGCATGGTCAATCATTTGTCTGATACTGTCAAACTGGACAAACTGGCGGAGATGCTGCAAAAGATTGCAGGTTGGGCCCTTAAGGGGATAGTGGCGGTGTTTGCTGTGATTCTTACATTGCAGCGGTTTTCCGCCCCCATTATTTCGAATCTTGCGTTGCGGGCTACATACGGTGCTGTAGGTGCTATTCCCGTTGTCGGCTCTGCTCTTAATGCTGCAATGTACACGATTACCCATTTTGGTACGGCTGCCCGTAGCGGCTTGTTGGTGGCCTTGGTGATAGTGCTGATAGTGGCCATGATTACGCCATTGATAAAGCTACTGGTGCTTTCTGCTATGTATCGCCTTACGGCAGGGTTTGTGCAGCCTGTGGCCGACTCGCGCCTGGTAAGCTGCCTTGATACGGCAGGTAAACACATGGGGCATTTACTATCGGCGGGGGCTTTGGTAGGGGTTATGTGTGTTTATTCGGTTGTGATTTTGTTGTCATTCTAATAATGAAGAAGGAGTGAGTGGGGGTGGCGTCGCCGCCCCCACTCGAAGATTATCATGTCTGCATTTTTTGACTACCTACGGAATATAACATACTATCTGCTATTTGCATCCTTAGTGGGGCTTCTTGCGCCCACGGGGAAGTATAAAAAATATGTGTCCTGGGTTATGGGGTTGATTTTGCTGGTGCTGATGCTCCAGCCTCTGCGACATATTGTGGGCACCAATGTACCTGTTACTCAGTGGTTTGAGGGGATTTTGTCTCAGCCTGGTGAGCATGGAGATATTTCTTATGAAAATTGGCGGAATGAGCATCTGACTGCTGCTTTTGAAGACCAACTGCGAGCCCAGGTGGAAGGGCTCCTTGGACGTGAAAATATAATCTTACACAGCGCAGCCTTTACCTACACAGAGGATTTTGGCCGATTGACCACGGTAAGGCTTACTGTAAGCCTGGAAGAGGAAGAAGCTCGGCGGGTACCTTTTATCCGAATCGAGCCGGTACAATTGCAGCGGGACACCCCCGCCGATGACCCCTTAATTGACAAAGTAAAAAATCTAATCGCCGGATTCTATAACCTACCCCATTCACATATATATGTAGAGATATTTACCTAAGAGTTTTGAGGTGAACCCACAGATGAACCCCTTTCGCAAATTAGCGGAATCAAAGGACCGAAAGATACTCATATACCTGGTGATGCTGGTAGCCGCCGGGATTTTGCTAATGATGTGGGGACGTGGGGAAAGGAGCATACCCTCAACCCAAAGCCCAGAGGTGGATGCCGTCCAGGTTCCGGAGGTAGCTCCACTACTTGACCACATAAGACCGGAACGGGCCTTGGAAGAGGAGTTGGAAGATTTTTTATCCTTAGTGGCTGGAGCAGGACGGGTGCGGGTGATGATATCTGCCTTGGGTGATAGGGAAACGGTGTTTGCGGTGGACTCTACGGAGAGCCGTTCTCATATTATTGAGGAAGACGCCCAAGGGGGTACAAGAGACCAACGCCAGTACTCCACCCAGGAGCAAACGGTGATTATCACAGACAGAAACGGCGTAGACCAGCCCCTGATTTTGCGGGAAATTTCACCCCGGGTAGAAGGGATTGTAATCATAGCCGAAGGAGGGGATGACCCGTTTGTAAGGGATGCGCTAACCCGTGCGGCAATGGCAGTGCTGGGTGTAGAGGCACATAGAGTACATGTGTTGACGATGGATTAGACGGCTGTCTTAGCGTGCGAAGCGCGATACCGTAGCATAGCGAGGAAGCGAGGACGGACTTTGCCCGCCGCGCCCCCATTTATATAAAGGAGGAGCAAACTATGTCAATTAATGAAAGGGGTAAAAATAAAATGTTTGTAGTAAAGAGGAATCAGGTAATCATTACAGCATTGGTACTGATGATAGCCGTTGCAGGCTATTTAAGCTACATGGATATGCGGAGGGTGGATGACGACGCAGCAGGCTTTGTACTGGATGAGCAGGGAGGAATTGACGCCCTGATTCCCAACAGAGACGACCTGCATAACGTCCAAGAAGAGGCAAGCGAAACAGGTTTGATAGGGGTACCCTGGGCCAGCACCCATGACCCCGCCATTCACACTTATGGCGAAATTGATTTCCCAAGCATCACTGAGCTTGACTTAGAGGATTTTATAACGGTACCCACCAACGAAGAAAACCTGACTGAAGCCGGAGAAGCTATATTTGTAGATAACCGAATAGATGCCAGCTTCTTTGTGCAAGCTCGCCTACAAAGAGAGCAGTCTAGAAGCAATGAGCGAGTCATTCTAAATGACATTATCAATAACGCAAATGTGGCAGAAGATCAGCGAGCCCAAGCCGCTGATACCATGCTAGATATTCAGTGGAGAATAGAGCGGGAAACTGCCGCCGAAGCTCTAATCGAATCCAAGGGCTTCTCGGAAGTATATGTACGTATATCAGATAACTCTGTGGATGTAATTGTGAATAAACCAGAGTTAACGCCTCAAGACCTTGCGCAAATTATGGATGTAATCAAGCGTAAGACAGGGATGACGGAGACTCAGATTCATATTAGTCCGATGAGGACTCGGTAGAATAAGCACAGGGGGCTGTCTCGCCAAGAATTCAGCAAACATCAGCTTTGTCATCCCGGCTTTGAGCCGGAATCCCCTGCCCTTAATCAAAAGGCTATGGGGACCCCGGGTCAAGCCCGGGGTGACGGGCATTCATGTTGCTTCTTAGTGAGACAGCCCCTTTCTTTTTGTGTAGCGAAATCTATTGATGAACATATATTTGTATCGTACAGTGTTCACATATAGGGAGGCTACAAATGATGAGCAACAACGCGTACAACTTGACGCTCTAGGCGAAAATCAGCTGGGCAGGTTAAACGCAAAAACCGCCTTAATTGCTCGCCTATGCGACCTAAGTAGCCGAATGCGTTGAATGCAAAGCGAATGGTACATAGAGGCACTGTTGACATTACGAAGTGCTATTTTGTTGCTTTTATGCTTGAGAAGTATTTTTCAACCTGCTCCATTATTTTTGCCGACTGTTTCACTGCAAAACGCGCGTCATCCTCGGTGAAGTCGCGTGAATCATCAACATAGCGCGTATTTAGTGCGTAAATGGTCATTGTGTCAGCTATTTTTTCCTCAATAAATATCACATCCGTAACAAGTGCAAGGTTTTTTATGATTTCTATAAAATTGTGGGTTTTTGGAATGCGAAACGTGTGATAGGCAAGTACAGCCTTTAATGATTTTTCAGCAGCTTGTGAGGATAGATAACATACGACTTCAGCAGGCAGTGGGCGCAAATTTGTCAGCAAGTGTTCCGCCGAAAGCATGTCTTTCCTCGCTCGTTCCAGCCATTGTTTTGTCATTAAAAGGTCATGCATTTATTACAACTCCTTCTTGTTTTATCCAGTGCTGTATACGTGAAGGCCATCTTGCGTTTTCTTCAAACTCATCATGCGTATATAACAGCAAGTCCAGTGGTAATTGCGATTTATGTTTTGCAATCCCATAAGCTTCCACTTGCATATCAACTTTGCGCCCGATTAAGTCGGGCACTAACACACAAATATCTATGTCTGAATCTGCTGTAGCCTCGCCGCGAGCATATGAGCCAAACAGCATAACTGTGCTTTCCGGGTACAAGCCCTTAATGGCCTGTGCAACCTCGACCAGTATATTTTGCAAACTGTTTTCATTTTCCATAAATTTCACCTGCTTTCACATATTAGATTATACCCGTAATACCAAGGTATAACAATGGATGTGAGTAACTAGCCTAACTGAAGTACAACAAAGGCCCCCAACTGGGGGCCTTCGTCGTTTTATCTTTAGTATGGTGTTGTTAATCGTTAGTATGATTTATATCGTTAGTTGTTGTTAGGGAAGAGCAACAACGCGTACAACTTGACCATCGCGCTCGATGTCGTAATCAGCTGAGTAGCCGAATGCGTTGAATACGAAGCGGAATGGTACATAGATGCGGTTGTTTTGGAACACTGGAACAACTGTACCGGAAGGACCTGTGCGGCCATCGGAGAATTCTGCGATGTCAACACGGGCTACCAGGAGGTCAGATGCGCCGCGGGTGCTACCACGGGTGATTTGTGCCCATGGAGAACCTTGGGTCATGGTAATGGTTACCCAGTTACCTTGCCAGTCCCAACCTTCGATGTTGGCTACGCGAGAGGTAGATACCCAGTTGATGCCTGTTGCAGGATCTACGCCAGCGATGTTGGCAAATGCACGAAGACCTACGAATCCGCCTTCATGAACCATACCAGGAGCACGATGCCATATCATTTCTGGTGCGCCTTCTACCTGTGTTTGTGGGCTGAAGGTGCGGCCTGCGATGCTGTTGGCGCGTGCGTTTGGATCTACACCTGCATCAGCGTATTCAATCAGACGGCCATAGTATGGCAATGAGGTGAAGATACCAGGGATTGCACGTTGATGGTTAGGTGTACCAGGTGCATTGATTTGGCTTGAGCCGTGTACTAATGCGTGGTTGGCTGCAACTGCGTTACCGCTAACTACGATCCAGTAGTTTTCTCCTGGATATACATGGCCAAAGATATCGTTTGCATTGAGCCTGATTGTACCGCCATCGGTGTTGCTGCGAGATTGAGCAGTTACGGTAAGTTGAATACCGAGTACTCTTACTCCATTGCGTACTTGGTTGAGGGTTTGTGCGGCAGACACGGCTAAGCCAGTATCGCCATCAACCACTACATTACCATGAAGCAATGTGATATCCCAATCACGTTGGATATAAGATCTCATGATGAAAATCTCAAGTGTTTGACCCTGTTGCAGCATACCGCCATCGGTTTCTTCGATTACGATGTCGCCAAATCTTGTACGCTCAAGAAGGTTTTGCTCACGGCCAAACTCTTGTACAACGATTGGGTCAGGGAAGGTTACTTCGATTGGATCGAATACTTGTGCTACAGCAATGGTGTTATCAGCTTCCGGAAGAAGAGCAGCACCAGCTCCGGATACGGTAACATAAATGTCGCCGGTACCATTCTTGGCAGCAAATCCTGCTTCAACAGAGAGGTCGAAGTAGATTTCCATTCTTCTTGCGGTATTGCTTCTAGCAATTTGGTTAGAGATTGTTACGGTGTTGCCATCAATAAAGCGTGTTGTGTTAACAAATGCTTGGTAGTTGTTGCGTGTTGTCCAGGGCAGACCATCGCCAAGTACGCGATAGTGCACACCAACTACTTGAACGCCTTCTTCGAAGGTGAAGGTAATTGGGTGACCTGGGCTAAGGGCCAAGGCATGAGCAACAGTTTCATTGATGCGAAGTTGCTGGGTGCGTCCTGTTCTAAACAGGTTGTTGTTGTCTGCTTGCCAGGTATCAATGTGACCTGAACGAAGATTTACTGGGTCGCCGTGTACTGCCAGAGAAAGACCAGCAGAAGCGCGGTTGGCTACGTGTACATTTGTACGTGAGCCAGCGATTGTTGGGTTTTGGTTCCAGCCAAGTGCCAGTCCGTTGTCAGCCAATGGAGTGGATGAACGGTCACGGGTTACTTGAGCAAGACTTGTTGGGAACCTAAATGGATTATCAAAGAAGAAGCAAGGTGCGTTGTGCACTGTTGCTGGAGGTGGTGTTGCAGCAGCTGGTGCGTCAGGACGCTCGTCTGGAGGAATTGGTCCGGGTGTTTGTCCTGGTCCGGCTGGAGGTGCTGGAGTTGGTGTTACGATTTGGAATGCACCTGATGGATAAGGATTAGGATCTGTGTGAACAAAGCCTCTATAACCCCAACCACATACTATACCAACATGAACATCAATGTTTACTTCGTCTGGAGCTGCTGGGGCATTGGGCCCTGCAACAAGGCGAAGGTTTTGAAGATGAATTTCTGCTGGAATATGAGCAGGCCAGTATGGGTTACGTGTAAGGTTGTCGAAGAGAATCAACAACTCTTGTCTACCATCAGGGGTGGTATACGTGCCGTCTACAGTACAGTGCCACTGCAGAAGGTTATGAGGAGAAGTCATAAACGGTGACATTGGGAAAGCTGGGTCATTGTAAAGGAAGCGACCTTGATTGTTAGGGTCAAAAGTCCTCATTGCTTGACGGACTCTGTCACCATCGCCCCATCTTTGACCTGTCCACCAACCAGCATCCCATGCTGGGCCGGCAGCTGGTGCAGCAGGACCTACAGTACGTTCCCATGTGTAACCAGCGGGAGCTGTAAGTCTGATTGCGAAAATGTTGTCTCTACCATTGGTGTAATGGCTGGCCAAACGGCGAGTCATAGCACCGGCTACGTTTTCGCGGATAACAAGGTTGTCAAGTGTTGCGGTGTGCTCAAAGGTAACAACATTGCCTTCGATGACGGTAACGCCAGGAGCAACGAAGTTGGCCAGTGGGCCTTCTACAAGTACAGGACCACCTGGATGATGAAGTCTAATCTCCATACGAGCATCAGCAGAACGCACACGGTGTACTGGAATTTCAATGTCCAGGAAACCGGATGCTCCGTTGGGGATTAGGGGGTAGGTGGCGATGATTGGGTTTTCGCCTAGTACAGGAGGAAGAACACCAGCACCAGCCAAAGCAGCGCGGGCAGCTTCAAGGGCTTGAACGAAAGTACCACCACCAAGAGGTACTGTTAAAGCGGTACCAGTCCCACCTACTCCCGCGGGACGAGTAGCGGACCCTGCAGGAGTCGTAGCCAGAATCACATCATTGGCATTACCCACGAAGGCTAACATTGCGTTGACAGCAGTAATTGTTGTGTTGCGGTGACCATCCCACGCGGCTATAAATCCAATAAGTGGTCCAGCTGGGGGAGTCTCAAACAAATCTTCAAAAGCACCGGTATCAAGGTCGGTAGCCATGCTTCCGCGCACAACATCGATTTCGGCAAAGAAAGTATTGAGATCGGCTAGCAAGGTAGCACGGGCTGCCGCTGGCAAGGGGCCTGGATCTGCTCCTGGAGCCGTTGTGTCAGCCCAGATTGGGTTAGTGAGTGCAAGGGCTGGCAATGCTGCTACTTGAGCCGGAGTGAGTGCTGGAGGGAAATTCTCCAACGCTTGTAAAGCATTAATTAAATTGGTTCTCAGAGCGGCGGGAACTTGGTTGATGTTAGTAGCAAGAACACCAGGAGCAGTTTCATGGCTCAGAAACGCAACCATCGCGGTTTCCGCAGCGAGTATCGCGTTTACCCATGGCATAATAAGAGGACGTAACGTATCATAGAAATCCACAATCCATTGGGCGTCCGCTACAGTATCCTGTAGGGCCGGTAAGGTATTCATCAGAGTGATATCATCAGGATGGAAATCCATACCAAGCGCAACCCATGCACTTTGGTCGGTCATACGATAGAAATCAGCAGTCATATTTCTAAGGCCGCTGAATGTGGTGTCTGTTGGACGTGATGCAAATACACCTCTGGTGTCGCTTGCATCAACTTCCAGTGCCCAGTCCTGAGACGCTGGGGCAGACCTCAGTGGTGAGGCTTGATCCCATGGTGCACCCCATTGGCTGTTGCCTGGGAAACGCAGGTAATCTGTGCCTGCACCTGTAAGAGCCACGTGCATCAATACACCATGTGTACCAATGTGTGGTGCCCAAAGGCCTAGGTCAGCATTACGCAGAGCGGTCATAGGGATGCTTACAGTAAACATCTCTGAACCGTGAGCTTCTGAACGATTCTCGGTACTGTCGTGCAAGGGCACACTGATACCGGGAGCTGCAAAAAGATTTGCTGGAACCATTGCGAGAACCATTACGATGGCCAGCAATAAAGCAATTTTTCTTTTCATACTTTCTCCTTTCCGGTTTTTGAATCACGTAAACCGTAAAACGCATGTGTCGATGTAATCGACATAATTAACGAGTTCTTATTACGTTATTCCGTTTCAATTTACAGCTCAAACCCTCAACTCTCTAAATTAACCAATCCAACCCATATAACCCAAACGTAAACCTTCTCCCAAGCCCCCTTCCGTGGAAG
>Ga0123355_10006860_pt1 | contig 16955 bp, 9 predicted proteins | sample TergutEmb28metaG_3_FD_89872 | JGI IMG/M metagenome (GOLD analysis project Ga0123355, IMG submission 89872) | Embiratermes neotenicus P1 segment gut microbial communities from Petit-Saut dam, French Guiana - Emb289 P1 | ecosystem: Host-associated > Arthropoda: Insects > Digestive system > Gut ...
CTCCATAGTGACTGAAATCTGATTGTATGTCACGAACCCTCCAGTGTCACAAGCAAATCCCAACACAAAAACCTTTCAACAAAACCCCAAAAATGGGGGGGGGGGGAAAGGAAAAAAAACACCACACACAGTGATCTGCTGTTGGAAGCCTTAAATTTCCTGATGTGTCTTGTCCTTCTGACAGTAACATAGCAAGAAACAGGAATTTCTGAAAAATTATGCAGTACTGTCACAGAACCAAAATATCATTTAAAATGCTCCATGTGTCTCCATTTAAAAACAAATAGGAAAGTAAACCTTCTCTTTGGGGTCCATAAAATAACATTCTTTTAATACCAGGTATTCCTTCTTTCCACCAACCTGGAGAAAGTGAAAGAGCTAGCATCAGAAATGCCACTATATTTTAATCTACAAAATGACCATGTCAAAAGAAAGCATTCCAAATACCAAACCAGGCCACTAGACCACAAAAAAAATTTTAGAACCAGATATTCAATTCAGTTAAAGAACTACCTACTTATACTCAAAGACTACCAAAAAACCTGTAATTTCCTTCTGGTACACACATAAGTGAACATTATTCACCAAGTTCAGACAAGATTATTTAACCACAGATCTTTCACTCTGTCTCTGCTGCTTCATTCACTTTGATGGGAGTGCTCTGAACCCAAGAAATCAGAAGGTAAGTATCTTATCCAAAAGTGGAGATATCCAATGACAGTACTGTGTCTGTGACAATCAGTATGACAACAGTGGTGAAAATGCACATGAACATGCAAGTTGCACAAAACATTTGAACCTGTGACTACACGAGACAAGAGCAAAATCATCACACAACACTCATGCCCAACCCTAAAATCCCACCCCCATATACTTAGAGGTTACACACAGTTATATCAGATTATATACTCTACAATACACTTATTAAATACAGTGTTTTAAAATTACATAATTACCTATTACATGGTCTCCACAAAAGGACAAATATTTAATTTCTGAATGTCCATTATTTTATATGACAATTTGTTTTGATGTTGGTATGCTTGCATAAACTAATGCTGGGAGTTGAGTTTGACAGCATTAATACAAAGATGGCATCCTAACTACAAAGGGAACCACGGCGGCACATTGGTTAAGGTGATGTGCTACAAATCGGAAGGTCGCTGGTTTGATCCCAGCAAAGGTCAGTGGATTTTTCATTGACATAAAATCCTTCCTTGGGGTCGATTCAGCCTCTAACAGAAATGAGTACCAGGAGCATTTCCTGGGGTTAAAGGCGGGTGGTGCGTAAGGCTAACAACCTACCACCATCCTGTGCCATTGTCACAAAATCTTGGAACCTTAACTTCCTGGAACCCTGTGGGCCCCTCCAAGACTGTAACGGGGCTGCGTTACCTTCCTAACTACAAAACTGAGGCTTGTGAAATTTTTATTTCTTGGTCAATTAAATAATCACGCTGAAAATGTTCAACACTTGTATTTTAACAATCCAAAGTTCTTGTTTCTCAGATTTTGTCCCGTAAGCTGCAGATATTTCACCATGTGTACTGCTTCAGTTAATCCTGATTGTCAGGTGTTGTTATGTACAATATATGGTACTTATCAAATACAACTAGACATGTCAATCTAGAAATCCTTTCATCACATACATAAAAATATTATCAAAGATACAAGGGTCATATACCTCCTTGCATACCGCCAAGAGAGTGAACATTAATACAGTAAGCACACAAGTATAAGCAACATGCTTTTTGTCATCCACACAAGAAGAACATATTAGACACAACCTACTCTCAATATGTAGCAGCAACAGATTTCTTCTGCTATCACTGCCAAACACATTATATCAACAAATTCTAGAACAGGCTGTAAGGAGCATAAAGGAAAGCAAGTGAATGTATGCCTACCTAACTTCCTATCTGCCTCCCCTCCTTCCCCCCACTAATCTGAAGACTTCAAAAGGATCCCATAAATGACTATACCAAGTGCTGCATGATTAGGTTATTTAATGACAGTCTCAGCTGCAGAAGCAGTTGATGTAGTGACTAGCCTAGAGGCTGGATACCTGGGGTACCAATGTTTGATTTCTGGCTGGCACAGAAGATTTTGCACCTCTCCAGTGTCCCAACCAGCTCTGGGACACACTCGTCCACCTCTTTAAAGAGAAATGAGAGGGCTTTCTCCAGCAGCAAAGTTAATGGGATGTGAAGCTGACCTCTCTCCCCTCATCTAACACCAAGGTTAATATTGCGTGCAACTGTACCTCCACTCCCCCATATATCTTCATGGTATGCATGGGGACAACTGAACTTTTAATTTTTAAGTGACAAATCCCCACTGCACAAGTCTGTCTGTGTCTGTGTGTGTGTCTGTCTGTCTGTGTGTGTGTGTGTGTGCATGCGTGTGTGTGTGAACTGTACCTTTACTTACCCTGCAGAGGTGATATACAACTGAAGCAGATGGATAGTTATGAGTGTAGAAGAAATTAAGGGGTAAATGCGAAAATATACTGGAACATATTCTGAGACTGTGGAATACAATATAATATCACAGGATAGCCAACAACTGACTGAGATTCAAACTAAATATTCCTACATAAAAATCCAGAATATTACTGCTGCATCAAGCTACTCAGTACCTCAAGTGATTATAAAATGTATTCTACACCTGTTGCTTACAAGAGAACCACATTACACAAACTTTCTTACCCTAGCACCTTTATGAGTATTATGAAGTAAGCAGAAAAAAATGGGAAAACTTGTTGCAATGCACGCAGAAGAATAAAGTCCAACTACAAACCCCAAATATATACTTTAAGTTCATGTGGTGTATAATTGTGTACAAGATAGCCACTTCTACATTATTTCTGGCTGATACTGGTAGGCATTTTCATTACATACTTAGCTTTTTCAGAAGTATTTCCACAAGTTCCTTTTTACAGCCTTCTCACAAGAATTTATAGCCTATGTGGAGTTGAGATACATCAATCATTTGATATGAATGGTGTGCTTACACAGTTTCTGGACTAAATTTATTGTCCTTACCAACAACAAAAACAACAACATTATTGCTCCAAAACAAAGCAAAACACTCTACTTAAAAATTTGGAATGTTTATGGCAGTACATTTTTAAAAAGGGCAAAATCTTTTGCATAGCATGCGAATGTTGAATAATGGGGAGGGGGGGGGGGAAGAGAGAATAATAATAATAATAATAATAATAATAATAATCCTAAACAGCAGCAAAACAATTTCTGGCCAAGAAACAAAAACCAATGTTGGTTTTGTGATTTGGTTCCATATTACTTCTTTATTTCCTGAATCACCATCCCCTCCAATAAAAACCTTATTTTAAATCAATGAAAGACATTTACAAAAAGAGAAATGTTATTAAATGTGCTGAAAGTATTTTTGATAAATGACTTCAAACAATGCTCCCCCCCTGGCAAAGTGGGAGAGATGCTGTGACACATGCATAAAGTCTCAAGGCAATTACTCTGTAGGCCACCATACTCACTAAATGTGTTGTAAATAATAATAATAATAATCTTGTACAAAATTGGTACAATTATATGGATGATCCCAACACCCTTATCAAATTTCTCCAAATGATATATTCATCTCAAAACCCATCCTAGTGATCTTCCTGATGTCTTCATAAAAAATGGATGATCTGTTCTGGGTGGTTATTGACATCTCATTTTAATATTTCCTCAATAAATGGAAATATTTGGTTATGCCAGCCATCCCCATTCAGCTGCCCTGTTTCTCTACCCGAGGCAGGAGTGACCAACAGCATCTGACAAGAGGATCAAAATCTGCTATGCATGTAGCAGCAAACACAAAAATTCTACCTCTACCAAGATTGGAACCTTCGTTGTCCAACCCACAGCCACACACTGCAGCAGGAATTAATGTAAACCCTGAAGTACTACCTCCCCAAAATAAAATACACTGTACTGTAGTCATCTAACATTTGCATGCATTCAACCATGTTAAGGACTCTTACACTCCACAGTGTCAATATATTAGCCATGATGGAACCTGACAATAAGTTACATATAAAATTAAAGGTCTGGGTCAATTTTCCAAGTTCATCTTCAGGGCAGGACTGCAGTTATTCTCAAAAAGCAACATATTTACATAAAGGTGCTGCATTTACACCTCTGCCCAATCTATGGAGAATGGTTCTGCAATAAATGTACACATTGTAAAGCAAGGTGTTATTATGGCAGAGGATTGGAAGGGCATGGAACCAGGGACTCACCCTCACTACTGTCTCCATGTCCAGTGCACTTGGCCACACACAAAGGGCAGATGTGTGGGCAAAGAAGAGCCAATTCTAGAACAGGCAACAAAAAGAACACCACCACACATCCTGGTGTAAAACTTTATTTATTTATTTATTTTTTTTGACTGAGAGATGGAAATCAGATTGTCAAGCTGTAGACTTCTACACTGTACTGTTACCAAACAGTGATATAACTAATATATAAAATGGGATGATAAAGTAGGATGTTTAAGTTAATTTCTTATAAAACACATGAATCATTAAGTGGAATAGAGTGAGACCTTTACACTTTAACAAAAAACAGATGTAAGTCCATTCAGTTCTGTTATTGCCTGTTTCAAAATCCTGCATGCAAAAATACATGGAATCAGGTATAATACTTACATGAAACATGGTTCTTGGGGAGGGGGAATGAGAAAAATTTGGCATAACTGGCAGGCTTACAACTCCAGATAGGGAAATTATTCACAGCACTGTAAATATATTAGGACAAAAACTGCACAAAAACAGTCTAAAACATCAAGAGTTCAGATGAAATAATTGCCACGCTAGAATATACTGCCCAGAAATCACTCAGATGCCTTGGGGTTCCAAAATCATCTGCATTAACTGCCACAGAACTCTTGAAACAGCAACCACTTATGACAACAGTAAATGAATTACATCCACATCATCCCAGCAAAAAAGGGAATATTTGTTAACAGAATCCTTCAGTCTGCTCACAATGTCAACATCAACCACCACATAATTTTCTCTTCCCAACAGGCTTGGTTTGACTTACATGGGGAAGTAAATTCAAAGAAGACCACATGCTGGGATTCACACAAACCAACACACCGTCTCACTACTGCTTACTCATACAACAAAGGCTTCAATGTGGGTTCTAATGGAAGTGTGGGGATACAATGCAATGCCTTTAGTTAATATGCTTGCCTGATTTTAATCACCTGAAACATATTTACAGGGAACTATAAAACAAAACATTTATGAATCAGATCCTTATTCTTTCAATTGAAGAGATAAAAGATAACATATGAAGGCAAATTTTCCATAATTTCCAAAAACGTGAATGTGTGAAAGCAAACCTTTTACAGAACTGTTACAAATACGTGTGGAACAATGCACAGCTGCTGTAATTTGGGTTAAGTTTTATTTTTAATGTGTCATAAGCTGTATGTTCCTATGTTCCACTAACACCCTGAGTTTCTGAGGAGGAGCATCTGACTCTTCTCCGTGGCGAGGCTCAATGATTTGTGGTGGCACTTGCAAAAAATTCTCACTCTACAGCATGCTTTTGTTCTGAAATTATAACAGCGGCACATCATACAGTTACTTAAGGCAGCAAATATTACCCTTCATAACTTGATACTGCAAGCCTCAATTCCAGGGATATTTCTTCAATGAACAAGCTCAATCATACACTTGTCCAGTAGTTCTAAGTATATCAAATGATAAACTCTTTCACAGTATAATTAGCCACAAAACTGTCAGTTCTGTTAATATCTCAAAAATAATTCCTAAAGCTTCATAACTAGATTGCCATTGAGGCAAGTAGTATATTTTGGATGTGGAGATAATATGCATCAGAAACACTGGTATTTAACAACGATGTGTGTCGTAAGTCCCAGTGTTTAATATCAGTTATTGTCAATAATTCTTTCATTACTGAGGATTTATAATTTTGTGTAGAGTGTTTTTCCCCTACTTGACCGATAACAGCCGACCTGAAGCTCTAGTGAGTTTTTAGTAAACTTGCTAAAGGTTTACTATCACAGTGACCGTTTGTCTAGCTCCCTTCATAAACTGCTAAACCTCCCAAACACGGGGCATACGACGCAGCACTGGCAGAGTGTAGGTTCGGCGCTTATCGGTCAAGCAGGAAAAAAGAATGCCCTATGTAATTCAAATCATTGCACTTTCTTGTGTTCTATATATCCCACACACTCCAAGTATACACAACTGATAAGAGATATTGTACAAGAGAAGAGATGTGTACTCTGCAAGATGTCAGGCTTCTGCCATGGTGTAGTAGAAATCTTTGCTCTTCTGGGATGTTATGCAACATTGGTAGTTGGTTTCCAACATTTTGGGGCAGCGAATCAGTCCCATCTTCAAGGATCAAGCAGTCCAACAAGAATCCACCTATTCCCAGAATTCCACATGGACTGCTGGACCATTGAAGGAGGGACTGACAGGCTGTCCCAAAATATTCATAACCAACTACCAACCTATGGTAAGTAACACCCCAGAGTAGCAAAAGCCTCAACAAGTAGTCTATTTGGAATACACATTTTCCAAGAGCAGTTTTAGATATTTTGCTTATCTTCGCGGCTAAAACATGAACAACAATTATATGTGCTTAGCAACTTCAGTATAAACTCCAGAATCAAATTTTATCTAAATTCATCAGTCTCGCAGGTGATGGACACAACCTTCCTATAGGTATTAACACTCGTAAAGAATGCCCGTCACCATTCACACGTGACTCCACAGCAAAAAAGCAAAAGAAATACCTTGGAAAAGATGAAAAAATTAATGTCGGTTTGAAACCTCAGAATGGGCATTAAATAATCCACCAAATAAGGATAGAGAGCAAGAGGATGTAAAATCAGTAGTGTAGAACAAAGGATTGCAGAACATGAACAAGAATCTTAGCATTTGACCAACGTAATGCAAAAATTCTTGTTTTATAATAAGTTTATTATAAAACAAGAATTTGTGCATTAAGTTGGCCAATTGCTAAGATTATACTGAGATGCACGGTCAACAAAACATCAGAAAATGGACAAGAAATTGGTTTATCCAAAACGCGCAGTCCACTGCTATTACATTTCGGTATCACATGTTTCATTTGTGTCTTCAAAACGAATGTAATCATCACACGGCATGACATGCTACGTCAACACTAATTCAGAATGTGTATTACGTAACTAAACCGAGCATTCGTAAACGCCAGAATTGGCTTCTCTTTCCTCAACGGCACGTGACGTCAAGAGAGCGGCAAGTGCGCAACAAAATATGCAAGAAACGGAACCTGCTAATAATAAAGTGTAGTCTCTCGCAGACCAGACAGACGTCAACAGTTTAACATGATGACTTTTGTTCGTTTACCGTCGAATAAAAACTGTACAATAATGACGAAGTGGCCCAAGTTCAGTCGGGAAATCGGTCGTCGCCAGTGCTCGAAATGGGGGCAGAGGCTGTCTACCTATGCGCAGATTTTTTGTTTGTTTTTTTAATTACTTATTTTACGTGTTCAGATCCGTTCCCGACAACAAGACGTGCAGCAACGAATCCTGTACAGCTGACAAGACAATAAATGAACAAGGTATGAGCAACACATCTGATAGCGGGAAACTTCTAGGCAGACAGGCCAAGTACCAAAGTCGGTTTAAGGCTACGCAATCCATCGGAAGCATGGGGTTCCACCGTTGGGCGTACCCCGAAAAGGCAAACATATTTTGTATATTGGTTCTACCTGCATTCTAATTTCAGGATTGATTACGCGTAAGTACAGCCCCCAAATTTATTTTTGCACTGGGACCAGAAATGCCTAAAACGGGACCTGCCTAGCACCAAGTACCCGTCTAAGCTGCCATCCATAATGACACTAGTTTAACTTGTTGTGATCACTTATAGTGCAATAAGTACTCTCAGAACTAAATAAACACACTTTTACTGTGTGAGACGGTGGGTGCCTATTATGGCAACAGAGCAAACGTCTCCAGCTTCCTTCCTCGTACTACGCTCCACTATGATTCTACAGTCACCGCATGACGGGTTCTGTAACACGCAGTGGCGACTTACAGGATAACACAGAGAGTAAGCTTAATTTCTCGCATAATTTTGTCGGCTACTACAGTCCCTCGATTGGTTTGACTTTCACCAACAGTAAAGTTCAGCAGTGCCTGTTAAGGTGCTACGATAACTAATTTACTTCCATCGTTAACTATTTACGCCTGTGAAAACAAACTTTTATTACAGTAAAAGAAACAGTCCTGCCCACGAGGAAGGAACAGAAGTGGATGGAATAAAGTAGGTGAAAAACAGGAAAACAGGCGTGCAAAAATGCATTTATCCTTCCAATTCAGCAGGCAATTCTGTAACCGAACGTCACGAACAAAACGGCCACGAAGGAAAAGACACTTCTGCATGCTACAAGTAAAAAATGTAAAGTCATTCCCTATACACGCCATGAGGGCATGAAGGGGCTGTAGAGGTACAGTTCTTCTTACCAACTGACCAACGTAATGCACAAACTCTTGTTTTTTTTAATAACTTTATTATATTCCTCTACATTTTTCGAGCACAACAGTGCTCGAAAAATGTAGAGGAATATAATAAACTTATTAAAAAACAAGAATTTGTACATTAAGTTGCTAAGATTATACTGAGATGCACGGTCAGCAAAACATCAAAAAAAGGTACAGTTCTGTTCATTCTGAACCTCGGCACCAGATGGAGGTGAGTGATCAGCCTCACTCTCCGGCCGCTTTACCACCAGGGGAAAAAGCCCTCGGTACCCACTGAATAGGAGGCTGGTTGCGCCCGAAAGCTGGTGTGGATGTTTTGGAAAAAAGGTAAGTATCTTGCCCCAGCCATGATTCGAACCCCCAGATCATCCAGCGCGCAGCCCAACTACGCTATTTCGGCTCCCCCATTCCACAATGTAGTCTCTTGATATTGACATCCTCTCGCAAAATAAAGTGGAAAATACATGAATAAAGGTAAAGCAGTCCCGTTACAGGCCCGGAGGGGCCCAGAGGGTTCCAGGAAGTTAAGGTTCCCAGCTTTCGTGACAACGGCACAGGATGGTGGTAGGTTGTCAGCCTTATGCACCGGCCGCCTTTACCCCCAGGAAATGCTCCTGGTACTCAATTATGTTAGAGGCTGAGTCGACCCCAGGGCCATAGTGCGATCAGAAGGATTTTATGTCAATGGAAAATTCACTGACACCAGCTGGGATCGAACCAGCGACCTTCCGATTTGTAGCACAGCACCTTAACCACTGTGCTACCGCGGTCGCCACATACATGAATATTACTGCAAAACATAAAAGTATGATGCAGTGTGTACAGAGATTCCGTCATCTCGAACCCGAACAAATACGTGGGATTTACGTAACTCGAAAGTGGTGCAACAAGTGCAAGCGGCGAGTGTAAAGTCAAAACAGTGGGCGCGACTGGCAAAATATTCAATAATACAAAAACAGTGAAACTTAGAGTGTACTCCAACATAAAAAATGTAAGCGAAGGGCGGAAGTGTTAGAGGTGCAGTACATGGGTCAGAAGTGCCCAAACATAAGCGGCTGGAGTTCGCTGAACTGCTTTCAAAGATGCTAAGCAACATTGATCGTACATAGACATGACACCTGAAAGTGACCTGCAAGAACTAATAAATGCCTTCATGTACGGCAAGTAATACATTCACGACAATCCTGTGCCGACAATACACTTATAATAAAGGAAAGAAATGAAATATGGACAGCAAAGAACATCGTAACAGAACAAAGATAAAATAACAGCCATGATCGACCAGCGAATGACAACGATAAAACCGTAATTCTCATCTGCCTGAAAACCGCAACTGGCGAGTAGAGCGATCCACGGAAATTTTATTTTGACTCTTGAATAAGTTAGACGCGCTGCTAATGCAAAAGATCTTATGATGTTGCTTAGAGACTCGAGATATCTGGGTTTTCCATATAGTCTATCCCCCCCCCCCCCCCCCCCCCAAAAAAATTAACAAGTAAATAAATGTCTGCTACGTGCCATATAAACGGACTTTAAAAGGCGCTCTATAATGTATGCATATCACACGGTTTCACGATACGAGCGTAAATGTAATTTCATTTAGGCCGTAAAAAGAAAAAGGCATGGCCTTCCCTGGGAGATATTCACGAACCCCACAAATGTTCAACAGCTTAATGTTCATATTTCTCACGAGGAGTTTTACACCAAATCAGACAACAAAGGTGGACAGTAAGGCCAAAAATTCATTCACTCGCCCCCCCCCCAAAAAAACAGCTTTCACTGCGCCGATTTTCACGAACCTCACAATCACTCAATAAATTGCTGAGGGTATTACCTTTACAGAATTTTATCCAAATAAGACGTTAGATGTATAAAACAGGGCAAAATTCCATTTACGCTCCCCACGTAAAGTATATTTTTCACCACAACCATTTTCAGAAAAATCGCATGGAAAGGTAAACCGAGTTCTAACCAAACTGTAAGAAAGCGCGGAAAAGGTGCGTAAAATTTTATTTGCGCCCTTCAGTATTGCAAAGGTCGAAGCCGCAGCAGCGGCCACGACACAGTTTCGGAATTATTGCCACCTGGCCTACGTATCAGCAACTGTACGAATTGCTCGCACTTGTAACTTGGGGGACAGAATTTCAGCTCATGCACCCCGACTATCAGCAACGTATCAAAGCTTTTCAAATAATCATCAAATGAGATGGGAGACGTTGAGCGGTCAGGACTGGAGAAAATGCGAATTATAAAAAAGCAGGGCAAGTAGCAGCCTGACTGAGATACAAGAGACACGCCGCCTGAATACTAATTCAAAATTGTATATGAAGAATGTTAATGCAGAAATACGGTTACGCTGACAGCTAGAACCTTTTAATTTTATACCGGACAAAATGGAGGTCCCGTTAATTTAAAGTACCTTCAATTTGCCGTCTGTGACCGTGTAATTAATCGCAATGTACTTTTGACGTTACGCAAAAAGCAGGTGAAGAACATTCTGTGGACTGACTGAATGCCAAAGTTTACGCAATATTTATAAATCAACAATCAGAACCACTTGCCAGAGCATGCTATTTTTAATCTATCCTCACACTAAAGCAGGAGCAAGCTACGGGAAACAAACCAAATGGCAACAGCCGGGAGGGACGTACAACAGAGCGTATTATTTTTGACTACGCAGTTCTGCGGTTTTTAAACAATACCGGTGTGGGTGTCGTATCCAGTATCATGCCTTAGAATGACTTTTGGCCCAGCGACTATTTAAATAAGGCGACAAATGATTTCTATCTTTGCAGTATGATAGTACGACTAGATTCAGGAATCAACAGTAGATTTGTACATGGAATTAAGAAACCTCAAAGCCAAAGAAGTATAAAAAACTTCAAGGAACAAACTTGGCAACTCTTTTACCAAATTTCTTCCAAATCTACCAAACGATTTAAAATGTGACATAACCTCACCTTCCTGCAAAAGACGCGTAGAAATCCAGTTTTCCAGATTTCGCACATTTTCTCGAAGTTCCTCGCATTATGTTCGTGTAATTTACATACAAAAGCCAGAAACCTCTTCTATCGACATGGGTAATGGTGTTTGTTTGTATGTATATATGTTTGTATTATGTATTATGTATGTAAATGTGTGTGTGTGTGTGTGTGTGTGTGTACGCGCGCCTGAACGCCATTACGCTTGCCCCTTTTACGAACCGCGCCAATGGAAGAAAGAAATTGTTTTTTTACCAAATTAAACACACAGAAATTTTTCCCAGCATCCACATATTAACTCCCACCGACATACACACACACACACCCTTATGTCGACATATTCCATCCTTACTCTATCGTTTCCTTTTCTTTTCTGGATACGCCATCGAATTGTCGCATTTTTACAAATGGCGGTTTAAAGTGAGAGGAAAATGTGAAATATACGCTTAGAACAAGGACAGCCCCAACCAGAATGTGTAATAGCATACATCGGAAAGACGGATGTGTCACATGTGCGCCATCAGACAGAACAAACACGAAACGAATGGTAACTCAAGCAAGCGAGTGGGCCCACAGCGAAGCACAAAGTACGTAACAAATGACTATCGCTGGGAATCAGCCGTTTCTATTGACTAATGAAACTGAGAACATCTGTGCTAGCAGCAACAATATACTTCCATCAGTAACAGACATGGCAGCCAAGGCCTTCATACTGTAATCTCAACTCGTGCCAAGGTATGGTTAAGTTTAAGACAGGCGTACACAAATAACGGGCACTAGGTCGCCCAGGCTACAGTAATGTGTACGGCGGCACCTAATATTTATTGGTCCTCTGAATGGAGATTGCGCCAAGACACCCTTCTGGTTCCCAGATCTCTGAGAATTTGAGGACCCTTGCTATAAGGAACGTCCATAGTTCGCAACCGGGATCCAAGGATACATGAAAATGAGATAAATACCAGAGACAAACGTTGAGTTATGCCTGTACCCTAAATACTGTCCTCTTTTTGTCTCCACGGTGTTGAGAGGTAACCGGTTTAGACCCCGCTTTGTTCACTGCTACGTTACGGTGTTATGAGTTCACGTGTCAGGGGCCGCGTTCAGGAATTCCTCACACAGACCTTTCGAAGTACAGCGTATGAATTCTGCTCCAGTTTGGTGAAAAACGCGGGGTACGATATAGCACAGTGTACCGTCGAGATACAGAACAATTTGCGCGGGTGGCGGGGCTGCATCTTGGGAGTCTACGAATTAGGCGGTTTGCTGTTCAGAAACTACCACAACTTTAGAGCTCATCGTAAAATCATCGCTACATGTTCTGCAATACATGTTAGCATATAATTTAATGACAGGAAACCTCTTGTGATGACTCATATAAAGTCCTGACACAGCGTGGCCATATATCGAGGGTAAATGTAAATCGAAATACTGTCTAATAGTGATTTATGTACACCGTCCTCCACTGCGCGCAAGATCAGGGTGGCGCTATATCGGCGGGGCGCTATATATCGGGGGTTGATTACAGTTCAATTTTAAACTATATGCTGAAAAGGAATGTTCCTCTGTCAGCAATCCTGTATCGTCTTCTTGCTCGAATATAAAGCCGGGGCGTCACCTTCTGGCACAGCGTGACAGGAAGCCTTGCCCGAAACAATTACAGAAGTTGGAAGTAATTTCGAAAGAAGCCTTTCGTTTGAGACCTGCACTCTTCAGGGCTATTACGCAGTCAGAAGTGGTAATTTCTTACCGACGTTTCGATAAAACCTACCAGTCCCGTCTTTTTGGTTTCTTGACCCCCTGAAGATGGAACCGATAGGTTGTAGCGAAACGTAGGAAAGAAATTACCAATGCTCGCTGCGTAATAATCCAGAAGGGCGCAGTTCTCATGTACTTCGCGGCGGAAGCCTGAAATCACGCAAGGGTTTCGTTGAACCACCTCATTTAGTCCTCAACGTTCATGTCATCATGACAATAGCCGGTTTGGGGATTACATTTGAAGGCGAGGGAGACAACAGAAAAAAATTCAAGTTCGACATTTACATGTACAACAGCCACCCCTGGTAGGGACACATACCTCTGTCTGTATCATTAGACCAGACATGCGGTATAGTGTGGTCTCAGCCGTATATATCATGAGTACACTCTCTTGTCCGTACTACTCTATTCTCTAATGAATGTCGTCCTCTGGAGCCTAATGTCTCGTCTTTCAATTAGTACCGTCAGTCTTGCGTCCTCTTTCACTTAAATGCTAATTTCCTCGTAACAGGCCGCAAACTTGTCATAATTACAGCAAATGCAACATCTTTGACTAACTGGGATTGCAGTTTCTTCAGTGCGGGTCTTCCAGCTTCATTTATAGCTAAATTATAATTGGAACTCAGAAATGCTTCGTAATCTAAACTATCACTACACGGCTGTGGGGATGATTTTGATCCGTTCCTGCCCGGTGTGGCAAATGAAGTGGCTTACTAGAATATTATTTCGATTTCAGGTACAGTGTACTCTCAATTGCCCACGCGCCGATTATCTGTGCATTATCGTAACATGCCAATGACTAATGACGAAGGTGGAAATAACGCTTTTTTTTAATTTTTTTTCGGGAATCCCTAAGGCAAACAAAAATCACGGATTATTTACGTACACAATAATCGTATGCTCTCTATGTGTTATGTATATAATAAATATATTACAATTATATTGTTTGTTCGTGGCTCAATGAAGTGTACGTTCCGGATTACACGTGTCTCTAAATTATCCGTGCACCCCTTCGCCAACATTACCCCGGATAATAGACAGTACACGCCATTTTGTTTCACTGACGAGATATGCGGGGAACGCAGCTGCTTCTTAACCATCTGAAATCATTCGCTTGCTTCACCCTTCATAAAAGTACACGACACACTGCACAGATTTCCAGAATAACTGGAACATTTGCAAGGAAGCTTATTATTAATAATAACACCGTACAGTGAATTCCTTTGTTTCTAAGACGAATTACATAAGGACCAACAATGTGTCTGCATTAGCTACTACCGGGTTGGGGGGTAAGGAATCATCTTGTCGCTACCTGCTCTATTGTGACACAGTCAACCGAGGTTCACTCAAAGACCTGTCCAAATTATTTAGAGTCACAAATGACCCAAATGGGTTTCTTTTCTCTCTTCATGACATCACAACACAGTGATCCACAATCAAACGTGATAATAGTTTGCTGCTATCTTCGATACAAATACTGCTTGACCCTTGCAAATGGGACCAACAGGATGCCCCGAAACGTTGGTTCTATACGGCGTAAAATCCCAAGGGAGCGGAGATGTCCATTCTGAGATTCAACATGGGTACCATCAGTACATGACGCAAAGTCGCGTCTTCTACACACGCATTTTGACATAACAAAACACAAGTGCACGCACGCACGCACACACAACAGCGAAACAAAGTCCAAAGGAAAGTTATTTTTCGACAATCAATAAAGAAAACGATCAAAGTTAATAGTGCTTTCCAAGTATGAGGCCTGAATAATACAGCGGATGAATGGGGAAACTAAAAGCCAACAACTGAAATTAGGCCCGTGGAATATTTGTAATGAAAGGGGCGAAACTGTAAACCGGGAAGCGTGCTACCATTCAGTTCAGAATCGTTTGTATTCCCATCTGCTATCCAAAACCGTAAACACTAGAATAGCCAACACAAACCTTTAATTTCACCCGTTGTTCTGTACATGAAGCGACCTCTGACTTTGAAGGAGTTTAAGAAGAGGGTTTTGAGGAAGATACGATGACTAGGAGGAAGAGACAGGAGGATTGAAACTTTCCGATGAGAAGTTTTATAATGTATACTCCCCTTCAAAAGTTATTAGGATGGTCAAATCAAGAAGGATGAGTTAGGCGGTGCATGCAGCACCAACAGGAGAGATAAATAATACCCCAAAAACTATGGCCAATACATCTGAGGGGAAGAGACCACTTGTAAGAGCCTAGGCATACATGCGACAACAAAATTAAAATGGATCTTCAGAGAAAATGGAGGGACAGCATGGACTAGTTGTATTTGCCTCACGATAGGGCTAAGTGGAAGAGAAGGCACTTGTGGAACAAGGTAATAGATTTTGGGCTCCATAAAACGCCAAGGATTTGAGTATCTCGGTGAAAGATGGCTACGTAATATGACTATATCCATGGAGTTCGGGGACAAAATAAAAAATATTTATAACTGTAATAAATAACACTTACTTACTCCATGGTGCAGAGTCCTTCTTGAGAAGCTAACTGGTTTGCAGCTAGTCAAGAAATTCCCCACATTTCAAGGAACCCGAAGGTTCATTACCGCACTCACAAGCGTCCGCCAACTGTCTCTATCCTGGGCCAGCCCAATCCAGTCCATACACCCAAATCCCACCTCCTGGAGATCCATCCTAATATTATCCATCCATCTATGCCTAGGTCTCCCCAGTGGTCTCTTTCCCTCCGGTTTCCCCACCAAGGCCCCATACACGCCCCTCTCCTCACCCACACGCGCCATATGCCCAGCTCATCTCATCCTTCTCGATTTTATCACCCGCACAATATTGGGTGAGAAGTACAAATCATTTAACTCCTCGTTACGCAATCTCCTCCGTTCCCCCGTTACCTCATCCTTCCTAGGTCCAAATATTCTCCTCAACACCATGTTCTCAAACTCCCTCAGCTTCCTTTCCTCCCGCAATGTCAGCGACCAAGTTTCACACCCATACAAAACAACAGGCAAAATTATAGTTCTAAATATCTCGATCTTTAAATTTTTGGATAGCAACCTGGAAGCCGAATGATAGCAAGCATTTCCTGACTTCAATCTGCTCTTAATTTCTTCCACAATAGAATTTTGATTTGTTAAATTTGTTCCCAAATATTTAAACTCTTCCACCCTCTCGAACGTTCTATTATCAATCCTCACACTGTGAATTCGTCCTGCATTCTGATCTCGAGACATGACCGTGTAATTAGTTTTATCAGCACTTACTTCCAGTCCAATTTCCCTAGTAGCAGCTACTAAAGCATCTGCATTTTCCTTTACAGTATGTACGCTTCCTTCCAGTATATTAACATCATCAGCATAAGCCAGAAGCTGATGTGTACCATTTAGTTTCAAGCCATCCTGGTTTACCTGAACTCTCCTAATGGCGTACTCTAAAGCAAAGTTAAAAAGCACTGGTGATAGAGCGTCTCCTTGTTTCAAACCATTCCTAATAGGGAAGCTGTCAGACACATTCTTGCCCACCCAGACTCTGCTATATGTTTCAGACAGACTCATCTTTACTAACCTTACAAATTTCCTAGCGATACCAAACTCAATGAGAATCTTATATAAGACCTCCCTCCTAACTGAATCATAAGCTTTCTTGAAGTCTATAAAGAGCTGATGAACTTCTTCATTGTATTCCCATTTTTTCTC
>Ga0123355_10006861_pt1 | contig 16954 bp, 19 predicted proteins | sample TergutEmb28metaG_3_FD_89872 | JGI IMG/M metagenome (GOLD analysis project Ga0123355, IMG submission 89872) | Embiratermes neotenicus P1 segment gut microbial communities from Petit-Saut dam, French Guiana - Emb289 P1 | ecosystem: Host-associated > Arthropoda: Insects > Digestive system > Gut ...
AAACCAACGGGTCTTCTCGCGAAAAACTAAATTTATGTACTACTTATTCCAGCCACAACTCCATATAATTAGTAATTTTGGATAGCATCTATTCGCAAAACCACACTTTTACGAAAAGATGCTGCCTCTTATCCTGTAACTTGTAGTACGGATATACTTCCTGCTGCATCCTCAACCAAACAGGGGGTACGCTGATTATTATATCTACGTCCATACGCTTTGCAACTGTGATGGAATATATGACGAAGCAGGGGGATAATAATGCTCCGTTTTAACAAGCCTACAACTCTATCAAATCCCCAAGATAATGCCTATCAGCCACAGCCAAATTAACCTTAACCTCATGGGTATCCAAAATCCGCCCCACCGTATCATATGCAAGCATAGGCCGGTTATTCTCCTCGCTTAAATGCCCCAAAATCACATGCTTAAGCCCATCCCAAGCCACTTCCACAATCAATTGCCCCGCCGCCGCGTTAGATAAGTGCCCCCGAGCGCCTGCAACGCGCTTTTTTAAATCCGGGGGATAGCGGCCGTTTTGCAGCATCTCCAAATCGTGGTTGCTTTCGATAAGCAAAACTTGCGCACCGCGCAAATGTTCTGCCACTGTGGCTGTGGGGGAGCCAAGGTCTGTTGTATAGGCAATTTTTACACCGGCGGCCTCAAGGGTATAGCCTACCGGTTGGGAAGCATCATGGGGTACATCAAAGGCCGTAATTTTGGCCTGCCCTATCATCACAGGCTGCCCCGGGATGATATGCCTTACCTGTTCTTCCTTCAGCGGCCCAAGCTTTTTATGGCGCAAAAAATAACGCCACGTTAGCGGCGTGGCGTAAATGGGGATATCAAACCGCCGTGCTATCACCCCGGCACCGGCGATATGATCGCTATGTTCGTGGGTGAGTAGTATGGCAGTTGGCTTGCTTACATTTAATTGTGAAAGCCCTTGCATTAGGCGCTTGCCGCTAAGCCCTGCATCTATTATCAAATGCTGGCCAAGTAACTCGGCATAGGCACAGTTTCCGCTGCTGCCGCTTACAATGGTGCAAAAGCGTATTGTTGGGTTCATTCGTCTGCGGGGATGCGCTTAATATCCGCGCCTAAGGCCCGAAGCTTGTCTTCAAGGTTTTCATAGCCCCTGTCCAGGTGAAAAATATTGCCTATTGTAGTCTCGCCCTTGGCCGCAAGCCCGGCAAGTACCAGCGCCGCCCCTGACCTAAGGTCCGTAGCGGCTACTTGCGCACCGGTAAAGGTGCAGCTGCCCTTGGTAACGGCCGTGCGCCCGTCTACTTTAAAATTTGCGCCTAAGCGTTTTAGTTCGTTAATATATTGGAAACGATTGTTAAATACAGTTTCGGTTACAACGCTGGCGCCGCTGGCGGTACATAGCAGGGTAGCCATTTGGGGCTGTAAATCTGTTGGGAAGCCTGGGTAATACGATGTTTTTACGTCGCAGGCTTTAAGTTCGCCGTTTCTGTATACGCGCAGGCTGTCTTCGCCTTCTTCTACTTGGCAATTCATGTCTCTTAATTTTGCGGTTAAAGGGTCCATATGCTTGGGTATAATATTTTCTACGGTTATGTCGCCGTTTGTGATGGCGGCCGCAACCATGTATGTACCCGTTTCTATCGGGTCCGGGATGATTGTGTACCTGCCGCCGCCAAGTTCCTTAACGCCGTTTATGCGGATAATATCTGTACCGGCGCCGCTGATTTTTGCGCCCATCATATTTAGGAAATTGGCTGTATCCACCACGTATGGCTCACGGGCCGAATTTTCTATCTGCGTTGTGCCTTCGGCAAAAACTGCGGCAAGCATTATATTAATTGTGGCCCCTACGCTTGGCCCGTCCAGGTATATATTGGCTCCGGTTAGTTTTTCGGCGGTGATTTTAACCCAGCCATGCTCCATTACACACTTGGCGCCAAGGGCTTCGAAACCTTTGATATGATAGTCTATTGGGCGATAGCCAAAATCGCACCCGCCGGGCATCGGCACTTCCGCCTTTCCAAAACGCCCAAGAAGCGCACCTAACAAGTAATATGACGCACGCATTTTAGCGGCAAGTTCGTAATCTGCTATATGTGTTTTGATACAACCGGCGTCAACTTCTAATGTTTTGCCATTATCCAAAAAACGGCATTTCGCTCCCAGTTTTTCAATTGCGGCGGCTAGGTTGCGTACGTCTTTAATATCCGGCAGGTTTTCTATTATACAAACCCCATTGGCGGCAACAGCTGCGGGCACTATAGACACGGCGGCATTTTTGGCCCCGCCAATTTGTACTTTGCCGGATAGCGGCTTTTGCCCGTTGATAACAATATACTCCATGTGCAGGCACACATCCCATCAATATTAGTATAGAATCTGTTTGGCGTGTAAATTTTGCAAAAAATTTTACACTAAGAAGAACATCGAAAAGAACAAAAAGCTAAGTAAATTCAAGTTTTTTTCGCTGGAATTATAGCATTTTCTTATCCAGTAGGAAAGCCCATATTAAATATATATTACAAGTTTCGGCAAGCAATTTTGTATTACGGGTTTTGTGGCGATTACGCCTATATACATGCCCCGATTTTTTCATGTATAGGCAGCCGCAATTTCGGCTAGCATAATTAATGATATAGATATTTCGATTTGAAATGGGCTGACCCAAGCCGGAAAATGCAACCCATCAATGCATTCTCCTGCTTAGAATGGCCCAGTTTCAAACGAAATCGCCATAACGAAACATGAGGGGGCAAAATATGCGCCAAAAATTTAAACTAATTTCACTATTAATGATATCGGCCCTAATGGGCTGGGTATCCGGCAATGCTGTAGAACATTTGCGCACGCCGGCGGCCATCTTCGCAAGCTATGGGGATTATTCCGAATCAACTGCCTTTAAACTGCCCTTTGGCACAAACAAGGCCTTACAGGAAAGTGAAGTAAAGGTTGTGCCTTTAGGGCTTACCATTGGTGTACGTATTAACACAAACGGGGTAATGGTATTGGGAATAGACAGCTTTCTTGGCGAAGACGGCCAAACCCATAGGCCCAGCGATGGCATACTAAGAGGCGGCGACCTAATACTAAAAGCCAACGAACAACCAATAGATACCAAAGAAGACCTAAGCCACCTAATTGCAAAATCCGAAGGAGACGTTACCTTACTGCTGCGCCGTGAAGGCAACGAATTTGAAGTAACCTTGACGCCGGCAATGGCCGCAAGGGACGGTGTGCGCCGGATAGGCACATGGGTACGGGATTCCACAAAGGGCATTGGCACGCTTACCTATTATGTACCAGAGACAGGAGCCTTTGGTGCGTTGGGCCACGGAATATTGGATGTAGATACCAAAAAGCTTATAACCGTAAGAAATGGCGCGATTATGCCATCAACTGTATCGTCTATAGTAAAGGGTCAAAGGGGCAAACCCGGGGAACTTGAAGGCTCAGTTGACAATACTCAAACCCTAGGCTATGTGCTGTTAAACAGCCCAAGCGGTATTTACGGCAGGCTTGAGCCGGAGTTTATGCAAAGCCTGCCCGCCCAGGCGATACCCATAGCCACCCGGTCACAAATTCGCGAAGGCCCGGCAACTGTGCTGACAAGCGTGGTAGACAATAAAATAAGGGAATTTGAAATAAGCATCGAAAGCGTAAACCGTACCACCAGCGATGAAACAAAGGGCATGATATTACGTATAACAGACCCGGAACTACTAAGTGCCACAAACGGCATAGTACAAGGGATGAGCGGCAGCCCAATCATACAAAACGGGCGGATTATAGGGGCGATAACCCATGTATTTGTGCAAGACCCGGCAAAAGGATATGGGATTTTTATAGAGACAATGCTTGAGCAAGGTGTAACTACCCAGGAAAGCCCGATGCTGTAATAAGAGCCCCTTAACAGGGGCTTTTTCGCGTATTGCGTGTAATGTGCTGCACCTGGTATATTATAGGGAAATAAACGAATTATTTGGTTTTTTTGGGGGGAACATGAATAAGTATTTATTTGCCAAGGCGGCATGTCTGTTATTGGTATTTGTGATTATTACCGTTGCAACACCGGCACTCCCGGCTTCCGCCGGGGCCGGGAGTGGCTTACCAGGCACTATCCGCATAGGCCTTGCCCGGGATTTTGCTAACCGGTACAGCATTAATATAGCTAACGCCCATATCCGGGCCGGCTATGACAGCGGAGGTAATTTTTCATATGTAACTACGTTGCAGTCTCAAGGTGGGTTTACTGCCCGGGTATCGGGTGGGGCAGTGGCCCTGTACAGCGGTAATCAACGGGTATTTTCCTTTACCGATACCGGGCGTGGTGCGCAAATAGTTTGCGCAAACGGGGGAACGGTACGGCTGGGGAACTACTACTATCGGGGTGCTGTGGAGTTTAGGCCGTCTGGCGGGCGGATTAGTGCCATCAATGTGCTTTCGCCGGAAGAATATTTGTTTGGAGTTTTGCCGGTAGAAATGTACGCATCGTTTCATATAGAAGCGTTGAAGGCCCAGGCAGTTGCATCACGCACTTTTATGGTGTACCGCATGAACGAAGGCACCCATAGTCACCAGGGTTTTGACCTTTGCGATACCGTCCACTGCCAGGCATACAGGGGCGCGGGGCGGGAGCATGAGAATACGACCCGGGCCGTTAACGAGACTCGCGGGCAGATGCTTTTCCATAATAACACCATAATATTGGCAGTGTACTTTGCCAGTTCCGGCGGCGTTACGGATTATTCCGAAAATGTATGGCTGGAGGCAAGGCCATACCTTCGGGCCGTCAGGAGTATAGCCGAGCATAACCCACCGGAGTGGACACGCACATTCACAATGGCCCAGTTAACCACGGCTGTACGGGAGGCCGGGGGCAATATAGGCACGGCAACCGGGATGTCTGTTTCAAGGGCAAGCCCCCTTGGGCGCGTGCAGGAACTAACTGTTTACGGCACATCCGGCCAGTGGAGGGTTTCCGGGGAGGCTATTCGCAATTTCTTCGTGCCTGCGGGGGGTGCTGTTATGAGCCGTAACTTCTATATTGCCGGGGCCGGAGGTGGAAGCGGGGGCGGAAGCGTGGAGGTATCGGTTACGGACGGGCATAATATCGCAAGCGGCGACTTGGCAAACTTTAACCTTAGGGGTGCCGCCCCAGGGCAGCCGGTATATGTATTTGACGGTACGCGGTTTCGCCGGTTAGAGCAGACAGGGGCAGCCCCTCAGGCCGTATTTGGCAGTACTGTTACTATAAACGGAAGCGGCTGGGGCCATGGTGTTGGCATGAGTCAGCGGGGCGCCGCCGGCATGGCGCTTATGGGGTATAATTACCGCCAAATTTTAATGCATTATTACACCGGTGTAGAAATTAGGTAGTACGAAAATCCGGTTTTGTCAATAATGATAAACCTTTTTCCCGTTTTGATGATACCGACAAAAGCGATTTTAAAACTCGAATGGCGACGGATATCGCCCATAATGGGCGGATAGGAGCGACAAATGATAAAACAAAACAAACAAGATTTTTATTACGACCTGCCCGAGCGCCTAATAGCCCAGCAGCCAGCCGCCCAGCGCGACGGCTCCAGGCTTATGCGCCTTAGCCGCAAAACCGGCCAGGTAGAACATAAACAATTCAAGGATATTGTATCTTTGCTAAACCCCGGGGACTGTATTGTAATCAACGATTCAAAAGTAATACCCGCAAGGCTAATAGGCCAAAGCGGCGAGGCAAAAATTGAAATGCTTCTTCATGAACGGCTAACCGACGGCCGCTGGAGTGTGCTTGCAAAGCCCGGCCGCAAAGCCCGGGAAGGCGATGTATTGGTGTTTTCAGGCGGGCGGCTAAAGGCCCGTGTAGATGAACTTATAGAAGACGGCCTAAGGATAGTAACCCTGGAGTACGAAGGAGATTTCGAGCAGCTGCTGGTAGAAATAGGCGAAATGCCCCTGCCCCACTATATCCAAGAAAAAAACGACAATGATGATGAACGCTATCAAACGGTTTACGCTACCCATAGCGGCTCCGTAGCCGCACCCACGGCAGGGCTGCATTTTACGGAGGAACTGCTAGGGGAACTTGAGGCCAAGGGCATAAAAATTGCAAGGGTGACGCTGCATGTAGGCATTGGCACCTTCCGCCCGGTTAAAGAAGACGATATCAGCAAGCACCATATGCACAGCGAATACTGCCGCATAGAGCCTGCAACCGCTGACCTGCTAAACGAAACCAAAGCCGCAGGCGGCCGGATAATAGCCATAGGCACCACCAGTTGCCGCACCCTGGAAAGCCGGGTGGACGACACGGGCAAAATCATATCCGGTGCCGGAAAAACGGATATTTTTATCTTCCCCGGCTTTGAATTTAGGGCTATTGATGGGCTTTTGACCAATTTCCACTTGCCGGAGTCTACGCTGATTATGCTGGTGTCGGCCATGGCAGGGCGCGAGGCGGTTCTGGCGGCTTATGCAGAGGCCGTTCGGGAGGAATATCGGTTTTTTAGTTATGGGGATGCGATGTTGATTGTGTAATAAAATCTGTGCATATACCGTTTTGAGATTGATACACTTGACTCGCGTATCTATCCCAGTGATAAATCTCGCCAGGATTTATTTTGGAATTGCATTGACGCTATAGTAAATATCCTATAATATGAATGATAAGAATATATCGTAGACAGAGGTGGGAGGGTGGAGAAAAATTATCACGTATCGTTTTTTGAGAAGGATAACGGTTCAGTCCCAGCGGAAGAGTTCATAAATTCCCTGGACGATAAGATGGCAGCCAAGGCGTATTGGATTCTCGGCATGGTTGAGAATAACGGGTCAGAACTAAGAGAGCCCTACTCAAAACACCTTGACGATGGAATATTTGAGGTTAGGGTGCAAGTCGGAACGAACTTAGCCCGCGTCCTATACTTTTTTGTTGTTGGAAAACGTGTGATAGCCACACATGGCTTCACGAAAAAAACGCAAAAGACCCCACTAGCGGAGATAAAAAGAGCGAAAGAATATCGCAAAGAGTTTTTGGAAAAGGAGGCGCGAAAAAATGAAAACACTTGAAGCAGCACTTAGCGAGAGAATGAAAGAGCCGGGGTTCCGCGCTGAATATGATGCGTTAGAACCAGAGTTTGCCATAGTCCAGGCGATGATAGATGCCCGAAGAAAATCCGGCCTGACGCAGCAACAGTTATCTGCAAGAACCGGTATAGCCCAGGGGGATATTAGTAAAATTGAAACAGGGGACGCCAACCCATCTCTAAATACCCTAAAACGGCTGGCGACCGGGATGGACATGCGGCTTAGGTTAGAATTTTTACCCGAAGATGAAAACAAGCGGCAAGTGTATAGATAAGTGTTTGATATCATAGTAAGCAAGCGCAGATGAAAACGTATAATACAAAAGACATGACAAAAGGCAGCCCCATCCGCTTAATAATGGGGTTTTCTGTGCCGCTGATGCTTGCCAATGTGCTTCAGGTATTTTATGTAGTGGCCGATAGCGCAATAGTGGGGCGGATGCTTGGGGTGACGGCCTTTGCCGCGGTGGGTGCTACGGCCAGCCTTTAATTCCTTGCTTCAAGCGCTATTATTGGTATTGCCCACGGCTTTGGCATTGTATTGGGCCAGCGGTTTGGCGCAAAGGATACGAATGGGCTTTGCCGGACATTTGTAACGGCTACCTGCTTGATGATAGCTTTTGGGGGCTTTTTTGGTGTTGTTGGCGTGCTTGGCAGTGAAGCTATACTGGTTATACTTAATACGCCGGCGGAGTTACTAAACGGCGCTGTTGCTTACATAAGCTGGCTGCTTGGCGGTATGGTTATAACCGCTGTATATCACTTGTTTAACTCGTTTTTAATGGCAATGGGTGATAGCAAGACACCTATGCGGGCTATGGTTTTTGTGTCTGTTTTAAGCGTTGCGCTTTCTTTTGTGTTTGTTATACCTCTTGGAATTGTAGGACCTGCAATTGCGTTATTGTTAGCGCAATTGGCAGGTCTTATTTATTGTTTGGCTGTTTTATATAAAACAGGTATAGCGAAATCAATGTATAAATGGGATACATCATTGGCAAAGGAATTATTGCGCCTTGGCCTGCCCTTGGGGCTTCGCGATTCCCTCATACAGGCCGGCGGGCTTGTGGTGCAGCGGTATATTAATAATTATGGCGTAGAGTTTATTGCCGGTGTGGCTATCATGTTACATATAAAAAGCTTAGGCAAGTGCAAAAATAAAATTTCCAATACATGGAATATTATTGCCGGGTTTTGACTATCATTATATATACCGAAGGTCATGCACCAGCTGTCTCGGTACAGCCGTATGGTGATTTCATTTGAAATGGGGCTTCAGACTGCGCCGGAAAATGCATTGCAGCGTTGCATTTTTCAGCTTGCTTCAGCCCATTTCAAATCGAAATGCTTATATAACGGCTAAATCTTACAAAGCCGGCGTTTAAAAGGGTTTATGCCGGGAAAGAGGTTGGATATGGCAAAATCACTAGCGTACCCCATTTCGCCAGAAGCATCGGCATCTAAGCCCCATTGGACGGCGCGTATTAATGCCGATAAACTCGAAATTGGGATGGACAAGGTTAAAGCCCGGGAACTTAGCCCCGAAGATGTAGATATTGTGGCAGCCCTTCACGAGGCAGCCGGAGACATGGCGCTGATACATAGCTGTTTCGACCATGTTACGGAAGAAATACTTGTAGACTGCCTCATCTATGAACTTAAAGCCGCTTCCCTTAGGCATAAATATTTTCTTGATTTATGCAAATCTAAGGAGATAGTTAATACCGCAGTTTCGACATCGTTCTAGAGTAGACTTCTCCGGAAGCTTCATTTGCGGCCAGGAAAGTCGCGGGCTTTAACGTGCTTTGCTGGCCGCTCATTCGGGGTTTCCGGAGAAGTCTAATAATTGCCGCTGATTCTGCAAACGCTTCTACGCAGAATCGGCGGCAGACGAAATTTAGGGCGGAAATGCCATACCGGAGGGGATATGAATATGGATTCTATTATGTGGCTGATGCTGGCTTTAGCGGCTGGCTTTATTGCATATTTGCTGTATACGCGCCAATTTGGATGGCTTGTTAGGGTTATACGCAATATGGCTTTGGGTGTTGCGGGTATGCTGGTTTTTAACCTGATGCTGGTTGGCTTTGGGCTTAGTGTTGGCATAAACGCGATTACGGCGCTGGTTGTAGGTCTTCTTGGCGCGCCTGGGTTTATGATGCTGTATGCGGCGCAGTTAATGCTTGGGTGATGGTTACGTGTAGATAACCTGGCTAAAGTCAAACAATGTTTGCGCTTATTCTTGCTACAAATGCCGTGCAGTTACCGGCCTTGCCTATTACTGTAAAGCCGTCTGTTTCTTGGAAAGCACTTACCTCCACTTCTTCCCCAAGGCGTATTTCGGCAAGGTAATTAATTTGCACTTGCCTCCAGTCCTGCTTTGCCGTTGCCGGTGCAGGCTCGCGGAATATGGCGTCGCCTATTAAGTCCCCATATATACTGTTGTTCATATGCATGTTGGTGTCTACGTCCCGGTAGCTTACAATATGCTTGTATTGAGTAAACGGCCGGCCCATGTTTTCGGGTACGGCTATTTTTTCGGGCATTATTTCTACCCCTTCGTCCCCTAATTTGGGAAGCGTTGCAGGCAGGGCATTGGGCCTTAATACCCTGCGGGCGTTTATATCAAACAGCAGCCATAGGCTGGCCCACTCCATTATTTTTATGCCGTCTTTGTCGTACATATCGCCCTTTCTTAGGAATGTACCTTTCGAAATATCTGACGGCCAAGTGCGGATGGTTACTTCTTCGTCGTAGTTAGGCATACGGGTGATGCTTACCCCAAAGCGCTGCAGTACAAAGGTTATGCCCCGGGCAGACAGCACATCGTAACCGGCCCCAAGGAATTTGGCGTTTGCGTCGGCCGCTACATGCACCATGCGCAGCAAGGCCGACAGTTTGATTTTTCCGTGACAATCTAAGTCGTAGTATGTTATGCGTGTCGGAAATTCGTACAAATGGTTCATTTTACTTATACCCCTTTCAGAATCCTTTAATATACGATATTATCTAACAAGTTGCCGGATTAGACAACGCATTGGTCGGTTTTAGGGTGGAATGACTATACTTTAAAGGAGTTAAAAATGAATTGGATACAATCGTCTTTTGGGCGGGCGGAAGGCTTATACGGCAGATTATTTGCCGACTGGCTGCATATTAATTTTGTTGTGCGCACGGTGCTGCTTTTGTTAATGATATGGCTTATGATTTTTATTGGGGCGCTTATTTTCAAATATGCAGTGGGGCCGCTTTTGCTGCTTGCTTATATTAATGTTATTTTGCGGGCCTGGAATTTTCTTGTTGTGGAAACCGTGCAGGAATGGATTTATATCCACCATTATTCCAAGGGCAGCCCACGGTTTTCCAGCCTTTATATGCAGCTAACCGACAGGGCAAAGCGTAACCGCAAGATACTATCTAACAACGAACAAAAGGCCCCACTACGGCAGCGGCGCATACGCAGGCTTGGCAACCAGATGATGATTACCGCCGGTGTAATAGTGGCAATGTGGGTTGTGGCCTTTGGGATTAACCAGGAATATACCGCCCCCGCATGGGTTGCAGGCGCTAACGTAAATGAAAATAACGAGCCGGATGAAAACCAACAGGAACCGGATGAAACCGGAGCAAACGACGAAACAGAAAACCATGAGAATATTCCCGGCAGCCATACCCCGGGGCTCTTTCCAAACGGGGCACAAACCTTAACCCTAACCCAAGACGCAAGAGAAGGCGCACGCCTAAGAAGCGGCCCGGGCACCGCCGATACCGTTGTAATAGAAATGCTGTGGGGCGACGAATTGCTAACATACCTAGGCTACTATATAGCCGACGCGGATGTTGATACCCTGTATTGGATTCGCGTACGTTCCCAAGCCGGGGCGGAAGGGTATATCGGCAGCCATCTGGTGGAGGCTGTAGGATGAGTATACGCATCCCTCATGAAGATTACAGGCAGCCCGCCCTAACTCTGGCCCCGTACCTGATTGGAAAGCTGCTGTGCCGTAAAATTGGCAACGATATTATACGCAAGCCCATAACCGAAACAGAGGCCTACTGCGGGGAAAGCGATACCGCCTGCCATGCCCACCGGGGCAAGACGCCGCGCAACGCCGTTATGTATGAACCCGGAGGGATTGCCTATGTGTATTTATGCTATGGGATTCACAATTTGCTAAACGTTGTGGCCGCCGGTGCCGGCGAGCCGGAGGCGGTGCTTATCCGGGGAGTGGAAGGTATTTCGGGGCCGGGGCGGGTTACTAAGGCTTTGGGTATCGGGCTGGATTTAAATAGGCTGGATTATACGACTTCGGATATACTTTGGCTGGAGGATGGGGCTTCGCTGCCCTATATCTCCACCCCGCGCATTGGGATTGACTCCGCCAATGAGGAAGACAGGGGGCGGTTGTGGCGGTTTTTAGCAACGTAAAGCCGGGTGGTGGGCCTTCTTACGCTTTCAGTAAACTTCTTCGGAAACTTCATTTGCGGCCACAAATATCGCGGGATTTAACGTGTATTTGCGGCCGCTTATTCGGGGTTTCCGAAGAAGTCTAATGCAAAATTAAGCGGCACCATCATCAGCGGATACACCTGCTTATATATCCCGTCAAAATCCGATATAGGCAGTGGGCTTTCCCCATTCCCGCATTCGATTGTATAGCCCGGGCGGTTAAAGCTTTCAATAAACCAGTCCCGGTAACCGGCGTGGGAGGATTCGCTTGGCACGTCTTCCAGTTTGTAGCCGCTGGCTTTGGATAACCCCGTTGCCAGTTCGGCCGCGCCGGGGGGCATGTAGCTGCGGTATCTCCAGTAGATTTCCTCGCCTTGGGTATGCAGGCTTAGGGTAAGTGCGCAGTCGGTGGCTTTTGTATATGCGGCCATTGCTAGGCTCTCCGGCTCGCTTAAAGGGTGAGGGCCAACATAATCTCTTGGTCCCGGGGTTGTATAGCCTCGGGCATATTTATGTGCGCGGGCCAGTTCCCACCCGGCGGGGTAATTGGAGTTTAAATCCACCCCACAGGCGTTGGCCTTCCAGGCCCGGTTGCCAAACTTTGTTACTATGTCTACCCCGTCTGGGTTAACCATGGGTATCATATGCAAAGTAAGCCGCCTGTACCAGGGGCTGCCTGGCCCGGGCTCGGGCTCCTTTCCGCCTGTCCAGCTTTGCCATTCGGGGTGCATTTGGTGTGCCATATCCTCTGCAAAGCGCGTCAGTATTACAGATGTAATCCACTCGTTGGCGTGGTGGGATGCGTTGTACATATATGAAACCGGGCCGCAGCCAACAGTAAGCGCGTATATGGGGCGGTTTTTAAGGCTGTAACCAATAATAGAAACATCCATACACGGGTATAAGGAGGCCAGGCGCTTAATGCTGGCCTCTTGTGCGTTGGATGTGAAGGGAATATTTGTAGGTACTACTGAGTTCATGACTTCGCCTCGCAAAATTTATACCTTATTATATGTTGATGTAGGTAAAGAATGACAGAGGTTTAGGGTAGTCTTGCCTTTTTCTCGCGGAAAAATATTTTTCAAAAAAGCCTTGACTAAGACGTATACGTCATGGTCTATAATAGAAAAAAGGAGGTCGACCAAATGGATAAAAACCGTGCAATCCCGGAAGGATATATGCGTATTGGCGAAATAGCAAAAAAAGCAGGTGTCACCGTCCGCACCATATCATACTACGACAAGGAGGGCTTACTCACGCCGTCATCACAAAGCGAGGGCGGGTACCGGCTTTATGCCGACAAGGACATGGTTAAGCTAATACAAATCCTTATGCTGAAAGAATTGGGCTTTTCTCTTGGCGAAATAAAAAAGCGTCTTACCAAACTGGACACACCAGAGGATGTGAGGGCGATGCTGACAGAGCAAGCATCTCATATTCGCAAGAAAATTGAGGCTCTAACAGAATCCCATGACGCAATGGAATCATTAAATGCTGAAATCGCACAAATTGAGCAAGTGAATTTCAAAAAATACGCTGACATTCTTTTGAACTTACAAATGAAAAATGAAGAATATCAGATGATAAAACACCTTGATGACACTGCAATGGATATGTTCCGAGAGCGTATCGGCCGTGAAAAAACCGCATTAATGGCGGCTACCATTAACGACTACTATAAACAAGCGGTTTTGCTTATAAAAGAAGCAATACCCCCCGAGAGCGAAAAGGGGCAAGCATTTGCCGACGCTTTCTGGAAAACACTTGTGGAACTTTCAGACGGAGATACGAACATGATGTTTAAAATAAACGAACAGTTTGAAAAAGCGGGCAGCCTTGTTAATGAAAACAAACAAGAGCAAGATGCAGTGCGTGAGTATATGATGCGCGCCTTTGGTGTCTATCAAGAGTATACCTATATTGGCACTTACGCAGGCTCCGGAAAAACAGCGGTATTTTTGAAATTTATGGGTTTAATGAACGAGGCTTTTCATCTTCATACAAAGGGTGTAGTCCCCGAAAGCGAAGAAGCGCAAAAATTTAGTAAAGCATTTTGGGAAACCCTGTTAGAGTTTACGGACGGAAATATGGATTTAATACAGCAAATGAAAGAACAAGCAATGCACGCTGAACATCAAGATGAAAAAATGGAGGTATCAAACCGCTTTATTGAATCAGCGTTAGAAGTTTACTTCAATAATTTAAATAATACTTCGGAAGGGGTTATGTAACATGATTAGCGTTAGTATGAAAAATGCAAAAAAATCCTTCGGGAATAACGAGGTACTTAAAGGTGTAACCTTTGACACCCGGGAGGGCGAAATTTTTGGGTTGCTGGGGCCTTCCGGCTCCGGCAAAACAACAATTATTAATATTTTGACCAAGCAGCTAACCGCAGACAGCGGAGAGTGCCACGTCAGCGCAAAAAGCCATGAAATAGGCTTATCCCTTGAACATGACGGGTTGTTTGACCGTCTTTCTTGCCTTGATAATTTAATTGTGTTTGAGGATATTTACGGAATCCCACGTACAAAGACATTGGAAGCCTTGCAGCAGGTAGGTCTTGCCCACGCAAAGAAAACAGCAGTAAAAAAACTCTCCAAGGGGATGCGTCAGCGTTTAGTTTTGGCAAGGGCGGTTTTGCATAAACCCAAAATATTATTTCTTGATGAGCCAACCTCAGCGCTTGACCCCATGACTGCCCGGGGCATTCACAAATTAATACGCAGCTTGCGTGAGGTTGGAAGTACCATTTTCCTAACAACCCACAACATGGAAGAAGCAACGCATTTATGCGACCGTGTTGTTATGCTTCACAAAGGCATAATCATCGAAGAAGGCGCACCAAAAGACATTTGCGAAAAATACAATGCAATAAAAACCGTAATGGACTTAGAGTCTGTTTTTGTGGAATTGACAGGAGGCGGGTTAGAATGAAAAGTATAAAAGCAATCTTCAAAAAGCAGTTGAAAGACATAATAAAAAACCCGGCTGTGTTAATTCAGTTCATCCTTTATCCGTTTATCACATTTGCGATGGACTCCATAATGGCAACGGATTTCGATTTTGAGGGCGTGCCGTATGATATAGCAGAAATGATATTGGCAGGTATGCCCTCTATGCCTAATATGGTGACTATGCAGGCGGCAATTTTTGCGGGCATGGGTTTAATGACCGCTATCAGCGGCATTATATCAGAGGATATGGAAAAGAAAAGTTTGCGTTTTCTGGCAATGGCGGGGGTAAAGCCCATGTCATATTTGATTGGTGTTAGTGGCGTAATATTTTTAGTCAGCTTTTTTACATCTGCTGCGTTTGGTTTAATAGGCGGGTTTAGTGGGCTTGATTTTTGGATTTTTACGGCAGCGATGATGTCGGTAGTGGCAGGTTCAACTGTGCTTGGCGCAACCTTTGGCATCCTTATGGGGAACCAGCAAGCGGCATCGGCGTTAATTTTCCCTGTTGCAATCATCTTGGGCTTTGGCCCGATGATGGCACAGTTTAACGAAAACATAGCGCGGTTTCTGCACGTTGCATACACGCAGCAACTCAATATTGTGGCAGACTACTTGACCCTTGGCGGTGCAGACACGCCGTTATGGCATTCCTTTGGTATTATGTGGGCGAACGTGGTGGTGCTGGGCTTGTTGTTTGTGCTTGTGTTTAAGAAGAAATGGTCGGTACAATAGGCGTTTCGATTTGAAATGGGCTGAAGCAAGCCGGAAAATGCAACGCTTCAATGCATTTTCCGGCGCAGCCTGAAGCCCAATTTCAAACGAAATCGCTATAGTTATACTTTGTGCAAGGGGCTGTTGCAAAACTGCAAAACGCAGTTGGCAGCAGCCCGATTTTATGGTTCCCCCCACCCACGAATTTTGCCAAGCCCATACGCAATATACATGTAATAAAAAAGAGGTGCATCCATGTCCCGCATAAAACTATCAAATCGGGCCCTAGCCATGCTTTCGGTAGCAACAGCCGTTGTGGCCCTGCTGGTACTGGCCATAGCGCTTAACCCGCCGGCCCCGTCAGACAGGTTCTACAACAATATGTACATACACGGCATTGGAATAGGCGGCCTTACTGCAAGCGAGGCCGAAGCCGCGCTAATGCAGCAGTTCCAGCCAAACCTAGACGAAAGAACCATCAGCTTCACCTACGAAGGCCAGGAAATAGCCCAGCTAAGCTACAAGGATTTAGGCATTCGCCTTGACTTTAGCGCCTCCCTTGAAGCAGCATGGGACTACGGCAATAAACGCAGCCTGCCTGCCCGCATTGTCCGGCTCATGGGCCGCCCCCATAAGATAACAACACCCCCCACCCTGCGAATGGACCAGACCGCAATAGACGCCCGGTTACAATCCGTTGTAAACAAGCTTCAGACCCCGCCACAAAATGCCGGTTTCGCATACGAAAACGGCCGGATGACCATAACGCCGGAAGCGTCGGGTATTGCGGTTAATGCCCAAAGCGCCGCCACAGAACTCAACCGGCTGATAGCGTCACTTTCCACCGGCGTAATCGCACTGGAAACCGCCCCGGTTTTGCCGCGTTTCACAACAGCTGATATGCAATTTACATTATCTGAATTGGGCGCGTTTTACACAACCGTTGCCACCGGCCTGGAAGACCCACGGGTGCGCAATATCCAACGGGCTTCTGAACGCATTCACAACCAAATGCTATACCCGGGAGATGTGTTTTCTGCCAGCGCACACATGGGTGCGCAATTGCCGGGCAGCGGATACGAGTCGGCCATTGTGCTGGTAAGGGGCGAGCCTACAGAAGATATTGGGGGCGGCATATGCCAGGTTGTTACCACACTTTACAACGCCGTGCTAATGTCGGAATTAACGGTGGTGCAGCGGCATAACCATTCCGCCCGGGTCAGCTATGCAGATTATGGCTTCGACGCCACAGTTGCAGGGGACTACTATGACCTAAAATTTAAGAATAATACCGCACACCCCATACTAATCACCAGCCGTATGCAAGGGTCGGCTTTGCTAATTAGTATCCATGGATATGAATCCCGGCCGGCTAACCGGTCAATCCAATTCTCCAGCCGCCGGGTGGATGTTATCCCGCCGGAGCCGTATAAGGAAGTGATAGACGCGAACCTGGCCCCAGGGGAGCGGATTGTGACATTGGAATCCCAAATGGGGTACCGCTTCGAGGTTTATAAACATATATATGTAGACGGCCAGGAGGTAGAGCGTGTGAAGGTTAATACATCTTCGTACCGGCCTATGCAGGGGATAATTAGTGTAGGGCAGGAGGGTTGATTTCGCTGTATTGGCAGACATGGCTAGGGTGCGTCGACAGTAAATATGTGGAAGTAATTTGCACTGTATTTCCGCCATTCTTCGTCGGCACTTCCTAGCTTGCCTTATGGGCAAGCGTCGTCAGCGCCTCCTCGACTGGCGAAAATACAGCACAA
>Ga0123355_10006862_pt1 | contig 16954 bp, 14 predicted proteins | sample TergutEmb28metaG_3_FD_89872 | JGI IMG/M metagenome (GOLD analysis project Ga0123355, IMG submission 89872) | Embiratermes neotenicus P1 segment gut microbial communities from Petit-Saut dam, French Guiana - Emb289 P1 | ecosystem: Host-associated > Arthropoda: Insects > Digestive system > Gut ...
TAACCGGAACCACCATGCCGGTTCTGGAGTTTATGCTTGAGCCGAACGAGGCCATCGTCTCCGAGGCAGGAGAACTTTCCTGGATGAGCAGTTCGATCCAGATGACCACGCACACCCAGTTTGCAGGCGGGGGAGGGCTCTTTGGCGTGCTGCGTCGCGTCTCCGGCGGCGGTTCGCTGTTCATGACCGAATACCGCGCCAACGGAGCCAGGGGCGAAGTCGCGTTTGCCACTAAATTGCCCGGGCACATTGTTCCGGTGGAGGTGTCGCCCAGCCACGAATATCTGATTCACCGTCACGGTTTTCTCTGTGCCACTCCAGAGATTCAGGTTTCCGTCGGCTTCCAGCAATCGCTTGGCGCCGGCATCTTCGGTGGCGACGGTTTCCTGCTGCAACGACTCAGCGGACAGGGAACTGCATGGCTCGAACTCTCGGGCGAACTCGTCGTGCGCGATCTTCAGCCGGGCGAAACTCTGCGCGTCCATCCCGGCCATGTCGGCGCGTTTCAGGCGAGTGTTTCCTTCGACATCACAACCGTTCCAGGCATAAAGAACATGATCTTCGGCGGCGACGGAATTTTTCTGGCGGCACTCACCGGACCCGGAAGAATCTGGCTGCAGACGCTGCCGATTGCCAAGCTCGCCCATGCAATCGATCAATACTTGCCAGACCCGGATAGAAGGACAGTCGAGGGCGGGGTCGTCGGGGGAATCGTGGGCTCGATTCTCGACGGAATTAAATGAGCCTCTGCGACGATTTGCGGGGGTCACCGGGCCCTGGTGCGCTGAATCGCAAGCGCCGTCGTGGGAAAGGTCCGATCCTGATGGCTACTCGTTTGGCTGCGGCCTTCGTGCGAGGTCCGAGAAATTCGGCCTTATCGGTGGGTGGCACACATCGTCCGCAAAGCCTCGGCTGCCGTTCTTCGTTCGCGATCGCAAGCATACAAGTGTGCCCCGGCTGCGAGCATCGCATGGAGGAAGTCACGCGGAAAACCATTCATTCGAGCGGTTTCTCCGCCACGTGACTCAAAAAATCCAAGCCGTGGACTTTCTGGCCGGTTCTGTTCCGAGTTTGCGGTGCCGAACCTGCCGCGAGAATCGGTCTGCCCGAGGCCGGCCTTCAAATTCAGGTTCGCGGCTGCGGAGATTAGCACATCGAGAATGGCTGGCACCTCCATCCGTTCAGGTGCAGTTCACGAGGAAGCGGCGGCAAAACGGAGTGTCGGACCACAGCAGAAGGAATTTGTCTTGCGGCCGAGAGGAGCAGGGCGAGGGGGAAAGGAAAAAGGCTGCGACTTTGGTTATGCTCTAGCCGCTAGCTCCTGCGAGAGAGCCGGCAGCGTGGAGTCATGCACCGCCGCAGCCTTTGATGTGATCACCGCTTTCGCGGTTCCAGACCCCAACTGCTCCTCGCAGAGTCAGTCGGTTTTTTCGGGTCTGGCTGCTCTCCGGGTTGCCCCGTCGAGCTTATCACCCAGCCTACTTCGGACTGGCTTTTTGAATTTTGCCAACCCTTTCGACCGTCGACGGAAGTTACGCTAAATTCTCGCGATATTGATGTCAATTTCAAATCCCTGTCGAAATCAACATTTCTGTGGATGCGTTGTGTAAATCGCGGAGAAAATAAGGAAATCCAGCTCCCCATTGTGGAAAAGCACCTATCCAGGTTCTTGACCAGCGCACCCAAACGTGGGCATTGTAGTTCCAGCACCTGGGAAGAGCTCGGAATGTCGCAACTGGTCGCCTATGTGGATGGAGGGTCACTGGGAAATCCAGGTCCGTCGGGTATTGGCGTAATTATCGACGGCTGCGAAAACGGCCCGATTCGCATTCAGAAGTGGATCGGTCACCAGGACAACAACGTTGCCGAGTATCTTGCGCTTCTCGAAGCTTTGCAGAGAGCTCTGGCTATGAGTGCGCGCGCCTTGCACGTCTTCTCGGATTCGGAGATCGTCGTCAAGCAGATGCGGGGCGAGTACATCTGCCGCAGCCCTCGCCTTTACTCGCTGAACTGGGTTTGCCGCAAGCTCGCCCGGTCGCTTGAATTCTCCATTTCGCACATCCGGCGCGAGCACAATGCCGCAGCGAACGAACTCGCCAGTTCCGCGGCGCGAGGAGAGTTCCTCGACGGTCTTCGCGCCATTCTTTAGGGCGCCTTTTGGCTGTCTCGGTTGCCTTTTTTCCCGAACGCTTCCCCCCCGGGTTGGGGCAGAGTCGGTGCCCGTGCTTCCGCACATGCGCATGTAGCCTAGTCACGCCCTGAACGCCGCTCGCGGTTCCCGTGGTTGCGGCCGACCCGGTCTTGTCGGTCTTGATGGCTCCGTCCCGCGCCTCGAGAGTCGACTCCGCTCTTCCTCCGATTCGACTTCGTACGCCAAGTTGGAACGCGCGCTCGGTTTCGAGTTCCTCGCGGAACGCAACCGGAGTCTTGCCGGTAAATCGGCTTTCCGCCAAAAAACCGGCCAACGTCGTCCGGTAACTTACGGCGTGGAAGCTGTCGGTGTTATGCTTAGCGGCTTGAAATCGGAACGGCGTGGATGGCGCTCAAACCATCCGAGCCGCAGGCGGCGTCTCTCTGGCGCGGGGCCTAGTGACTGTCGGCACGTACCAGGCCAGCAGCCGCCTTTGACGCCTGGCCAGATCGATTGTATGGCTCCGCCCCCGACAATTTGGGAAAAGCAATTCTCAATTCCCTAACAAAAAAGGCAAGACAAGGGATGGCCAAAGAGGTCTCACTGAAAGATCTGCTCGAGGAACTGGCCGAACAGCGCAACTTCGATTTTCGCGGCTATAAAAAGACCACCTTGGAGCGACGCTTCCGGCGGCGGATGTCCCGGCTCGAGCTCGGGAGCTATGGAGAATACGGCGAACACATTCGCAAGCATCCAGAGGAAATCAACGAGCTGCTGAACACGCTGCTCATCAACGTAACTGAATTTTTCCGCGATCCGCCGGCCTGGGCGATTCTACGGCACGAAACTCTTCCCGAGCTCCTCAAGGGCATTAAGCCCGGGCATTCCTTCCGGGTGTGGAGTGCCGGCTGCGCCAGCGGAGAGGAGCCATATTCGGTTGCGATTTTGTTGTCCGAGCACTTCGGGCCGCGCATTCAAGACTACGACGTCAAGATCTACGCCACCGATATCGACGAGGAGGCCCTGAACACCGCGCGCCGCGGCGAGTACACAATGGACGCTTTGCGCCGCGTCCGCCCCGAGTGGCGCGACAAATATTTTCATGGCAAGGGCCGGCTGCGGGTGAAGCGTGAGATTCGCCGCCTGGTGATCTTCGGCAGCAGCAATCTCACCCACGACGCACCGATTTCGCACATGAACCTGCTGGTTTGCCGAAACCTGCTCATCTATTTCGACTCCGAGCTGCAGAAGCGCATCCTGGCCCGGCTGCATTATGCGCTCGAACCGGGAGGAGTGCTTTTCCTGGGCAAATCGGAATCGCTGTTGACCAACTCGCAGATGTTCCGCCGCCTCAATGCACGCTGGCGGATTTTCGAGCGCATTCCAAAGCGCAAGCTTGAGGAACCGAGGGAAACGCCGGAGGACGTGAGCCAGTTGACCAGCAGCGAATGGGACCGCAGCCGCCAGGAGCTCGAAGCGATTCGCCAGCAGCACCGTGACTTACTCGAAACCCTTCCTGTCGGCGTCCTTTATCTCGGCGCGGATGACGTAGTCGTCGAGAATAACCCCTCAGCGCTGATGCTTACCACCGGATCCGAGCCGGTCAACCTCAAAGGCCGGCGCCTCGCTGACACCGACCTTTTGCTTCGCATCCCGGATCTGGCCCTGCATCTCGAGATGGCGCGCCTCCGTCGTGAGACCTCACACTTCCATTGCCATCTGAAGGTCGGCGAGGCAGAACGGCTTGTCGAAGTAAGGGTTCGGCCTGTGGTCGATCCAAACGGCCAGCCCGGCGGAACCCTGGTTTATCTCGAAGACCGGACGGTCGAGGAAAAATTGCAGACCACGGTCGAAGAGCTGGAATCGACGAGCGAAGAATTGCAGTCGGCGAACGAAGAGCTCGAAACCACCAACGAGGAGCTCGAATCGACCAACGAGGAACTGGAGACGACGAACGAAGGGCTGCAATCGGCCAACGAGGAGCTCGAAACCACCAACGAAGAACTGCAATCCCTCAACGAAGAACTCGAAACCACCAATCAGGAGCTCGAAGAGCGCACCCAGGAGCTCGACCAGGCGAACCTCGTCTATGCGCTGACGCTCGAAAAAATCCGCCTGCCGGTCATGCTCCTCGACGAGGAGAACCACATTGAATTCTGGAATGCGATGGCGCTGCGCCTTTTCGGATTTAAGACCAGACCCCCGGTGGACTTAACCATCGACCAGCTTCCGGTTTCCGAAGAGCTGCGCAATCTTCTGCGCCGCAGACTTCGCAGGGTAATCGCGAAAGAACGGCCAATGGTTGCCTACAGCCAGTTCCTCGGTGGCCGCTTGGGAGTGACGGCAGACATTCACTTCAGCGTGGTCCCCAAAGAGGATCGCACCAAGAATGTACTCGTCATGTTTGAACCTTCGGGCGGAGCAAAAGCAAAAGAACCTGGGGCAAAGAACAGAAAGCGGCGCACATGACTGCAGTTGGGCTCACTCCTGCTCGCAGGGATGAAGATGGACGACCGGGAATAGCCAGGATTAAAGGATCAACGCAAGCGCGATCGCATTTCAAGAATGCGCTTCTGCAGAATCTCGGCTTGCCGCCGCTGCTGGTTGCTGGCCTCGGCTACGGCGCGAACCAGATTCTGGGATTGGGCAATCAGCTCGCGCGACATTTTGATCATGGAGTTCTTCCTGGTTTTGGTTTCTTCGAGATGGGACGGAGTGGCTTTATTCAGCGCGGGCAGCACGACTGAATTTGTGCTGCTTGTAGTCAGCCAAAACTTCAGCTGCGGAATCAGCGCATAGACCGGACTGCGCTTGCCGTTTCCAATTCTGTGCACCGGCAGGCTGAGTTCGTGTTCCCACCTTTGCACCGTGCGCACACCCCGCCCCAGGTAGGCCGCAATTTCTTTCCACGAGTTCAAAATTGCAGGAGAACTCCGGGCTGCGTGAGCCATTCACTGCCACCCTGTACATATTTTGCGAACACTTCCGGCCCGTCTACGGGCCAGAGCTGCCGATGCTCGAAGTATATGACGCACCAGGGGGTTTCAGGCATTAAATTTTGCAAAAGTGTTGGTTAACGAGGGACGGGGATCGGGACGCTTTGCGAAAATCGGCGCCGCACGGGGCCCGGGGTAGGGTATTGTGGGCTAAAGCGCGCTCCCGGTCATGGTACTCGAAGAAGGTTCCGGCTTCTCGGGGAAGCGGGGATGGGAACAGGAAAATCCCACCCCCTCTCGCGGGAGGGATTCGCGCCTGCGTGTTCGAAAATGTTCAGGACGCGATTTCGGGAGGAAATTGTTGCCGAGTTTCTGCCCCCTGGGCGGACCAGCGAAAAGCAGAAGCTGGTAATTCTTTGCGACGGAATGCCTTCGATTCCGTGCAAACAGCCGCTGGCAGAATTTCTGTCAAAAAAAGGATTCTGGGTGATCTACCCGCGCTATCGCGGGGCATGGGAGAGCGGTGGCGGGTTTCTCGAAAAATCCCCGCATGAGGATATTTTGGACATCCTGGACGAGTTGCCGCGCGGCCTGGAAGAAATCGCCTTCGGCCGGCGTTTCCGATTGGCGCCGGAGCTGGTCTTCGCCATTGGGGGAAGCTTCGGTGGTGCGGCGGCCCTGCTGTTGTCCCTGGACGCGCGGGTCAATCGCGTGGTCGCGAACTGCCCAGTGGTCGACTGGAGCATACTCGAAGAGTCCGAGAAGGTGGAAACCTGCAAAGAGAATTATGCGGACTATATTCGCCAAGCGTTCGGGAATGCCTATCGTTTTTCGGATCCGAACTGGCACCGGCTTCGGAGCGGCAACTTCTACAATCCATGGCAGCGAAAGAGCGACATCAACGGCTCCAAGGTGCTCATCTTCCACGCGAAGGACGATCCGAACGTCCCCTATGAGCGGACCAGGAAGTTTGCCGAGATGACCGGCGCCAGACTTAAAACCCTTCGGCGCGGCGGGCACATCGGCACGGAACTTGTCATCCGAAGATACTGGAGCGAAATAAAGAGGTTCTTTGATCGAGCGGGTTAGCTATACTGTGGGGGAAATGGACATCGAGCAGACCATTGCCGAAATCGAGCGGCTGGAACGTATCCTCGCCATTCCGGATACCAGACCGCTGAGCGCGAGCGATATCTCGGCCGCGAACCGCAGACATGATGAATTGCTCGCCAACAGTCCATGGTTTCGGCTGTGGCAGGATTACGGCATTTGCTGCCGAGCCGAGCCTCCAATTCTCCAGTCACCGGAGCCGCAGGGCTAATGCGTCCGTTGCGCCTTTGAAGAATCCGTGCCAACCAGCCGGTGAATCCATCCGCCAGGCCACCGACGTCAGAATTCAACCCAGGCACCTGACCCGGGGGTACATAAAGATTCTCGCCTTCGCCTCGCCCGGTTAAGCCCGCATTGGGCTGGCCCGACGTATTTGTACGAGTTCGGATGGGCACCGATGTCTCCGCCCCGGCGGTGACTATCCCCGGTTCAATGTTGCCCGTCTTCGGCTACGATCTTGGTGGCTACGATCTTGGTCGTAGCTCTGAACGTATGATAGTCCACGAAACTTACGACGTTGTGCGAACATTTGTTCCCTTCTTCTAGCAAGCAACCGGTTATGTCGGCGTGGGTGGGCACCACGAAGCTCGTACCATCGCCGAGCGGCGTGTTCGCATAATCTATAACGTTCTCCACGCGGGTGATGGGAAAATGGGGAGCCATCTCGCTGGTTTGCCGCGCCAGACGCAAGAGTCGAAAAGTGGATTTATCGAGCCAGATCTCGCCCCGATAGCCGGGAAAATCTGTTACGTCCCTGCCGCTCAGGTAGCGCGCATGCACCTGATAGAGGTGGTTATTGTCCCGGTCGACATGGAACTGAAAGACAAGAGCCGGAGTCGAACCGAGGGATGCAGTTTCCACGAATTTAAAGCTCGCGTCGCTTGACGGCGAGAAGATCTCCTGGAGATCGGCGGAGAATTCTCCTCCCGAAAAGCTGCTGCCGGCTTCACTTTGATGGCCGGCGTCTTTCGCATCGGTCTCTACAAGGTCGCCGTCGTGTTCGATCTCATCGAAATAAGCGACTTTCGAGACCACGAGATCCCGGTGGGCAACGCCTCTGGCGCGCCAGAAGCGCTTCGTTTGTCGCTGACAAATGATGTTCGGCAATTTCGTGGATAAGGTCAGGACAAATTTGCAAACTGCGGCCAGGGCTTCCGGCGACTGGGTACTGCTGGCGAGCGACCAGCAGTACGATTCCACATCGATGGCCGGCTCAACCGGCGACTGCGGCATGATTTCCTGCGGTTCGGTCGCGCCTTCTGGTTCTTCGGAAACCGCCGCCTCGAGGACATGGCCGCCCTGGGGCTCGGGATGAGCGGAAGCGGAGTGGTCGGCCGTATGGACCATAGCCGTGGAGGTTGTTGTCGGCCCTGAGGTTCGCGAGCCGGATTGCCGGGCGGCGGATTGCGAGGTCGAAGGGGTTGGGTTAGCTTGGGCAAGAATCGAATTAGCACTCGCGAACAGAAGCGCCGCGCCGGCAAGACGCGCGCATCGCCGAGCCACAACGGTTGTCACCGAAACACCTCTGCTGCCGGGCAAACCCCGAGGAGCAGCAACCAAGGTTAGCACGAGTCGGATGCCGGGGTTGCCATCTGGCGCCTCGTCCTCCGCTAGGGCCCGCCACCGAAGCAACCATAGCGGGGCTGGCTTCGAAAGAGCGCGAGATTCTTCGGGAAGCCTAAGCGAGTCCCTATTGCAGCAAGGCCAGGGTCTTTAGATGGGACTGCTGCTTGATGAGCAGGGCTTGAATTCCCCGGCGGCCGAGCTCCATCATCTTCTCGAGCTGGATTTCATCAAAGGCCTGATGCTCGGCAGTCGACTGAATCTCGACGAACTTGCGCCCGGCCGTCATGACAATGTTCATATCTACGTCGGCGCGCGAGTCTTCTTCGTAGCACAGGTCCAGCAGCGCCTCGCCCTCGACGAGGCCTACACTCACCGCGGCGACAAAATCTTTGAGCGGCACCGAGGTCAATGTTCCGGCTTCGACCAGTTTCTCGAGCGCCAAGGCCAGGGCCACAAAGGCGCCGGTGATGGATGCCGTGCGCGTGCCGCCGTCCGCCTGAATCACGTCGCAATCGAGGAAAATGCTGCGCTCGCCGAGCCGGGCCAGGTCGGTTACGGCCCGGAGCGAACGCCCGATCAGGCGCTGAATTTCGTGTGTCCGGCCCCCAATTTTGCCCCGAACCGACTCCCGCGGAGTCCGGGTAAGCGTCGAACGGGGCAGCATGCCGTATTCGGCTGTGACCCAGCCCTTCCCGCTGTTGCGCAGAAACACAGGAACGGTGTCGTCAATTGAGGCGGTGCAGATAACGCGGGTATTGCCGAGCTCGATCAGCACCGAACCTTCCGCGGTTGAAACGAAATCGGTGGTGATCTTGACCGGGCGCATCTGGTCGGGAGCACGGTTGTCGGAGCGGTAGAACATGCGGAGATTCTAGCAGGGAGCAGATTGGCTGGAGCTCGGGGCGCGGTTATCGGGCATCTCCCAGGGCTTGACCCTCGACCGCATCGCCGGTTCCGGCGGTGGAAAACCGCAACCTCATGTCCACGAGAACGAAGGTCGGTGGCGAACCGGCAAGCGGACGAACCCACCCCCACCGATCAGGGGAACGCGCATTCGATCTCACTCGGGAGCCGACAACTGCGCGGCCAGGCGCGCCACCTGTGAAACGTCATAGAATCCGGCGAGGTCGGCGTGGCCGGCGAGCGTGTCGCGCTGTTTGCCATCGACCAGGAACTTCACCCGGCTCAGTCCCGGCAGGTTGGCCGAAAGCGTCTGGATCATCGAAGCAATCGTGAGCTCCTCGGAGAGCACGCCCGAGACTTGTCCGTCGACCAGGGCGGAATTGAGGTCGATGACCGCAAGTCCAGGATCGACCAGGAAGACACCGCGGATGTCCGCTCCGGCAGCTAGCGGATGCGGCGAGTCCTTGGCGGTGTAGATTCCGACCAGGGCCCCGAGTAGAGCCTCTGCGCGCTGCTGGCGCGCGGAGGCGACAGGAACGGAGATCGACTGGGCCCGCAGCTCTCCGGGATCATCATAGGCGACAAAGACCGTCGCCTTTTCGACCGGGCCGGCTGAGGGAGGTGCGATGCGCTCGAGAGCGGTGGCCGGGCGGGTACGGGGACGGGCGGCTTCCCGGTGGTGCAGCTCGGAAACAAACACCGACATGCCGATGGTGAGCGCAAAAAGGATCGCCGTAGAGATCAGGAACGGACGGGTCATGGCTGGAAGGCTCCTGATCGGCCGGCGAGGGTCGATAACAGACTCGCAATGCCACCGGCGAGCGCGCTTGAAAACGTCTGGTCGAAGTCAGAAGCGACAAGCTGAGACACGCCGCCGGTGGTAGGCGCGACTTCAACCGCTACGGCAGGGACGATGAGGTTATTGAGCGGCCGCAGTTGAGCCGCCAGGGTCCGGGCCCGGAGACCGTTGTTTGTGAGAGATGAGACGAGCTGCTGCTGCACCGCTGTGCTCGTCTGAAGGGGTCCCGATTGCGCGGTCGCCCAATCGAGAAACGGGCCGTGGCTCTCTTCCCCTTCCGCCTCTTCCCCTTCCGCCTCTTCCTCCTCCGCCAGCATTGCGGTGACCACCCGGGTGCTTCCGACCAGGGAGCTGGCGTGCAGGCAGATGTAGAGCGCCGGGTGTTCGCGGTTGGCGCGTGCGGCGCGGTCATCGGTCGAGAGAGTGGAGTCGTCGTCGCGCACCAGCTCGCCCGGGATGCCCCGGCCGGCAAGATCCTGTCGCAGCCTGCGGGCCAGAGCCAGAGTCACGTCTTTTTCCAGCAGCGTCGGGTTCAGTACGGCGCCGGACTCGCTTCCCCCGTGGGCGGGGTCGATCATGACGAACGGCTTCGCGGGCGACGTTAAAGGCTGTCGCGATGCTGGCGGCGGAACTGCCGGGGCCTGCCCTCCGGGAGGAGGACTTTGCGCACGGATCAGGCCGATCATGACGAGAATCGGGAGCGAGCAGGCGGCGGCGATCCTCGATTTTCGGCGGGATCTTTGGTCGCCGCGCCGCTTATTCGAGAGCATAAATCGTTAAACCGCTGAGCAGTTTGGGATAGAAATCCGTGGATTTCTGCGGCAGCACTTCGCCTGCGAAGGCCATCTCCCGCATTTGCCGGATCTCGACCGGATTCATGAGGAAAGCGACGTCGGCCTCGCCGGACCGTACTCGCGACAGGGCTTCGCCTGCGTCGCGGACGTAGCTTACGTTTTTCTGGTCTCGAATCGCCTCTTCAGAAATGCCCAGGACGTTTTCGAGCAGGGCTTTGTGAAGCTGCACGACGTCGAGGCCCTGCTGGCGAAGCCCGACGTTTTGGAAAGTCGGGGCGGGCGATCGCGGGCGGCTGAGGAGAAACGCCCGGTCCTTGGATGCGGCAACGAGCGCGGTGCCTGCGCGGCCGGCTTCCTTCAGCATGACCGCCGCGCGCTCCGCCGAGATTTCGTGATCCGCTTCTTCCACGCTGAAGAACTCGCCCGCGCCGCGTCGGAACCGCTCCGGGGAGAAATTCGCGAGTCCGTGTACGACGCGATGCGTCGAAAGAATCACCAGGCCGGGGCTGTCCATGTTGACGAAAGTCATCATGACGAATTCATGGGGTTGAAGCCCCGGGTCTTCGGAGTGCTTGCCGGGCCCGGTGGCTGATTGGCGCTCTAGCCGCCGTTCGTTTCTGTAGGCAAGCGCCGTCTCGTAACGGTGATGGCCGTCGGCGATGATGAGCTGTTTGTCTCGCATATTCCCGCACACACGAGCGATGACACCAGCATCGGAAATTCTCGAGACCCGATGCAGAACTCCGTACTCGTCCTCGGCCTCGATGCCAGGGGCTTGCCCTGGCTCCAGGCATCGCTCGATCTCCCGTTCGGGATCCGTGTACAACATGAATATCTGCCCAAAGTGGGCGCGGGTTGTGCGAAGCAGCTCCAGCCGGTCGGCTTTGGGCCGGGCGAGAGTCTGCTCGTGGCGAAACACGACGCCGGCCGGATAGTCTTCGATTTTGCCGAGAGCGATGAAACCCTGGCGCTCAACCTGCGCCGGGGCCTTGCGGGCCGGACCAGGGAGCGAAAATCGCTGCAGGTAACGGTAGATCGACGGCTCGGGATCCTGGCGAAGAATTCCCCCCTGACGCCAGTCCCGGAAGTGGTCCTTTGCTCTGGTATAGGGATTGTCGATCCCGCTGTCGGACGGCTCGGGCTTCCCGAGGATGATCCTGACCAGATTGTAGGGACTTCGGGCGTAGTAGCGGTCCTGCATCTCCGGCGTGATCTTGTCGTAGGGCTGGGTGGCGACGGAGGAGAGCGCAACCCGGCTCGGGTCATAGCGAAGGGCGCGGAAGGGTTCGATGTGGGCCATGGGGAGCGAGAACAGATTGTATCAAGCAGGGAGTGTGGCTTCCCGCTGAGGGCCATCGAGGCCACAACAGAGCCGCGGAACGGACAAACTTTTCGCCGGGCGGGGAATCCAAGCTTTGTCGTTGAGGCGGATGACAAAGGGTTATCGTTCAGGTGGATGACAAAGAAATAACAACGGTTGTCGGAACTTGTGCTAACATCCTGCCTGACATCGAGGATTATATGGCGCGCCAAAACGGGCGCGGGTCCTCTCGACCCGGGGCAATTCGCAACGCACCGCTACTGACGCTTCTCTCGTCTGCTGGATCGAACGGGTTGCGATCTTCCATCTTCGCGGCCAGCATTTTCTCGTTCCTGCTGCTGACGGTGGCCTTTGCCTTCTCGCAAAATTCCGATGTCGATGACATCCATGTCGCACCCCGGGCGGAAGCGCCTAAGCCCGATCCTGGGAAAGATGTTCAACCCAGCAACCTGCGCGAACGCACTCCTCTCATGCGATCGAAAGTCAACCTGGTGCTTGTGCCGGTCACGGTCACCGACCCCATGAACCGGTTGGTGACCGGGCTCGACAAAGAGAACTTCCAGGTCTATGAGGGTAAGGAGCAGCAGGAAGTGCGGAACTTTTCGAGCGAGGACGCTCCGGTCTCGCTTGGCGTCATTTTCGACATGAGCGGGAGCATGAGCAGCAAGATCGAGCGCGCCCGCGAGGCGGTGACCGAATTCTTCAAGACCGCCAATCCGCAGGACGAATTCTTCCTGATTACCTTCGCCGACAGGCCCGAGGAAGTCTCCGACTTCACGCAATCGGTCGAGGACCTCCAAGGCAAGCTCGTCTTCACCGTTCCCAAGGGGCGCACCGCGTTGCTCGATGCCATCTACCTTGGAATCAGCAAAATGCGGCAGGCCAAGTACCCGAAGAAGGCCCTGCTGATTATCTCCGACGGCGGCGACAACCACAGCCGCTACACCGAGGGCGAGATCAAGTCATTGGTGAAGGAAGCCGATGTAATGATCTATTCCATAGGTATTTACGATCATTATTTTCAGACCGAGGAGGAGCGGCTCGGACCGGCCTTGTTGAGCGATATTTCCGACCTCAGCGGCGGCCGTTCGTTCACGATCGACAACCCGAACGACCTGGCCGACGTAGCGACGAAAATCGGAATCGAGCTACGCAACCAATATGTACTCGGGTATCGTCCAAAAAACCCAGGACACGATGGCAAATGGCATAAAATTAAGGTAAAGCTACTTCCGCCAAAAGGATTGCCACCACTTCATGTTTATGCCAGAACTGGGTATTACGCTTCAACGCAATAAATTGCTGCTCGGCAAAGTCGCCGCCGGCCTAGTGCTCGTGGTTGCGATCGCGAGAGCGCAGACGACGGATCCGCGTCAAAATACGCCTTCGCCCACGCCTCCTCCGACCGCCGCACCGAGCGCTCAGAACCCTTCCTCCCCGACGCAAACACAGCCTCCTCCCGCTCCGACCGCCGCACCGGGCGCTCAGAACCCTTCCTCCCCGGCGCAAACACAGCCTCCCGGGAGCCAGCCGACAAAGCCTGCCTCTGCTCCCAACCAGCCCGCCGCCGGCTCCGCCAATTCTCAGGGTCAGGGTCAGGCGCCGGTTGGCGAAGAAAACGGCGGTTTCGTCTTCCGCGCGGAAGCTCGCGAGGTGACGCTGCATGCCTCGGTGGTCGATGACAAGAATCACCTGGTCACGAATCTGGACAAGAACGATTTCACGGTCTTCGAGAACAATCAGCCGCAAAAGATCAGCCACTTCCACCTGGAAGACTTTCCCGTCGCGGTCGGAATCGTGATCGACAACTCCGGGTCGATGCGAGAGAAGCGGGATGCGGTGAACAAGGCGGCTCTCGACCTGGTCAAGGCCAGCAACCCGGACGATCAGGTATTCGTGGTCAATTTCAACGACGAATACTATCTTGACCAGGAGTTCACGGCGGACCTCAAGAGACTTCAGGAAGCCCTGGAGCATGTGGAGGCCCGGGGCGGTACGGCATTGTACGACGCGATCGTTGCCTCGGCCGATTACCTCACGCATTCTCCTTTGCAGCGGAAGGCCTTGTTTGTGGTCACGGACGGCGAGGATGATGCGAGCCAGGAGAACCTGGAGCAGGCCGTCCATCATCTTGAGGAGGAAAATGGGCCGGTAGTTTACGCGATTGGACTGCTGGGAGAGGAGAAGTCGCGGAAGGCAAAGCACGCTTTGGAGATGATTGCCGAGCGCAGTGGTGGCGAGGCCTTCTTTCCTCCAACCCTGAACGAGGTAGATGACCTCAGCCGTTCAATTGCCCATGACATCCGCAACCAATACACCATCACCTACGTACCCAGCACACCGAAGAGTGTAGCCGGCTACAGGTCGATCCACGTCGATGCCCACGCCAAGCCATATAAGAAACTCACCGTACGGACGCGCAGCGGATATTATCCGGGGCAGGAGCGCGAGGGCGGGGGCGGGGCAAATTGAAGGAGAATGATTTCGTTATTCTTGGGTAATTGCGGCTGGAGAGGGCGCGAAGGCGCCTGGTGGATTCGAGACCGCTGGTGTCGAAGCAAACAAAAAGAAGCAAACAAAAAAAGACCGCCTCTTCCGGCCTGGTGAGTATCAGACGCGGTTGTGCCGCTCCTACAAATCAGCGACGCTCGTCAGGCGGCATGGTCCTATGGGAGGCCTATTCCGGGGTCGGCCGCATCTCGGATCTGGTGTATCGTTCGAGCCGGAGGTCGTCCGTGGTACAGCTCGATGGCAACCAGCTCCGTCCCGAGCCCGGCCAGACGGTAATTCCGCACACCCCCGGTCGCGAGCTCGACGCACTCGCCTCGATCGGCGCGCAACCATAAGCGAGCACCATGGATCGACTCCTATCGGTAAACGTCGGACTGCCACGCGACATCGCGTGGAAGGGGCGCACCGTGCGAACCGCGGTCTGGAAGAGTCCGCTGCCTGAGCGCTGTCGGGTTGGCAGGTTAAATCTAGACGGAGACGGTCAAGGCGATTTGGCCGGGCATGGGGGTGAGCAAAGGGCTGTTTTTGTCTACCAGATCGAATCGTACCGCTATTGGCAGCAGCAACTGAACAGGGCTGACTGCGTCTACGGGCAGTTTGGCGAGAACTTCACGATCGAAGGCCTGCCCGACGATGCGGTATGCATCGGCGACCGCTACCGAATCGGCAGCGCGGTGTTCGAGGTTACTCAACCTCGTGTCACCTGCTATCGCGTCGGCATTCGTATGAACGAGCCCCGGATGCCAGCATTGCTGACATCCAGCGGACGGCCCGGGTTCTACTTCCGCGTCCTCGAGGAAGGCAACGTGGGCGCTGGCGACGAAATCGTGAAGGTGGCGGAGGCGGAGGAGCGAATGACCGTCGCGGAGATCAACGCGCTCCTCTACTCGCCCAATCATCCACGCAATCGGCTGGAGCGCGCACTGCGGATTGCGGCGCTTTCCCCAGGGTGGCGCTCGTCGTTCGAGGCGTTGCTGCATAGCCAAATGACCGCCGCAGGGAGTGGAAACGCGGGACTTGCGCCGGCAGCCGCGGCCCATCCGGTTGCGCCAGGATTTCTCCCGCTCGCGGTCACGACAATCAGCCACGAGTCCGCGGATGTGCTCTCCCTGACGCTCGAGAGCCCGGACGCTCATCCGCTGCCATCCGCCCTGCCAGGCCAATATGTGGTTTTACGTCTTCGCCTGGCCCCCGCCGCTCCGCCGCTGTTTCGCAGCTACTCCCTTTCGGGTCCCCTTTCCACCGAGCGCTATCGAATCAGCGTGAAGGTTGAGCCGAACGGAGCGGCCGGAACCTACCTGCGGGAGCAGGTCCGGGTGGGCGATCGTCTCGACGTCAGCTCACCCCGGGGAAGCTTCATTCTGAAGCCGGAAGAGCATCCCGTCGTGCTCCTCAGCGCCGGAATCGGAGCGACGCCGGTTCTGGCGATGCTGTACGCCCTGGTGGCGGCCCGCTCGACCCGCGAGGTCTTGTGGCTGCACGCAGCTCGCGACCGCGAACATCATCCATTCCAGGCTGAAGTCCGCCGCCTCATCCTCGCACTCGCGCGCGGCCGCAGCTACGTTTGTTACAGCAGGCCTGGCGCGGGAGACAAGATCGGCCAGGATTTCGACGCGAGCGGGCGGCTGTCGCGATCGGTGTTCGACGAGATCGGCGTCCCACAAGAGGCGGATGTCTACCTGTGCGGGCCGACTCGCTTCATGGCGGACATGAAAGAGGCGCTGGCGACCTTGGGCGTGGCGGGCGAGCGCATTCACGCCGAAATCTTTAACGGCAATGAGTCGATGACTCCTGGTGTTGTTGGCGCGGCGGCGCGAACTCCACATCTGCCGAATGATGAGGCCAACACCGGTCCGCTGGTATCGTTCGCGCGCAGCGGCATCGCTGCGCACTGGAAGGCTTCGGCCTACCAGAGCATTTTGGAGCTGGCGGAGGCGTGCGACATCCCCGTCCGCTGGTCGTGCCGGACGGGTGTTTGTCACAATTGCGAGAGCGGCCTGGTTTCTGGCGAGGTTGTCTACCAACCGGAACCGCTCGAAAAGCCAGCCGACGGCAATCTGCTCGTTTGCTGCTCACAACCGGTTCGCGACGTCGTCATCGATTTGTGAAGCCCGATCGCGATTCAGGTTCTGAGACGGAATCGATCCTTCCCCTTAGCTTGCGCCCGGTCCTTGCAGGACCGTCACCGCCGACTTTGGAACTTCCGGCCGCAAATGGAGAAGCAAGGCGGCGCATATCAGACCGAAGCCCAGGTGCGGCGCGACGATCGCAACCAACATAGCGGTTGCGAAGCTCCCGAGAACAAGCAGGGATCGCGTTCTTGCCAGGCGCCGCGTGCGCGGGGACAGCTGCGAGTCGTCCGCGCGAGTCAACACCTGATGCTCGAAGACGTTGTAGGCAATGTCGATGCACATGAACAGCCCCGCATAAAAAACTACGGAGGACGAGGCCAGCCGGGTGCGCGCAATCCATGCGGTCGCAAAGGGCAGGAGCGACACCAGGAACAGGTGGAGGAAATTGATCCATATCAACCCCGGCGTCGGAGGACCTACGAACCGCATAAGGTAATGGTGGTTTATCCAAACAATGGCTACGAACAGATAGCTCACCCCATAGCTGATGGTGGTGGCCCACAGAGGCAACAAAGCCGAAAATCCCGACTGCTCCGGTGCCTTGAGTTCCAGCACCATGATGGTCACGATTACCGCGAAGACCGAGTCGGAAAATGCAGTCAGCCGATCCGCGGTTGTCTTGTCTTCAGTCATAGAAATCTCCGCAAGGAAACCCGCGATTTCAATCGCGGGAGGAATTGCGGTTTGCGCTTCAGCGCAAACCCGGTTTAGGCCGGGAGGAGTCGCGTCCTCCACGAGCTGTAAGTTAGAA
>Ga0123355_10006864_pt1 | contig 16951 bp, 5 predicted proteins | sample TergutEmb28metaG_3_FD_89872 | JGI IMG/M metagenome (GOLD analysis project Ga0123355, IMG submission 89872) | Embiratermes neotenicus P1 segment gut microbial communities from Petit-Saut dam, French Guiana - Emb289 P1 | ecosystem: Host-associated > Arthropoda: Insects > Digestive system > Gut ...
AGTGCCAGGAGGGCCCTTAAACCTAATTTCTACTAACCTACCCAGACCATGGTCACCGCGGGAATCCTCCCCTTCAGGGAAAATTCCCACGGTAGAACCGTGAATCGAACCCGGGACCTCATGGTTAGTAGTCAGAGACTCTGACCACTAGACCACGAGGCTTGTCAGTTATCATCAGTATCATAACCCTAATCTCCCTCTATCAACAATATCATCGCCATGTCTTAATCATTATCATCGTCTTCATAATCACTAACAGGTTTATCGTTCTGTAACAAACGTATCCGTCAGTTCCCCGCCACACAATTTGATCCAGTTCGAACCTCGAGCGCTATACTCCATATTCCAGCTAGTAGTGTGTGTTTGCACTCGCTACTAACACATACATTCACCAACGGTACAATGAAATATTGCACAGCGACTTCGTCTGTATCTTAATTTATCATCCATAATATTCCTCATTCCACGCTATGTATCCAATGCAATTCAAAAAGCGTCGTTAAATAAATCAAGAACCAACCACTGTCGTTATGCCTACTAAACAGCACAGTCTATTTGCATCTCATAAAAGCGCTCCTGTTAAAACTCGCCAGGCAATGTAACACGATGTGACACGCCCACACATTTCACATTTGTAACATGACACAGTACCTCATATTACAGTGTGTTTATTTTCTTAAATTAGCTGCACCGTCTGTCAGTGCTGTGCACACCGGCTTGATGTAAAAACTCAGCAGTTCATTTTCAGCAACAATGTTCTAACTGACATACGTCTAAGGGACCGTTATAATTTGCTTAGCTTTGTATTTATATGGTAAAGTATTTTAGCATGATCTATGCACAGGACTTAGAATTTTAGCGTCGTCTGTACATAGGGCTCGGTATTTTAGCATTGTCTGTGCACATAACTCGGTATTTTGGCCTCGTCTGTGGACAGAACTTAGAATTTTAGCATCGTCTGTGCACAGGACTCGGCATTTCAGCATAGTCTGTGCACAGGACTCGGTATTTTAGCATCATCTTTGCTGAGGACTCGGTATTTTTGGCATCGTCTGTGCACAGCACTTAGAATTTTAGTGTCGTCTGTGCATAGGGCTCGGTATTTTAACATCTTCTGTGGACAGAACTTAGAATTTTAGCGTCGTCTGTGCACAGGACTCGGCATTTCAGCATAATCTGTGCACAGGACTCTGTATTTTAACATCATCTTTGTAGAGGACTCGGTATTTTTAGCATCGTCTGGGCACAGCACTTAGAATTTTAGTGTCGTCTGTGCATAGGGCTCGGTATTTTAGCATTGTGTATGCACAGAACTCGGTATTTTAGCCACGTCTGTGTCACAGGACTCGGTATTTTAACACCATCTTTGCAGAGGACTCGGTATTTTAGCATCGTCTGTGCACAAGACTCGGTATTTTAACACCATCTTTGCAGAGGACTCGGTATTTTAGCATCGTCTGTGCACAGCACTTAGAATTTTAGCGTCGTCTGTGCACAGGACTCAGTATTTTGGCATCGTCTGTGCACAAGACTTGGTATTTTAGCATCGTCTGTGTACAGAACGTAGAATTTTAGCGTCGTCTGTGCATAAGGCTCGGTATTTTAGCATTGTGTTTGCACAAGACTCGGTATTTTAGCATCGTCTGTTGACAGGACTCAGTATCTTTAGCTGCACATCTGTGAGAACCACGAATGGAATCGACTGCGCCGCATTTAAGGAATCCTAATGAAAATATTATTTGTTTAGTAATACTCTCTTGTGGAATGGGACTTTTGTGATTTGTGAGTTGCAGATCGACGTTTCGGTGGAAACTGTTGCTTCAGTCCCATTAGAAACTCGCGTCTATTCTGCAAACCGTGACGACAGATATATTCACAAAACAATCTGCGCAGGACCACGACCCAAAACACAGTAATCTACACATTTACCCTTGTGAAATCAAGTCACATGGAATTATCTCCTCCACTTCTCCTCCCTTCATACCATCACGCTTCCCCTACACACCCTGCCTACATTCCACTTCAATCGTATAAATATTCTGTCCACACGAAACTGGTTGTGATAGCCACGTGACAGGCTAACCTGTCAAAACGACAAACGCTGTAGAATGGCCGACATAGACCCAAATGTGTTAGGAACGAATATGGTAATAGGAAAAAGGTAGGAAGAACAGGAAGCTGTCATCTCTAACACCAGTGGGAATGCTGTTCGTGTCTTCGGTATGCTGATTTGCATCAGATTCTGTTTGTGATTCTAGTGAATGTGGCAGTGAATATCAAATGATCATCATTATTCTAGTGAATGTAACATCGAATATTCATGTGTTCATTATGATTCTAGTGAATTGACAGTGAACCTTCATATTTTCAATATTTTTCTAGTTAAACTGACAGTGAACACTCCGGTGATTATGATGATTTTAGTGAAGGTGACAGTGAACATTGAGACGCTCGTACAAGGTAGGAAATTCTGGAAGTCTTTGCGGCTGCAGAAGGACTGTGTTCAAGAGAGGTAGCGGGGTAGTTGTGGTATTAATTACAACCATGAGATAGTATGGCTTTCCAAAGCATATAGTCTAGTAATTAAAATTTCGACACTGAAATTAGAAAGACAGTTTCTACATTTTAGTAGCAAGCTGGAGTATCTGTCCATCGCCGGTACAGTAGCTGCTTCTTGTCAGTGATATAAAGTTGCAAAGCCTTTTAAAATAAAGAAATATTCCAATAATGCAAATCGTTTTAGTCGAATTACTTTAAAATAAATAGAAACTAGTATTAAGGAAGAACTTAAAACCTGCACCACAATACTAGCGTGACTTAACACGTGTGGTTACCATTTAGGCTGGAAAGTGTGGGCCTACTGGGTAAAGTTCATGTAGATTTTATATTGTACCTACGCGGTAGGAAACAAAGGGTGTACATTTTTATGTTTTGCTAGATGTAGAGGAGACTTTATTGCGAAGATGACAATTTTATTTAATCAAAAATAAGACATAGGTCCCTTTGTCCTTCCTGAATCTCTCTTTCTTATTTCATTCGTATTTGAGAGCTGTTCTGCAAATATTTCTGGAGACGGTCCGATCCGAACTTCCTTTTCCTTGAAGCACATCCTAAATACCTTGAGCTTTGAAGAGCAACTGAATCAAGTGTCGAAACTCTTCAACCCAGCGCTTGTTTTCAGAGACACGAATTCCTCTTTTAAGGCAAAGTTTCATGGAAATAGTTACACATAAATTTGATACTAAACCAACGAAGCATAAACAAGTAAAGAAAACAGCATTCAAAATTTCCCTTTGAATGTATAAAATAAGAAATACTGGAAGTGGAATAAATACGGTACCATAAATTATTGGATCTCATATTCTATTAGACGATGAAAGATTAGAAACTTGGTGTGAGGGAATATTTCAAAAAGTGTGCATTAAAGAAGAAGTATCTATCTAATTCAATCAACTGTCAACGTCATCTCTGAATACGGATGTTTGAGATACTTGTAGGAATGCAGTAAGGAAGACGAATGTGTAAGAACTTGTTCTTTGAAAGGTGTTTTGGAGGAAAGAGAGAAAGGAAAAAAAATGGAAGTGACATGCAAAGTTTCTCCATGCTGGTCCTGAAAAGAGTTCAGTTCCCCTAATACAATTCGAACGCAGCTTACAAAATGGTAACGAAATAAGGCTGAACAGAGTGGGCTTATAAAAATATTAATGTTTTACATTTAAACAAAAATACTGAAATGTTGATATTTTGCTGACCGTGAATCTCAGTATTTTTCTTAGTAATTAACCAACTTAATGCACAAAATCTTGTTTTATAATAAGTTTATTATATGTCTCTACATGTTTTCTAGCACTGTTGTGCTCATCATCAGGAGGTCAAAATTATATTATGCAGCAACTAGTATCATCACACCTGTAGGTGGCCGTCCGGTGCATAGGTTGAGAGAACTTCAACCTGTGCACCGGACGGCCACTTACAGGTGTGATGATACCAGATGCTGTATAATACAATTTTGACCTCCTGATGATGAACACACCAGTGCTCGAAACATGTAGAGGCATATAATAAACTTATTATAAAACAAGATTTTGTGCATTAAGTTGGTTAATTACTAAGATTATACTGAAGTTTTATTTATTCACCAACTGATGCACTAGTGAGTTGTCTTCAAAACAATATACACACCGATTTATTTAAAGGGACTATTGTAACAACTGTAACTTTAGTAAGCACAAACTAATGCGCTCCCTAATGATGGTGTAATTGTAACTCCGAAACATGTCGGAGCTGTTTTGATGTAAATTTAATATTGCTTTTTAAGACAACTCACTAGTGCATCAGTTGGGAAGAAGTAAAACTTTGATAGTATAAAGATGCATGGTACGAATGTGAAAATAATTACTGAACTTTGAGGTCATGGGCTTATATTCAGCAGATTCCTGTTTTGAATCTCTGACGTTTCATCAGCCAACCTTATTTTTTCTTGGTTCTCTACAATCTCTCCCGACAAATACCGACACAGTATTTCTGCTAGTAAACACCCGAATTTTTCAAATTCTTGCCCAATTCATCATTCATGAATCATACTTACGGTCTACACCTCCCTGTCACACTGACAGGGTCATAAAAAAAGAAACTATCTACCCTGTTCTACAGTAAAAATGCAAGACATCTGCTACCTTCATTTACAGGGTGGACGTTGTGGGTCCCACACAACTCCTGAACATTTAAAGCAGGTTGTAAAATGTCAAATCCCCAGTGATATATTCTTATAGAAACCGGATCTGTAAAAGCTGAAGAAACTTCTTATTTCTGCGGCTGCACCCTGGTAGTTTGGCGAACAACTCTCTATTACTGAAAATCCAAATGTCTGCTCCAAAATATCAAAGGTGAAAGATGCTAATTAAGCACATTCAATACATAATAATTAAAGAAACAAAATGATTCTGGAGGGACGTTAAAGTTTCAGTGTTCTTCATGTAATCCTGCGAAAAGACAAACAGTTTCATAGTTCGGCGTGTTACTTGAAGGCTTCTCCGTGGGTTCGATCCCAGGGTAGTTTGTGTGTGTTTTGTTGTAGACAAAGTGATACTGGGACTATTTTATCTTCAAACACTCCAGCTTTCCACTCTTAATCATCGTTCCGCCATTACTCCAGATCCATTTGTTCGAGATCCAGTGGACGGACAGTAAGACACTCCGGTCCCTAATGGGTCAAGACACAGAACCTTCAACACAACAAACAAACAAACAAACAAACAAACAAACAAAAGAGAAAGGAAAATATAGTCCTCGTAGTTGCACCGTGCATGTTGATAGTATTAAGTTCTTTATTTTCCAACCAATGCACACAAATTATTATAAAATTGTTAAACAGTTAAAATCATTTAAAATTATAATAGTTGCTCCAACATGTTTCGGTTTACATAAACCACCATCAGGGAGCTCTCAGCCTGTGCTTCGCTGAAGTTACAGTGTTGAATTCGGGTACATATCATTATGTGAAGTTATCGGTATTGTGGCTGCATATGCAAATATCAAATGACGATATGTAAAGAAGGCACCATTGTAACTTTAGCGAAGCACAGGCTGAGAGCTCCCTGATGATGTTTTATGTAAGCCGAAACATGTTGGAGCTACTATTACAATTTTAAATTATTTTAATTGTTTAACAATTTTATAATAATTTGTGTGCTTCAGTTGGACAAATAAAGAACTTAAGGAAAATCTAGGTTTAAACGACTGCAGTAAAAGCTGCTTCAGCAATCAGTTTACACAGTATACAGCTTTCCTATTCAAAATTGTACAAAATTATAACACTTCATTCAGTTGGTACACAGGAAAATCGAAAAGGCTGTGAAATTTTTGTTACAGCCAAGTGTACTGATCTACTTGCTGTAGCCCTGTGTATTTCTGAGGAATAGCTCCGTGTCTGTGGGGTAGTGGGGGCCCAAAATTTCAAGATCACTGTGCAGTGTCGGAAAGTCGAACACCGATCACCCAGTGAGGCCGTGAGACATTTCGGGATAAGAGAGAATTTGACGTCACGGCTGCGAGAGCATAGAAATTTGCACCTTTGTTATTCCTACATATATTTACGGTTTACTCGACACTGTCAGTAGCTCAGTCTACGTGGCGTCGAATGAATAATAAATGGGAAAGGATGTGGAAAGACGAGGTCCCTCTGATTTCCACTATTTTCCCAGCATATTCTTGGGAGTTCTGTGGAAGATCACGAAAGATCGCACATAGGATAAGAGATCTCCTGAGCTGAAATATCAACCGCAACATCCTGGGTACGCAGCGGCTTTCGTTTGCACCTAGTACCAAATTTCATCGAAATCCGTCCAGCTGTTACAAAGCTGCAATATGCGGATTGGCTTGCAGACTGGCAAGTTAGACAAGAACCTCGTTACATTCTCTTAATTTGGTTTAATCGTGTTAGGATAGCAATCCTGAAAGTGAGTGTAATGTAACAAATCTGCCCTTAATCGGTCTCGATGCTGTTTAGTGGTCTGCAGCTAGAATATACGTGTCAGAAGTAAAAAAATAAACATTCCATCCGACGCTTTAAAATCCAGCGTCCATATGAATCGTGTTTCTTCTTAGAAAATTATATGTCACTTAAATTTTAAACTTCTTTATGAGGCACAAAATAGCTTACGTAAAACACAGTGACTTAAATACGTGAAAACTCCATACTCTATCTCAAATTCAAGATCACAACAGATAATGAAAAGGAAATCGTCTCCTCAGAATAAATACTCACACGCAGCGTAATAAAAGCACTGAAATATTTATCTATTTTTCCCCCACAAAGATAGTCTGAAGTCTACCTTGCCTTCTTATTACTTTCAAATGCATTCCTTTTCAAAATACGCTATAAGCTAACCTCAATTCTCTTTGAACAGAAAAATAAATGTCTTTTCTGTTCTCTGTACAAAAAAGACGAAGGCGGTGTTATATTACCGAAAACACAGACACACTTTACGTCCAGTGCATCTGGGTTTTATTTAATATTTCTTTCTCATACATTTATCATTCCCGCGCCTGGGCTATGTGTCGGCATTCTCTCTTGTTTCGTATAATTATTCCCTCTCCTTCTCCTCATAATCCCAGTCTCTTGTTCCTTTTGCAACTCACATTCACGAGCAGTCCTGTCTCAACTACGGCTAATTCAAATTAATCTCAACTTCTACTTTTATCTTCAGTGCTTTTCATTTCTCATTCCCTTTATATTTCACCATTTCCTATTTCATTATCATCTTCCACTTCCTATCCACTTGTGTTCTTTCATCCCATGCTAATTCCAAGACGTCATCAAATTCTCTTTGTGTGAATTCTATTCCCTTGTACTACTCTCTCAAGGCTCCTAACTTATTCATATTTCTTCGAGTTTCTTTGTGAGATTCCATTCGGCAAGAAAGGAAAGTAGACAGAAATACCGCCACCGCACAGTAGATAAGCGGTTTCTCGCCTCGCGTTGTTTTCAAAGGGATTTCAAAGACCCGAGCTCTTAAAAGAAGGGCAATTCATCCTGATGCATGTCGCATAACTGTTTGTACGTCACAGGAGTAGGTGATATAACGGAGTTTAAATCGTCATGTGACACTTTCTTTAAAAAAAATGCCGAAAGATACACAAAATCAGATGAAAATAAAAGTGAAAATATGAGAAAATGATTTAATCTCTCTCCAATAAATGGCACAGTTTGACAGAATGAAAGATGACAGGTTCCCTCCAAGCTCGTAAACCCCAAAACAACGGGACACAGAGACGTTAAGTACAGCGTGTGAGAGATGAACTTGAGGCCGGTACAGGCGTGTGGCTATGCCGGGAAGAGAGAAATAATTGAAAGAAATTGTTAGGACTGAACTTCAGAATGGATTTAAGTATTATGTAGGTGAGTAGTTTAGTTGACTTGCTGAATCACACAACTGGGAGGAAGCGCAGAAGACGGTGCGGTGTTGAACGCAGCAAGGATCCGATTTTGAATGACCGACAAAATTCACAAAGATTTTTCATTAGCGTATTCGGCTCCTCTGACAGATGTAGGTTACAAGAAATTCAAAACTAACTCTAGTCGGGAAACTTGAAGTAGGTAAACCTGGTGTGAGAAATTTTATATAGAATTTAGATTATACCTAACCGAGAACAGTATGACTGCTGCAGTGCGACTGGGGTTGTTAATGCGTTGAAATGCGGGAGATTACGATAGGCTGGGTACGTAGCTAGGAAGGATACAAGATAAAAGACGGACTGTGCGTCTTATAAAGGTCGCCTCCTATAGCACCGATGGTGAAATTAGTAAGTTGCGATGGGTTGAAAGCGTTCTTGAAAGTTGGAAGGGCCTGAAAGTCACATAGAATATTGCTGAGGAAACCTTTCTGCAGAACATTCTGTTTCGCGATACAACCGGCTTCACTTTCCATGTGACACTGTCATGGTGGTGACTACGGGTCGCCTCCAGTACTGGGTGGCATAAAAAATGTGTAAATATAATGATAGCGGAGGCAGCAGGATCCTTTTCCCAGAACCAGACTACACTGCTTCCCTACCACTTGGCTGTCAGTAGTAGAGTTCACAACCGCTTACATTAACGAGGTAAGGTAAGTTTTGCGACATCATGATCTGCGGAACAACTGAGTAGATCATTTAATAATCTACGTGTTTGAAGGGTATAGAAATCGGCATGGACGGAAATCTCCTTTTTGTTCATTAATTTCCTCTCAAGAACTGTTTTTTAACAAAGATTCTAACGTTAATACTGATACTGGTACCTCTGCAGAAAGTCAAGAAAGTAGATAAAAAAATCGTTAGTTTCCTTGACCACCGGTGAAGGCAGCACATGACCGTAAGGGGCTTTCACGAACACCCCATAGCAACTGAAGTTATCGGTTTTAGAAACACAATCCTTATACCCAGCAATCATTTAAGTTCATCTGATCCTACCACTCCCTTCAAACCGTGCAGAAGACGATTTGTGACCAACATTGCGTTTGCTGTGACAGTCAGTAGGACTCAAGGGCAGACGCTTAAACGTGATGGAATATGTCCACCATCGCCTGGGTGCTTCCAAGCTCAACTCTATGTGGCCTTGTCCCGATCCTCTTCATTTGACAACGTCGCTGTTCCATTTATTTAAGGTCTTCGACAAAGTATAGAAAGTGATAGACTGATAACAACAAACATTGTATATTGAGAAGTGCTTTAACATATTCAAATACATAAATAAATTTTGTCTGTTCCCTATTCCGCGAATCAGTCAGTTATATAAAATGTTTTTAAAAAGACCAACAAAGGCACGTGAGGAATGTTAATTGTATTACCTAGTGGCCACTGACATGTTTCGGCCACTCATGTGGCCGTCTTCAGGTTGGAAAGAACAAGAATACAATTACAAATTACGTGTCGGAATTCAATCAGTTTTTAAAAGTCACATAAATTTCTGTTAAATTCAAGGTTAACAGAGAATAATATAGCTGAGTATAAAACATAAAAATAAAAATAAAAGTGTTGCACGTGGAGTGTAGTGCTGTGGAATGAAGCACACAGAAGGTACATATAGTGAAACATCCAAATTACATAATGAAGATATAAACTGCACAGTGAACAAGTGCACAGTGGTTCACTGTGCAGTTTATTATTATATGTATCTTCTGTATGCATCACAGAACAGCACTATACATGATTATCATTTTCAAGTATTCTATACTCATCTATATGGTACACTTTTAACCGTAAATTTAACAGCAAATCATATGACTTTTTAAACTGCGGATGCATTCCGACACATTATTTGTAACTGTATTCTTATTCTCACCACCCTGAAGATGGCCACATGAGTGGTCGAAACATGTCGGTGGTTACTACATACACTCAAATGAATTTGTTGGTATTTTAAAAAATTATTTATATAAATTAATATTTGTTGTTTAAATATTTTATTATTTCCACGTACGAATTATTGGCAAGAGCACAACTAACAATGTCAAAAGTTCAAGATGATTTGTGAATTATACGTAAATTGCCAACGCTTTGGAACGAAGTGGACGCGGCATACATTGGGGGGCAAAATCTGTGCATTTATTAGGAGATGATGGATAAAGTCATTATGTGGGTTACGATATTCAGGCTTTGGGCCGAGAATTCAACCTGGGATCTTCCGAGTATAGGGACAAGTCACTAAAATTTCGCCTTGCGATCTTTGACAGGAGACAGAATACTAAAATGATATAAGATGGACAGTACGATTATATGCACATAAAGTGCATCGAACTGGCTTTTGACAGTATTCAATAGGGGCGATTTATTTATACGTATTGCTGGGAAAAGTGCCGAAATGTTCATTTTTACTCACATAAACACAGACTCCCTCCTTCCCCTTCCCCAGCCTTCAACTGCTATTTATTTGATTTAACGGAACGTAAAAAAACGTGGCAACATTAAATTACAGCAATGTCGAAACACCCAATTTTGTTTCGTGGATTATAGACCGCATGGCAGGTTGCATATCGATTAATCATGTAAACTAGTGTGCACAAATATAGCCAATACATTAGTGGAAAGAGTTTTAATTCGTAAACACATAATTTTTGTACGCTTTTATTTCTCATTTTATTTGTTCTCTTCCAATGAATTTGTTTCCTCAGCATTTTCATGGCTCCCTGATGGGTATTTACATCGGTTGTTTGTATATGGTATTGCATTAGTTCAAACAATAGGAAGGATTATTGAATTTATATGGCTTTTAGGTGCGTTCCCAAAATTGTGACAAGCGACTATTAGTTTCGTTATGTCTAGCTGTCTTTCCGTCCGTCCGTAAGTCGGTCAGCATGAAACAACTCGACTCCCAATGGACGGCTTTATATGAAATTTATTTCAGTACTCTACGAAAATCTGTCTTGCAAATTCAAGGTTCATAAAATCCGACAAGAATAACAGGAACTTTACATGAAGGCCTACGTACATTTGTGATAATAAGGTAAAGGTAAAGTGATCCCGTTACAGGCCCGGTGTGGCCCACAGGGTGGGTAGAGTTATAGCTCTACTCTTTCATGACCGCGGCACTAGAAGGGGGTGAGTGGTCAGCAGCACGCCCCGGCCGCACTTTATCCCCGAGTAAGACCCGGTACTCATTTTACAGGAGGCTGGATGGGCCACAGGACCGGTCTGGAGGGGCGGAAAATCTAGTCCCCGTCGGGACATTTATGATAAAACTTTGCCAGATTCTTCTCAGAATGAGAAATACCTCAGCCAAAATTTGTCGAGAAAATCAAAACACACATTTCTTTTGTTCAGTAACCATTTTTTATAAAATCTTGCCGAATACACTTGTCAACACATAAAATGTATCCGTAACCAAAATAGTTGATTCCTCTCCAATTCAATGTGCTGAGACCAAATGTAGTCTTACAATTCAATTCTTGGCTCTAGTGGTCATGATCCATGAAGTGTGGCTTAATGCTTACATGTGTCAGTCAGCACTGTGCTCCCAGACGGTGAGCAATAAACAACAAGTCAGAATTTCAGTGTATCGTATAAGACACAAAGATCTGGTTCATTTCTTTAAAATGGAAAGGAACCTTGTTGCTTGCACTGATATTGATGGCCTAATGCAAACACTCTATATTAATCGCAATCCTCTGCACTGGCGACTCTTTATAGACTCGTCTATTTGAGTCTCAAATCAGTTCTCCTTCACAATGGCAACACCCTACCTTCTATTCCTGTTGGTCATTCAGTGAATAGTAAGGAATCATAGAAAAACATGAAGATTCTGATGGAAGCCATTAATTACGATAAATTCAAATGGCAAATCAGTGGTGACCTAAAAGTGATTGCCTTATTACTTGGACTACAACAAGGATTCACAAAGTATTGCTGTTTCATTTGGGACTGGGACAGCAGAGTTCGGTCTCCTTTACTCAAGAAGACTGGACTGCAAGAAAATCTCTGGAACCAGAAATCATGAATGTGGAAAATCAACCACTAGTGGAACCGAGTAAAATTTTGTTGCCATCCACGCATTTAAAGCTTGGTCTGACGAAAAATTTTGTAAAGGCCGTGAACCAAGAAGAAGCTGCCTTTACTTACGAGAAAAGCTCCCCGGACTAAGTGAGGCAAAATGAAAAGAAAGTATTTTCATTGGTCCACAAATACGAGACCTTACCAAGGACGAATACTTCGACAAGCTCCTTCAAGGCGACGAAAAGGTGGTTTGGGACAGTTTTAAATTTTTAATGAAACAGAATGCCTCAAAATTATGAGGAGCGTGTAAACAACCATTCGCAGAGCTACCAGAAATTAGGCTGTAACATGTCACTAAAAATACACTTCCTTCAATCACATTTGGATTTTTTCCCAGAGAATTGTAGTGCAGTGAGTGATGAACACGGAGAAGGTTTCCATCCGACTTTTCTTCAATGGTGAAGGGATATCAAGGGAAATGGAACTGTGCTATGCTCGCCGACTACTGCTGGACTTTGGAAAGCGATGCCCCTAACGCGGAATACAAGGGAGAGGCAAAACGAAAAAAAAAAAATTACATGATTTTGTGTTAAATAAAGAACTTACATGAAAAAGGTTATGCAGATTTTCAATTTACTTTGTAAATATTGTCCCTAAACAGAATACGTCTACTAAACACATTCTTTTCCACTGAATGGTATTTAATTTTTTATTTAAACCACCGTTCCATATAATATTTCAACCCTTCTCGTAAAATATCATAGCGGTAGCATAATTTTAAAACTAGAACCAAGTAATTTTTAGTTGCTTTTCTAATTTCATAGATGCAAACAAATTAACATATTCATTACAGATACAAAAAATATTTTTAATTTTTTTGTCCAGTGTTATGAGATAATGTAGACGAGTGCGGTAGAGTTGGGTCATAGATGACAATATAAGGTGCATGCGCTTTGCAACTTGGGCAACTAAAGTTACAGACACGCACTCATATTAGGTAACACCTATGGCTGTTCCGCTGCAAAAAAAGTTAGAACACATCTTAGTAGGTGCAGGTATTCGTCAATAATAGAACAATTTATATACTAAATATGTTTAATGAAGGATGATAGTTACTACATGTTTCGGCCTATTCCGGCCATCATCAGTATGGTGGTAGTGCTTTATAATCACCACATCAATCTTATAAAGCACTACCACCATACTTTCGGATAAATACCTGATGATGGCCGGAATAGGCCGAAACATGTAGTAACTATCGTCATTTATTAAACAACTTTAGAATATAAATTGTTGTGTTATTGACTAATACCTGCACCTATTGTTTATATACACACAATGGGGATGGCTCATTTTAGAACACATCTCAGTATTACGTTTACACGCACATTTACTGTTACCCTGAGCACAAGAATATGATTGTTTTGACGAACGGTAGAATGGGTACTGGATAATGAACTGGGAGGGTTGTGAAAGGAAGCGACTGACATGTAATTGAGGTAACACGTATCCTTACACGTGCCTGGAGGCAGCTGCAGGCCACGGCTTGTTACAGTCAAGAGACACGACGTACCGCCCAACACTAGAACCAAGCAATGGCCAAATTCATCTCTTAAGGACTAAAATCACGCTGAGCTGTTTGGTGCCATATATTGATAAACTGCTACGTGCATCAGTCCTTCTACTACTATCAGTTCACGCTTATTTGAAGGAAGCCTCTCAGTAATTTACAAAAAATATATACACGTTATGCAAAATTTACATTTCACAATCTTTGATGAAGTCCGAAAAACATCTTTTTTCATGCAGGAATTAGAATTAAAATAAATCACTCAATATGTCAGGAAATGCCCGACAATCTGTGGAGAACGAAATTCATCATTCTTTTCAGAAGCAATACCCGTTAAAACATCTCAAGCCAGACAAATCCTTTCGAGATTTCGGGCTTCCGTTATGGTGCGCTTCAGTTCTTCGCTCTTCTGCGGTGTTACGTTGGGTAGGTTAGTAGTCGGTTACCAACTTTTCGTGGGAAACTATCGATGCAATCCTTAAGGGTCAGTCATTTTTCTTGGATTGTTTGACCTTTGAGGAGGGGGCCGATACGATATCCCGAACCGTCGGTAACAAAATCAAAACATACAGTGCCTCAACATCCCAGAAAGATGAAGACCTCAGATAAATCACAGCTCCATATGCCCACATCCCATTTCTTAAAAACAGGTCTTACACTGTCTTCCCATTTACGTTTAAGTCTCCCAAATTATCTCCTCCTTCGACTCCCCTGGGACAAATTGTGTATGCATTTCTGAAATGCTCCACGCGTCTCTTAAGTGCCCTATTCGCTTTGTTAAACTGAGCGATTTTACTATGTGAAGGCGTACCTGACGGGAAAAACTAAGCAATCTGCGCAGTTTTTACAAGCAATAGCGCACGCCTCAGAACTGTCCTATCCAGTTGTCTTTCACACAGAGAACTGCGCAGTTCACTCAGGTAATCCCACAGTTTCTTCAGTTTACCTACCGACACCATTATCTCACATTTTACGCTTTCTTTTCTTTTTTCGGATAACATTATGGCCGATGTGGTTAGCAAACAGCAAACGACAGCCTTGTTTTATCCACCATAGTCACACGCACAATAAGACATACAGAATTGACAAAAAAAACTGACAAACATGTTGGGAAACTTGTGTTGTGTCAGAGAAAATTCAGTTCAATTTTTCCTGCAGTTTTTTTTAAACAGTTAGACTGCACAGTAACTTAGAGTGTATAAGGCCCTTTACATTACGAATTTTTTACTTTTTTTGTTTTGGAAAATATTTTTGTATGTGTAGAGGAATTGATTTCTAAATAAATATATATTATGTTGAAAATTCAAAACTGATTTTAAAGGCAGCTAACATCTCCCGCTGAAGTTTCAAAGTCCTTAATATTGGGCTATCTTCATATAACATCTGCCAGTTCCAAATAATGTTAGATGCATTCGTCAAGAGACAGACAGTGAAGGAGAGAACAAACTAAAATACAAGATGCTGCAACCTCCCCTCCCCGCTTATAACATATACTTTTCCCCTACCATCGAGTCTCTCTACTATTGCTCTCAGCGAGACAGCAATCATATTTTCTGCAATTTCAGCACAAAATTTCATTCCTCCAATTTAATAATCGTCTTAACTTTCCCTTTCCCCCTTGCTTGTACCCTCCCTAACACCCCTGTACCCTCCCTGACGCCCCCTGTACCCTCCCTAACGCCCCCTGTACCAGCGAAACGTCATCCTGTCTGCGACGCTCTCAGCTTCAAACCCCGCCATCTACCAACGAGGTGGATTAATCACGCAGCCACTCAGTCACTATTCCAGATCGCATCTATCCCTACCTTACCAGTTACCTCATTCATTCACAATCTTATAACGAACCATTTTTACAGCAAAAGTCTCAGTTTAAAACCGATATGAGCTATCGTAACTCAGACGGTTAGGCGCCGCCTTTTCATTGCGGGGCCTAGGTTTCAGCTCCTGGCAACATGTCCTAAGACGTACAGCAAAATATATCAGATTTCCTTTAGAGTCTACTCTGCTTTCTCCTTTTAACCATTCCACCTTTGTTACATACTCCTCTACTGCGATGGTCTGGCAGCAACTGGCCACTTGCAAGGGGGCCTAATTTGCGACAGTAGTTTGGCCGATTATGGGGTAAAAGTGTGAAGTTTTACCACCAGCTCCTTTGGACTTCGTTGAATGTAACAGTTGAAGCCGCTTTTTGTCCATCACCATGTTAAAGAAAATCTATTTTGAAGGATTTCAGATTCTTGCTATGGTGATTATAAAGAATACAAACTGATGGATGTGACACCCTTCAGTAAGTAGAAAGTGGAAACAGAGTTATATCCGAAAATACGGCACATCTCTAACACCCTACAAACTAGTCCGAAACCCAAAACACATTTTTATTCAAAACGCCATTTGTCACTGTCCCTAAGTAGCCTACAACGACCCTCAGCGTCCTAGGTTTGAGAGCGAACTCCACATAGGATCCCATTACGGTATGTTGCTGTTGGCATGAAAAAGAAAATAGAGCGAACTTCGGAAAACAGATGATTTTAAAAATGAGCCGAGAAGGAAGAATAAACGAGGAATCGTGGCTGAAGCCAATGCAGGACATGGGACTGTCAAGACGGTCCTGTGGCACAATGGAAAATGGGTCCCTTTTCCAGGGGAGTCGGAAAAAGTCCCAGTTATGAAACTAACCACTTACCACCAATTTAAATCGGGGTACAGAATGATTGGAAATAAAACCTTGTCTCCCCTATACCTTCAAGGCATACAGAGAGACAATCTGAACTAGCATAAATTTAAATTTTCACCTCACTTGATTTCACTGTACTGTACATTAAATTACTGGTTTTTCGTAAGCTGAAAATATGGAGAAAATCCAAGCTAAGAGGTTCAGTAAATGTCACACGTTTGTAATAATCTATAAAACTTTGCTGGCCTCCTGAAGGTGAAATCGAGAAGCTAAGATGGCGTCTGTAACAAAATCTGGTCTGTGACACTCAACAACCAAGACAACGAAACCAATTTAAATACGCATTAGGCCCACCCTACACAACCTCATTTACATTATTTTGGAAACCTGGAAAATAAAAAGAAAAGGTAAAAGAAAAATGGTTCCGTCGCCATGATTGAGCACCATGTTACGGACATGTATTACTTATGGAAGTACAATGAATACATTTTTAAATTCTGCACTACGACACAGGCAAATGTTCGGTGCCACAGTCATTTTAATATCATAGAAATTACTCCTAAACTCTCGGCTGGTAGATTGGGAGGACAAATTGTGGGATATACACTGTGAACGACACAGACACTTTTGTCCTCTCCTTACCTCCAAATAACAGCTGTCCAGCCCGAAAACTAATCATGATACTCTGTCAACAATGCCAGGAACTGTGAAATAGGAGAGAAAAATACAGTTGAAGGAAC